>Ga0222719_10003882_pt1 | contig 13196 bp, 12 predicted proteins | sample C33_34DmetaG_FD_165039 | JGI IMG/M metagenome (GOLD analysis project Ga0222719, IMG submission 165039) | Estuarine water microbial communities from San Francisco Bay, California, United States - C33_34D | ecosystem: Environmental > Aquatic > Marine > Unclassified | place: USA: California...
CTTATCTAGATATTGTTTAAGGTCATTATCCCAATTACCTGATGAAGGTATGAGCGTTTTTTCATATGGATAATCTACCGTTACTTCGTCATCAAATAATAGTCTAAAAAAGATCTCAATAGAATCTGTTGAACCGCGAATCTTATAATATTGAACTAATGACTTATATAAAGATCTTCTATCAACTTGCAAAGATCGAGGAATAAATGAAGCAATTTCTCTTTGAATTAATTCTAAATAGTTTTCTTCTGCTTTGTCAATATCAAGAGCAGCTTCAATTGTATTCATTGCCCAAGATGGTCCAGGACCAGCCCAAAACTTTGTAATAGTAGTTAACGTAGCTGTTTGAGTATTATACGCTTCTAATCCAGTAACGGTAAATGTCTTACCAATAGAGCTTGTTGAATCGGCCAAAGATCCAGGAAGGTTATTACCATTAGTAATAAAAACATTTAGTGCTGACAATGAAATTTGCGTAATTACACCTGCAGCATCAGTAACTATTAATGTTGAATTAGATCCGTCTTCGTCAGTAAAAAAAGTATCATTTTCATTACGTGGATCTGGTATTCTAAAAACAGCTTTACCATCTAAAACAACATCAGTGTATACTTCTTCATTGGATTGATATATGAATTCTTTTAAATTCATAAACTCATAATACTTTTCTAATAATACTTTTAAATTTTCAGCATTAGTTAAAATATCAGAGGGAATCAATTGATCAACTCTGATATTCTCTTTTGTCTTTCTTCTCGAGGATGCAATAGATTCTATAAATCCAGGAGAAGAAGTATTAGATGGAATAGTAGCCATAATTCTTATCTATGCCTTGAAGATGTTGTATAATTAATTGCACCAGAAGATCCTGCAACAGCAATAGTATCAGATTCACCTATAATATTAACACGTAATGGATCGATTGAAATTAATTGATTACGCTTTGGAGCAATGTCTAAAGAGTTTGGTATAATCGTAATTCTAATCTGATCAGTTGTATCGGGCCTAAAGTTTCTTAATTCAACAATACCAGTGTCTGGATATAGTCTACCACAATCTGCAATTACTACAACTTCTTGACTGTTTACAATTTTATATACGTATATTCTACGATTACGTGTAGTGCTATCGATATAGGCATCTCCAAAGAAATGATCTATACCATTAATCTTAAATGCCGTAGACGATAATATACGTCGCTCAGTTAACGAAGATTGATAAAATTGAGCGCTATAAGTTAACGTAAAATCATTATCTGAATTATTACTCGGTGTAATAATCTTGAACATATATGGTCTAACATTAGAGTTTTGAATTGATGGATCAGCATTATCAATTGCTCTTAAGAGTTGAGAATGCCTAAATACACCGTCAAACTTATTCAAGTTGTTAAAGTCATAATCAGAAATAGTGTCACGTACTACTGATAACAAATCAACTTCAGTTCTATCAGTTAAGTTTGGATTATATTTAAAGAATACATCTAATTCTAAATATGTAAAATTAGGATCTACAATTACCGGAGTAATAGATACAACATTCTTTCCTTTTAATATATCATCGACAATAAAGTTCTTTTCTTCTTGAGTTAAAAATTCAGAAGCAATGGGTTTAATGGATATAAACACTTTACCATAATCTGGTGGCTCAGCATTTTCTCCGCCCCATGCAGAAATAGAAGAAATGTTGGGAAATTGCTTTTGAATAATTGCTCTATAATCGTCCGCAGTCACAGCTCTGTTCTGTGCAGTATATGTTAATGGAGCATTGTATCGAATTGATTCTAATGTTTCTTTTTCAACACCACCTGATGCCGCCAATACAGTTGTTACAGTGATATCGCTAAACCCACCAATATTATCAACCATTTCAAATGATCTTGCGCCATTTGAATCTTCGCCCTGTGTATAAACATAATCAAGAGTTACAATATTATTATCTGATGGTTTTTTACCTAAGATACCATCTCCAAAATATATTTCAAAATAACCATTTGAATTTTCTTGAAGATTATAAATTTGAGATGTAGAATCAATATTAAGTAATGATTCAAATAGTTCGTAAATATCAAAACCTTGAGAATCTGTATTTTGCTGAACACGTACTCGTAAAGTAGAAGTATCTACATCATCATCTGGTATTTGAAACTTTTGATTTTCAATATCATTATCTACTCTAAATTTAATAGTCTTATATGAACCTTCAACTATTTGAACATTAGTAAAATTAAACGTGTTATTAACTTTAGTCGCTGTCTGATTACTAATTACTACGAATTGATATTCTTCACCATCAACATTGGTTGTTAATTTAGTGCCTCGAGGTAGTGTCAATGTAGCAGGAACTGCGCCAATTTCATTTGCTACATTAACTAACAAATTTACTCGAGCTCGAGGTGCTAAGCGAGAACGAGGCGTATAACCAAGCAACTTTGCACGAGTAACAACATTACCTCTAATTTGAGCTGAATCTAAAAATGCTTCATTCAAAGAGTAGTGAGCAGCAATTGCATTATAATGTGTATTATACGCTAATACATCTAACAACACGCTCAAACCAGAACCTTCGAAGTCGTAGTCATTAAACTCGCTTTGAGTTCTTAAATAGTTTTTTAGATTTTTCTTTATCTGATCAAAATCTAATTCAGTTACATTTAAATTAGTAGCCATAGTGATCTTACCTTAGCCTTTGTAATCGTATTTCTACATCTTGTTTAGTGTCATATTCTTTTATATTATAAGTGACAGATATTCTATACGCGTTCTGATCAGCAAGGTCTTCAACTATAACTCTAAAAACCTGTATACGTGGTTCATAAACTTTTAAAACCCTTATAATATTTCTTTGTAACGCATTTTTAGTTATTGTATCTGCTGGTTCAAAAAGAAGACCTCTTAGGTTACCACCAAGTGTGGGTTGAAAAGGTCTTTCAAAAAAATTAGTTATAATAAGATGGCGCACAGAATTCTTAATTGCTTCATCGTCTTTTAAAGAAATAATATCCTTACGAATAGGATGAAGCTTAAGGCTCAAATCTAGATCAGTATATTGTTTTCTACGTGAAACAACTCTAGATCTAGAATTCTCTTCTGGATGTTTATCTGATAGTAATGCCATACTAGTATTTATACTCCCATATTAAGCGTTAGCTTTTTCTTCTAATTTTTTAGATCTACGCTCAGCAGCTTCTTTCATTGCAGTTCTAAAATCACCTGCATTTGGCCCATTAGAAGCTTTATATTCTAGCCATGTTTTTTCAAGTATTCTTCCTTCAGCAAGAAAATCCCATGTGACGTCAGGATTTTGAGATAGCAATGTACCTTGTCCTCTTCTAAATCCTTCTTGATCATAAGCTCTAAATTTCAATTCATCGTATGTAGTACCAGTTGCATCAGCTATTTCAACAAATAATTCTTGACCGGTTAACTCAAGAAAAAGAAAGTTAACCTTTTTAGACCCAGTCAGCTTTTTAGTTTTTTCACCAATTAATTTAATTGCCTTTCTTTTAACAAAATCAAAATATTCTCTATTATATTCGTATTCTAATTTTTCAACGACTGGTGGTGGTTCTTCTACAACAGGCTCTACCTCTGGAACTTTTGGTTCAGCTGGTTGTTCTTTTACTTCACCATCCTTTTCTTCAACATTAGGTATTTTAGCACAAATAGTATCTAAATCAATTGTTGGAGGAAAACTGTTTAAACCTAAATCAGAAATAAGAGCATTTAAATCCGGAACCTTTTCACCAAACTTAGCTTTGATTTCAGCTATCTCAGCAGCAAAATCAATTGGGCTATTAATATTAATTAAATCAGACAACCTTTGTTGTAAACTATCAACGGTAGGTATCTCTGGCTTAAATGAATTAACTTCAGCTTGTATTTCATTGAGTTTAGATTGCATAGCGGCTAGTTGATCTTTGCCACCCTGCAATAAGCTCTTAAGTTCTTTAGTTTTATCTTTTGCTGCATCTAATGCAGGATTCTTTCCACAAATCATTTATTAACCCTCAGGTGTTCCAGTATCTACACCACCACCAGCATCATTACCATTATTCTGTGGATGTACGTGTTGTGTCTGAGTAATACCATTCACTGTAATTTCGCCAGAGTTATATACAATATCTGCAGTTGGACTGGTTAATTTATGTGTACCATCAATATCTTGAGTAAGATTTCCTGCAGTACCAAACAACATATTACCACCAGCAGCGACAGCATAATCTCCACCAGAGCTTTGAGAATACTTCACTCCAGTAAAGATGCTTGTATCATTAAAGGTATTGATACCAAGATCATTTGAAATTTGATATGTTGAATCATTACCAATAATAGAAGTTTTATCATTCAATACGTTTTCGTTCATATCATTAATAACTGTTAAGTTATCATTCGCGCCAACGTTAGTACTTCTACTACGTACAATTTCAGTTTCTAAATTGCCACCAATCTTTTGTTGTATACTTCCATGAACATTTAGTGTATAGTCTTTTTGTACCTCTAAATGATAATTACCATAAACAAGGTGTCTCATATCTCCATCGACAGTTAAATTACAATCGCCTTTGATATGAATATTCTTATCTTTAAGTAACACCACATAGTCATCACCAACGATTTTAACATTACGTGTACCATCATTATAAATCTCTTCAAATGTTCCAGATGGATGCTGACGATTAGTTCTTTCAAATCCTGGTGTATCATCAATCTCAGTAATATGACCACCTTCAGTTTCATACACTTTGTTGTATGGATATTCCGGAACATGACCATTGAGTTGCTCTAATTCATTCCACTCTTTTCTTTCGTAATACACATCATCTTTATCTTCTGAAACTGATGATACTTTAGCAGGTGCAGCTTTTTTAATAGCAGAACGTATTCCTGTTACAACTCGACCCAACCATGAATTACCTCTTTGATATTCGGTTTCTCGAGCAGAAAAGTTAACATCACTCTTTCCAATATAATCTCCAGTTGGATAACTAAGAGCAGTGAATCCTTTTGTCTTATCATCTTGAGAAGATACTGAAGCAATGGATCCCATTATAATAGGATCTTGTGCTGATGGACCATCACGGAAAAATCCAATAACCCAAGAGCCTTCCATTAATCCATGAGGTGAATTACCAATACCTGATGTACCACTATCATGAACAGGCATCATTACAGTCGCCCATGGTAAATCTTCAGTTGGCAATAAACTCTTATTATCAGTATGAAAACCAAAGCATCTTACTCTTACTCGATTCATTTCTTCAGGATCAAATCTATCCTCTACAACGCCCATGAACCAAGTAAAAATTCCATGTATAAATTGGTCATCAAATCTATTCATTACTATCTCCCTGCAAATCAAATTCAAATGAGTCTTTTTGTACAACTATATTCATTGTATATTCACTATTAGAAAATCTGTGTTCTATCGAAGTCACAACATGTTTACCTGATAATATTCTATCTCTTGGATCAAGCTTTAAAGATTCAGTATCAGTCGACTTTGGTATTAATAAAGCAATAACTTTTCCGGGTGTTAATTCAAAGTCACCAGCTATTGTTAATGAATGAGAAAGCAGATCAATATTTTCTAAATATGATTGCCTAGACATAATTGTTGGACTAGCTGGTGAATGATAATTCTTTTGACTAAATGCTTTTGAATTTTGATTTATATAATAATGAATAGAATCAATAGAATCATTAAACTTTAAATCTTTAAACTGAACATTATCGTTAAATGGTTTATGTTCATTTAATTTGTATTTAATATCTTTGTCGTATCTCAAATCTCTCTTAGTATAACTTTTAGTGGCAATGTCAATTTCATGTAATGTTGCAGAATATGCTCCCTCAGACAATGAAGCAAGTTTAGATAAGTTTAATGTTGAAGAAAACTTTCGAATTCTAGAAGCAATTTCTTCGTATGATTTTGGTGTTAATGGTTTTAAACTAAATTCAGGTTTGTGGTTATATTCTCTATAAACATCTTGTTGAACTATGTTTTTATAAGAATCAAAATTGACTCCATTAAAAGCTGTTTCATAAAAATAAAATGGAGTATTGTCTTCAACCGCATTTCGCATTAACCAATTGATTGCTGACAATGGTCGTAATCTTGGATAGATACCTTTAATAATCCCCTTTGAAGATTCATTTATATAATTAGGTTCTATTCTTAAATCTCTTTCACAGATAATTTTTACTAAAGAGCCTAATGTATTTTCAAACGATCTATTCAATCTTGAAACAGAATTAATATACATGTGCTCAGAAAAACAAACAAACTGATACGTTTGCAAACCAGGAACAGCTCTAGAAAAGTTAATTACTTCTGCAATATACACATCCAATTCAAATTTACGGCGTGTTTCAGAATCATCTTTTACTTGAGTCTGTTGAACCTTAATTGATATCTTTTCGTTACCAGTAATCAAAGCTTGCTCAAGTAATGATATACCATCAGCAACAGACAATGTTACTTCTATAGAGGAAGTATACAAACTTTCGTATATCTCAATAGAAGTAATAATACTTCTTATATCCCACTGATTTTCATTATTATCGTATAGATATATTTCATTAATCTGATACGACGTTGGAGTTGGATCAGCAGAAGATCCTGATAACGTAGTCTGATGAAATTTAGCCATTTAAAACAGTCTCATAAGCATTAACAAATTTTTCAATATAATTTGGATCAATTACTCGAATTTTAGATCGTTGATCATTGAGCTCGACAATATTTTGTCTATTTGAAACATAAGCCAAATCTGCTGTGCTGGTAGCTCCTTTAATGTGTACACCATTATCGATTGGTCTTCTGTCCGGATCATTTTCTAAATAATAATAGAATGGTGCATCGATATATTTGTATACTTGATATGTTGCTACAGAATCTGTACTTGTTTGACCAACAATAATTTCAGATGGATTTGATGGACTAGTTGGATCTCCAATAAATGGGCCATTAGCGACATTTTGTATTACTAACTGATTAGTGTCAATATTTTTTTGAGTAAGAGTTCCACTAGCTCCTGACTCTACTCCAGTTACAATTTCACCAATTTCAAATCTTCCGGCTAATGAATTACGGTGATCGATAACTTGACCGTCAGAATTTAAAACGATTTCAGGTCGAGTAGTAATAGCATATCCATTATATTCCTTTTCCATAAATTCTGTTAAGTCTTCTTGACTCATGGGCCATACACCAAGTCCATCATGCAAAAAACTGTTTACAACAAAAAATGTCCAATAATAGTTTGGTGTATCGTACAATCTCAATGAAACAATATCTGGTCTTTCACCATTCTTAATTTCATAAAATTTATATACGCTTGGGTCATCTATAAATTCAGGTACTGGTTTTACTGATCTAAATAAGTCAGTTACGTTTTGATTGATACCGTTACGAAATATATCATAAGGTACTTTTGGAAACTGTTTAAAAAATGACATATTCTATTATCCTTCGTTCGTACTATCTTTCTCGTAAAGATCATTACGAATAAGAGCTTTTGATTCTTGAAACGATAATGCGATTTTAGTTTCTACAGGAGCACCAGTAGCATGATATGCATTAGTGCTAGAATTAAATGTTGTAGTCATACCGGTCAAATATGAATTAAAGATCTTTGGTAAATATTTGCTTTCTTCACCATTTACATAGAATTTGATTTCGAAAAGTGGTGGGTATTTAAGAGAAAGATTTCCTTCACCACCAGCTGCTTCTGGATACATATACTTTCTAAAGAAATTTTCGATTTCATTAATCGTTTTTGATTCTTCTGAAGATTCCGGAATCATATTAAATTCAAAATCAAATGATCTAATTCCTGTTCCTTCAAAAGCAACTGAAGTAAATGGGTTAACAGCTAATCGTGCTTCAATACTTCTACCTGCAACGAAACCGGCAACGGCTTCATTACTATTACCTGCCGCTTCTTTAATTACCCTAGCCAAAATATCTTCTTGAGCCAGTTGATCAGATTGAAAAGCTTGACGAGCTTTATCAAAACCAAGATCAACAGAATTGTAACTTATACTATCCGCAACTGTAATACCCATTGGCAAATATAGATTAACTGATTTCCCGGTATCTGGAGAAGTTTCTTTATCTAGTATGAATGACACATACGCATCACCATCGTCAGCCTTTGCTCTCAAAGATGATGGAAAGGTTAAAATTTGCGACATGGAATGTTCCTATAAATACTTTAAATTTAAACTTATATACATTATTTATATGGCTACTTACAAAGGAAGTTTCACACCAAAAAATAAATCCAAGTATGCTGGAGATGTTAAAGCAATTAAATATCGATCTCTCTGGGAACGTAATGCTATGCGATGGTGTGATACAAATTCTTCAGTTGTGCGATGGAATTCAGAAGAGGTAGTCATACCTTACTTTTGCAAGACTGATAATAGATGGCATCGATATTATGTTGATCTATTAATAGAATTCTCAAATGGTAAAACTTTATTGGTTGAGATCAAACCAAAGAAAGAAACACTGCCTCCAAAAAATCCTGCAAGAAAAACAAAACGATATATCAACGAAGTCACAACATATATCAAAAATCAATCCAAATGGCAAGCAGCAGAAGCTTTTGCTAAAAAGCATGGTATTGAATTTGTAATATGGCATGAAGATGTACTTAAATCTTTGGGCATCAAACTACTGAAAGGTTGATATAAATAATAGTATGAATATTAATAACGGGTGTATATAAATGGCATCACTTTTCGATCAATTACAAGCGCAAGCATTTAGAGCTGGAGTTACACCTAGAACTACTCAGGCTCAAAACTGGTTTCGTAAAAAGGTAAAAGATCTCGGTGAAATTAATAGACGTACACTATTAAAAGATGATGCTTTAGATATTACTAAGAATCCATTAGCGGGTTCTATGATAATGTATTTTTACGATCCAAAACATAAAGCCACATTACCATACTATGATAGATTTCCATTGACTATTATGGTACAACCTGCAAATGGTGGTTTTCATGGTTTGAATCTACATTATTTAGCTCCGGGCGTAAGAGCAAGATTTTTAGACGACTTAATGTCGACAGCGCCAAAGACAATGACGGATACAACAAGAATAAAAATAACATATGATAAGTTAAATAGTGCACGTAAGTTTAAAGAATTTAAGCCGTGTTATAAACATTATTTAACTAGTCATATTAAGTCCAATATGGTTAGAGTACCAATGACAGAATGGGATATTGCTATCTTTCTCCCAACTGAGCAATTTGTTAAGGTTAAATCCGAAACTGTATACCGTTACTCACGTAAACAATATACTGGGAGATAATAGTGTCAAACATCGATAACCTTAAAAGTACAATTAGTAAGAAAGGCGGATTAGCTAGAAGTAACCGATTCCAAGTTATATTCACTCCGCCTCAGGTTTCATTATTGAATACAAACCCAGTATCTTTAATTGGTGGATTATTATCTGGAGGTGGAGCTAAAAATCTTATTAATGATCCACGTGATATATCTCTACTTTGTGAATCAGTATCTCTTCCAGGTAGATCAATATCAACAATTGATTATATGGCCGAAAAGCAATCAGTCAAAATGCCATATACGTATATTGATACTCCAGTTCAAATGACATTTATAATTACTAATGATTATTATATGAGAACAGTATTTGAAAACTGGTACACATCAATTTTTAATACAGAACGATATAAAGTTGGATATAAAAAAGATTACTCTACAGATATAGTTATCCAACAACTAAATTCTAAGAATATTCCAGTCTTTGGAGTAAAATTAGAAAAGGCATTTCCAATAGAAATGACCCCACTTGAATTAAGTAATGCAACTGAAAATGATTACTTGAGAATGACCGTGACCTTTGCTTATGACAAATATATTGAAGAGAATGCAGTATCTAGTGTTCTATCAGGAGTATCATCAGTATTAGGTCAAGCTCAGAATACATTGAATTTATTCGGATAGGAGTGACTTATAATGGCTTTACCCAAGCTTAATGCTGCGAGATATACTACAATTATACCATCAACTGGTAAGGAAATAGATTATAGACCTTATTTAGTTAAAGAAGAAAAGATACTAATGCTGGCAATGGAATCACAAGACCAGCAACAAATCGTAAAGGCAATTAAAGACGTATTATCTAATTGTATTTACGACGATGTAAATGTTGACAAACTGGCTATGTTTGATCTTGAATATTTATTCTTAATGTTAAGATCAAAGTCAGTAGGAGAGAATGTTGAATTAAAGGCTAAGTGCGAACATTGTGAAGAGCAAAATGAAGTGTCTCTTAATATCTCAAATATTAAACCACCTCAAAATGCTGAGAATTCAAATGTTATCGAGCTTACAAAGAATATCGGTATCACTATTAGATACCCTACAATAAAAGATATTGAAAAGTTTAAAGAAGACGATTTAAAGTCAATGGAGGGATTGACAAAATTAATTGTACAATTGATTGATACTATTTACGATGAAGACAATGTGTATGATGCTAGTACACAATCTCAGTCTGACTTAATGGAATTCATCGACGGTTTTAGTACAGAACAATTTCTAAAGGTAGCTTCATTCTTTGAGAAATTACCAACACTGAAACATAATTTAGAATTTAATTGTACGAGCTGTGGTGCAGCAAATAATATAGAATTGAAGGGCCTACAAAGTTTTTTTTCATAGGCCTCTCTCATGATAGTCTTGTAAATCATTATAAGACTAATTTCGCGATGATGCAGCACCACAAATATAGTTTAACTGAATTGGATAATATGATGCCGTGGGAGAGAGAAATCTACGTTACATTATTAAAACAATATATTGAAGAGGAAAATGAACGCATGAAACAACAGCAGCAAAAAACAAGAAGGTAGCAAGTGACGGAAGAAATAAAGACAACTAGGCCTCCGCACAGTTACCATCAAGCAGATACGAATGGAGATGGTATAGTGTCGGAAGAAGAAGAAAAGTTGCACTTGGAATTCAAACGTAAAGAGTTAGAAGACCGAGATGCATTGCGTGATTCACAACGTAGGATGGCTTGGTTTGCTCTTTTTGGTATGTTACTATATCCATTTGCTGTTGTTTTAGCATCATTAGCTGGATTATATGAAGCACAACAAACTTTAGGTAGTATGGCACCAACATACTTCGTAGCAGTCGCAGGTATTGTAGCTGCGTTCTTTGGAGCACAGGCGTATGGCAAAGGAAAATAACAAAGAAGACGGCCGATCTAAATCACGCCGCGATCAAAAAAATGAGCTTAAAGAATTAAGTAAAGCTTTGCGCGAAAGCAACAAAGAACAAGAACAAATTGATAAGCTCGATGAAATACGTAAAGCTCTTGATGGAATTAGTTCTCAAAATCTAGGTGATCGATCTTTAAGCGAAGTAAGAGCTACATTTGAACGTGCTAACAATATACTATTAAATCAAAATCAGTATACTGAAGCTGAGATTCAACTTGCTCAAGATACGCTACAAGCTATACAAGAATCTGCTAAAGTAGAAAAAGATAACGCCGAAAAATTATTAGCTGCTCAAAAAGAAGCAGCATCAGAAGCTTTAAAGGCTCAATTTGCTGGTGCTAATGAATTACTCAATGCCTTCGAAGGATTTAATCAAGCTGAATCTATAGAAGATCAAATTAGTCGTGTTACTGCTCAACTAGAAACATTGGGTGGTGAATTTGTATCAGGCCAAAACTTTGATGAAGTATCTGCTGAGCTAGCTCGAGCAACTGAAGTACTAAGAAATATAGAATCATCTGATGAAGAAAAGCAACAAGCTCAAGGTATCATCGATGCAATAGGTAAAAATGCTCAATCTGAAGAAGAGCGCAGAGAGGCTGCTAAAGTATTAGCAAAACAAAATAGTCTAATGGGTCGAATGGCAGCTGGTATCGAAGCTCAAAAACAAGCTTATGACGATTTTGTTGGATCTGCTGCTGGCGGTGGTCTTATTGCAGCATTAGGCGCAGCAGCAATATTATTTACTGATCCAGAAACAATTATGTCTGGTATCATGACTGCAATAAATGCAGTGCTAGATACTATCGATGTCATTGAAAAGTTTATTAGTGGAGATTTTGCTGGAGGCTTCGAAGCTTTAGGAGAAAATTTAGATTCTGTAAGCGGTGTTGTTTTAACTGCAGGTTTAGTTATATTTAGAAAAGTTATTATTGGAGCATTGATAACTGGTTTTAAAGCACTATTTACTACTATAGGCACAGCAATATGGCCAGCAATATCAACTCTTGGAACAACAATTCTAGGCGCTATATCTGCTCCAATTATAGGATTAGGCGTATTAATAGCAAATGCTTTCTATGCGTTATGGGAAGGAGTGACCGCTGGCTTTGATGTATATAAAGAAACCGGATCCATTGCTGCAGCTTTAACAGAAGGTGTTACAACCTTTGCTGCTAATTTCTTTGGGTTTATACCAGATCTATTAAAAGGTGCTGTTTCTTGGGTTGCAGGAGCTTTAGGGTTTGAAGAAGTAGAAAAATTCTTAGATTCATTTTCATTTGTCACAGGTATAAAAGACCTATTTAATAATCTAGGTGGTATGATCGGAGGATTTATATTTGACACTGTTGAATCGATTACATCATTTGATTACATGGGATTCATCCGTGAAATACCTTCAAAATTATTTAGTCTTATTTCTGCTCCAGTTAACTTAATTAGAACAGCTATTGATAAAATATTGAGCTTTATGGAAATAAAACTTCCGAGTTCATTCGATGAAATACCACAATTTTTACTAAGTGTAGTAACGGCTCCAATTACGGCACTTAAAAACGCTGTTTCTTGGATATTAAGTAAATTTGGATTTGAAGAAGAATCAGAAGCAGTTGAAGATTTTTCTTTCAGTGAATTAATTATGAAGATGGTTAATAAAGCTATTGACACAGTAACTGGAATATTTACTTTCTTAGGTAATGCTTTAGATTCAGTTGAATTTCCATCTTTTGGAGATATTATGAGTAAGATCAATGATTTTATAAAAAGTATATTACGGTCAATATTGCCTGATCCAAAAGCTCCTCTATTGTCAATACAGGGCATAGCATCTAAAGCTATACCTGATGCTGTATACGAATATGCTGGCATTAATCCAGAAACTGGCCGAGTTTATTCACAATATAAAAATAATAATAGTAGTGA
>Ga0222719_10003883_pt1 | contig 13195 bp, 21 predicted proteins | sample C33_34DmetaG_FD_165039 | JGI IMG/M metagenome (GOLD analysis project Ga0222719, IMG submission 165039) | Estuarine water microbial communities from San Francisco Bay, California, United States - C33_34D | ecosystem: Environmental > Aquatic > Marine > Unclassified | place: USA: California...
ATCATCGCCCATGCCTATCATTGTAAACTCGCCTGCTGTAAATCTATATGTGCTGGGTCGTTCTGTTCTTATTCTAAATAGTCTATCTGTGTAGTGTTCCACTTCTGTAACACTTAGCAAATCACTCATTACATTACCTCATATTCAAAGTTTTGACATTCTGTGTGCTTGTCTAAAAATTTAGCACCGTTCTTTAGATGAAATCTTTCAGCCATTTCAGTTAGCGGACTTAGTGTTACCCAACGCTTAACATCGGCTTTGGTTTTGCGAATATGCTCTACTACTGCAAATACAATATCTCTACCTGCGCCTTTGTCGTAACTCCATACAGTATAAAACACCGCAATGTCTGTTCCTACCCACTGCATGTCTTGTTCGCATGTTGGTACTTCGTCTGTATAAGCTACGCAGATGACCGCTCGTAGGTCTTCAAAGCTCTCGTCAGTGTATAGCCCGTATACTTCTCTGCCGCTGCTTGTACGCCACTCTGCGCTTATGTGCGGGCGTACTGGATCATCTCTAACAACATCCTTAACAATATAATCATTTAACTTTAATAACAATTAATCATCTCCTAAGTTATTTAAAAATTGTCGTAACTTAGTTGAATCAGTTTCGGCTCGTATCTTTCCAACTGGTGCTCCTTCATCTGGGTCTAAATTAACTGTGCCGCTAGATCCTGGAGTAGTTGGATTTCGTTTAAGTGCATCTAATACACTACTTCCTGATTTGTTTGCTGTTGTATATCCGTCTTGTTCATCTTCGCCTAGATCTTCAATACGTAATGTATCTACGTTAAAGCCTAGATCAACTTTCATACCTACACCTGAACTACTACGTGTCTTCATAAGTTGTATTTGATAGCGTCCACGTTCACGCATTGCTCTACTAGTAAAGATACCAATCAAGTTATCCGCTGTATTGATCTTACTAATACCGCCGGAGATGTGCGAGTGATCAAACTCAATCTCTTCTACTGAACTTCTGTTTAACTGCGATGCTGTAACAAAGATAGTATTAAGTTCCATTGCTAAATTACGCAACTCTTCTGATACATACTTGTCCTTAACAAACAAGTTCTCTGCACTAATCTTTTGTCCAATTGGATGCATAAGATCCAAGTAGTCAATCAGTAGTACGTCTACTTTCTTGCCTGTTTTAATTTCATACTCTTTCAAGTAAGCACGTACATCATTTGCATTCTTGCCTGTGGGCATATACTTGACTTGGAACGCACCACTCTTCTTGCCAATCATCTTGACTTTCATTTCAACATCGTCAATGCTCTTAAACACATCACGACTTGGAATATCTGATACCATACTGTCAAGACGCATACTAACTAAGTTCTCTGAAAGCTCAAACGTCAAGTACATTACGTTAAGTCCTTGCAAGCACCAGTTCACACCTAGGTTGGCCATAAACAAACTCTTGCCCGAACCCGATCCGCCTGCAAAGATATTAAGCTCGCCTCTGTTGAACCCACCAAACAGTTTCTTGTCTAGTGTGGGCCAGCCTGTACTAATCTGTCCGTTCTTGTCTTTGATAGCAGCAAGACGTGCTTTTGGATCTAAGAAGTAATCTGTACCCAAGTCTTTTTGCAAACCAATCTGTACAGCCTGTTTAACTAGATCTTCACATGCACCATACTCACCACTCTCTAGCAAGTCTGCACTTTTAAGAATAGCTGCTTCAAGTGCTTTGTGTTTGCTAAACGTTTCAAAGTCTTGCAACAGCCAATCATAATGATTCTCTGCTAAGTCGCCTGGGTGCTTTAAGTTAGTGTCAGTAGCAGCGTTCACCATATCAAATGTAGGCAGGGCGTTATGCTCTTCTACATAATTCTTAACAAACTTTGCAGGCTCTTGTAAGCGTCTGTCAAACGTTGCAGGATCAAACACACCCTGACAGCGTACAAAGCTCTCAGCGTCTGTCATAAACATTTCTAGATATACTTTCTGTATATCATAACCATAGTCTGTGTTTTGTCTTGTGCTCATATCTTATTATACTGCCTTGTGCCATTGATTGTCAAGTGTTATCTTTGTTTGCGTCTTGGCTAACACTGCACCTACACAACTACCAGGATCGCCCGGGTTAGGTGGTATCCATACGTCATTCCATTGATTGCGTATCTTGTTAATAGCATCTCTATTAAGTGCGCCGCCGCCGGCTAGTGATACATAGTCGGCTCCTGTTTTTACTTTAGCCCATATGCTTAGTATGCTTACACAATATTCAAATATAGATTGTGTTGCTGCTGCAATGTCGTACATATCTTGCTGACTATTAAGTTCTGGCCTCCACCACATACACCCTCTATGTAAGTTTTCTTTCATCTTAATCTTTTGCGGACTACGACTTTCGTGGTCAACTTTGATAATTTCTTTACGCATCACATGTGATAATCTATTAGGGTTGCCTTTCTTTGCCCATTGGGCTACTAGGTATTCGTCACGTTGCGGTACTAGTCCCATACGCTGTGTCATGGCCGAGTAGAATAATCCGAGGCTATGTGGATAACCCTGACTGTGTATCTTCTTTAGCTTGTTGTCCTTACCGTGCCATATGGTCAGGGTCTCAAACTCTCCAATCGAATCTAAACAAATTACAGCACAATCATCATGAGGCTGTGTGTAATAAGCATAGGCCGCATGTGATAAATGGTGTTGGGTATACTCTATCTTACACGTAATGTCCCAACGTTTAAGGTAGGCTCTAATATCATTACTTTTTCTTAACCAACCCTGCCCTGCTTTAAACTGACGCAGTGTCTTTAAGAACGGACGCTCGTACCAAATAACTTTTTGCGGTTTACCAAAACTTTGTATTGCTACATCTATTTGAGTTTGATCAAAGTGGGGGTCATTAGGCACTCCTGAAAAGTCTTTAGCAAGACTGGCCCATAACAGTTCGTCATTTTCAAATACTGCTAGGCTGGCATCATGACTGTTGCCAACTAATCCCCATTTAATCATTTGTTAATTTTTGTCCATAGTTTATGTAGTAAGTAAAACCAAACACCGTTAATTGCTGGCTCGATTAAAGCCACAGCACCTGCTTCCCATATACTTGCTCCTGTCATTACACTAACAACGGTCATAGCAATTATGATATGACCTAATGTATAAACCAGTGCAAGTGCAAGGCTGCTATTTTTAAATATGCTGCCTATTCCTTTTGTAAACTCGTTATTCATATTCTGCCTTTCTACTTATATATAAACGGATCTCGTTTTTTTAGTTCCTTTAATCTTTTCTTAAACCGTATCTCGTCTCTAATTCGAATATAAGGATATGTAATTATTTCCCAAATCTTTTTTAAGTAAACCATTTCTTTGCTCTCAGTCTAATTTTTAATGGACTATCGTCTGCGTTAGTCGCAATACTATGTAATGTATATAGTCTACCGTATTTACTTACAGCATCTCCTATATCATTTACATCTGGTGCCCACTCGGGCATAGCTACTGACCATCCTAGATCTATAGCACGTTCGACTAGCTTACTACCAGCCTTGTCCCTGTCAGGTACTACAATGATCTGCTTCTGTAGTCTGTTGAGCAGCATTGCTTGTTGATCACTAATCTCTGACCCGCCTAGTGCGCAACCTTCTATGTGAATAGCATCTATCTGTCCTTCACATACAATAGCAAACACTTTAGTATGGCGTTGATCATCTAGCCCGTATACATACCCAGGCTGTACCTCTGTAAGATACTTGGGCTTCTTGTCTGCTAGTATACTACGTCCAGTCCACCCTACAATACGTCCTTCAAAGTAGAAGGGTATGATCAATCTATCACGATAGCCTAAGCTAGGTGACCAGTAGTAGTCAGTATCATCTAAATTTAGATTGCGATCTGCCATGTATTGTATTACAGAAAGAAAATGTTTGAAGCCTATGTTGTTCTCGTTGTAGTCAGGTATGTCTGCAATCTTAACAGCATCGTCTGGTAAAGGGACAGTATTGAATGAAGGCAATTGAGCAATTTGTGTTTTTGCTTCAACGCCTTCATTCTCTCTCATTACTTCAAGTGCCACCTTGTTGATTATATCGTCAGGCGCTCCCATCCATTGAAGGAGCCTTCGCAACTTGTGTGAAAAGTTACGCCCGGGTTGCCACGAAGCTTTGAAACCACAGTTAAAGCAGTGATAACTAATACCTCCGTCTGGATTGCTTATAAGTCCACCTCGGCCTCTATTATCAACAGAGTGTCCATTGTGATGGCAACAGGGCGCATTGAATGATAGCCACCCACTAGGAGTTTGCTTCCTCTTAGAAGGCAAGTATGTCAGAACTGATTCGGCTACTACACTCATACTATTATTATAGCGTAAGTATACTAAGTTGTCAACTAGTTTCTAACTAAAACTTTGGTTATTTTGTTTGCTGGATCTGCATCTGTTTTGAATCGCAAATAGCTAAACACGCCATTAAAGTTTACTGGTGTCGGTTGTGTTTCAGATCCTGTAAATGTTAGAGTGCTTACAGTAGCCCAAGTTGTTCCGTCTGACACTTGATTGTCAAGGGTAGCTTGTACTGTTACGTCTCCTACATATCCGTCTGTATATATTGCTGCTGTATGAAGTGCTTCGTTACCGTTAATAGCAGGCTGCGCTGTAATACTTTCGCTTGCCCATACATCACTGTTTACTGACGTTTCGGAAAATTGTGTAACTGCATATGTTGTCATAGGACCCGGCATTGTTCTTGCATTGATATACATTGTTGCATCATTGTCAAAGTTACTATGTGCATATGTTAATACTTTATTATCGTCATTCTGCAAAAGAATATTATAACCGATGTACTGTTGTTTAATGTTTAGTAAATCGTTCTCGGTTATAGTTACTGTGAATACTCCTTTTGTTGTAGAGATAATACCGTTCTTTTCTATTAACATTGTCTTATCTTCTCCAAAGCCATAAACTTTAGGAGTGTAGGTTGATATATCTACAGCCTTCTGATCAGCATTAACAACCTTAAATTCAACAACGTTGTCAACACCTTTATATAATTGTATTTGTCTATTGTACACTGGTCTATACTCCGTTATGAATCCTGCCACATCTGCTACAATGTTGATTCTATTTGTGACTAAATATCTAGGTATTAATTGCATATTATATTTATCGGAAACCAATGTTAACAAAAGATATACAAGAAAAATTTCCATTTTTGTCCGTAGTTACTTACGGCGGGAATGAATTTGTAGGTGTTATTATTAATCAAGATGCTACAGTAACATCTATGTATGTTTACACGGATCTTAAATCTTCTCAGGAGCAAAAACTTTTCTTAGAATTAGGCGAAGTATGGTGGTGGGAATCTAATAGATTAATTCCTATTAATATATTTCTTAAAAAGGATATGGATATATTTAAGTATTGTATAGTTACAATGAACTCTAAAGATGTCCGAATTGTAATTGGACCTTGTGTAAATCTAAATGATCTAAGTTTAAAAAGAGTTAAACGTAAATCAATACAATTAGTTAAGCGTCCAAAAAATTAACTGCCTGCGCTTTGCGCCGATACCTTTTCACACAATAAATTCATGTGTACTACACATGCCATAGCATAAGAAACAGCATGTGCTTTCTTAAAGTAGTATGCACCGTCAGTCGGTTTTGTCCACACTTCCTTCATTATCTTCTGCCACGAGTGATTGGCAAGATGCCTCTTCGCTGGTCGAATGATGGCCAGTGTCGCTGCTAATTGTTCTACCGATTGTGGCTTCAATTGTTTTAGCAGACTGCTGTGCCCGCTTAGATGAAAGACGCTTTCGCTGAAGTCTTCGTGTTCCAGTAGTTCCCATAACGGTTCCCTTTCCATAAGTTCTTGTAAATGTGCCTCGTCTCTTACATCTTTGTATATAGACACATTTAAAAAATCTAGTTTAAAGTAACCTCGTTCTTCTGCTGTCTTGTGTTCGATTGTACTCAAGTTATCCACAGGGTTATGTGGAATCTCTGTAGCATACACGCCTGTGTTATGCTTCTTGCCTGTGTTTAACTTTGCCACACGGTGTTTAAGATGTGACAATATCACATCTCTGTCTGCAAAATCTATATCAATATCAGGCAAGTTGTTTCTCCAGTTTACGTGCTTTCTTCTGAGCCATGTCCCATTTAAGTTTGCTTACGCGATCTTTAAATGTAATACCCAGCAAGTGATCTAATTCGTGTAAGTAACATTTAGCACTATACCCGTCAATCTTAACAGTTTGTTTTTCTAAATTTTCATTATACCATTCTGCAAGTATTTCTTTAGGACGCTTTACTTTAACAAATATATTAGGAAAACTTAAACAACCTTCTACGTCATCCTGTGTCTCTTCAGTATACTCTAACACTGTAGGATTAATACATATAGTACTATTTTCTACACTGTCTCCCATAACAAATACTTGTGCATCTAGTCCAACTTGATTAGCACTAAGTCCTATACCATTATTAGCAAGCATAAGTTCTACCATTTGGGATTTAAGTTCTACAGGATTAAATCCTGGACTTTCTAGATTAACTTCTTTAACTTTTTTATTTAAAAATTTATTTGGATAATAAACTAATTCCATTATAATTTGCCTTCTTCTCTTAGTTTTGCTCTAATCTGTGTTGCACTAATGCTGTGTATTTCTTCACCTAAGTCGTGTTGTGTAAATGTATAACCTACTCCGCGGCCATAGCTAATATCTACAATATTAGGAACTTTCATTATAACATATTCTATGCCATATGTAAAGCCTGCTTCTGCTAATCCCATTTCAATATTCATATAGACTTTTTCAAAATCAAAAGGATTATCATCTTGTATCATAGTGCGTCCGCCTGATGCATCTGTGTCTTGCGGCACAGTTCTAATTTGAATACAAACTTGTCCTGTTTCTGCAAGGGCACGTTTGAACAATTCTGTATGCCCGGCGTGCCATGGTTGCCAACGTCCTAGCATTTGTGTTGTAGGTTTAAATCTATCAAACATGAGTTAAAATTCCCTCGTCGTACAAACTTAAACTTATAATAGCATTTGCTAAGTTTTCAACTTCCCCGTCTTCTTCAATAAGATGTTTTGTTACATGAAAGTCTACAGTGACAGGAGGTTCAAACATCTTGTTTGTATCTTCGTAGCGTCCTTCTTTAATAGTATCAACCCATATAGTAATATCTGCCTTAAATACTTTACGAGTTTTATTAGTAGGACACACAAAGTCACAAATAACATTACGTCCTAGATTTGATTCATTGTCAGCGATAGCTGCCATTCTATGAGCTTGTCTGTGTCGTGCTTGTTCTGAAAAGTCCCAATCGTTAGCCATCTTACGTACTTCGTCGGCGTTAAACCATGCACAATCTTTAATGTGTTTTTGCAGGCGTTCAGCTAACCAAGTTTTTCCTGCTCCAGGTAATCCCATAATCAATATTTTCATAAGTTACTTTCCTTTGCTACATCTTTAACAAGTTGTACATCATTAGGCAGTCTTTTAAAACGCATCGCCCAATGTTGTGGATTAATAACATGATACACCATTCCTAATTGTTCATCGTTTAATTTACTCATCATCTCTTTACCGCTTTTGCAATTTAATAATAACCAAGGACTTATTTTTCCATCTTTAATATGCCATACTGCTCTATTTAAACTTACATAAAAGAAATAGTGATTCCATACACTATTGTTTTCTTCGGCCCATTCCATCATAGTCTTAACTGTACGTTCTAGCGCAGTTGTAACATCTTCTTTAAGAATAAACTCAAGAACATACTTTTCATACATCTCATCTCTGCACCAATGGTCTAATTTTACTCCGCTAGTAACTACGTGATCGATATACTTTTCTGGGTACATAGGCTTTACGTTATTAATAAAACTTCCAAACTTTACAAATGCATTATAATAAGGACTCTTACAAAATTCTTCATATGTTTTTTCTTTTTTATTACCTGCACTAAGTTTGTAGAATCTACCAAATGCATAGAATCCATGTCGAACACGCTTCTCATCTTTTTGCAATGCTCTACGTTTAGGTTCACACATATGCGCAGCAAGAGTTTTCTCTCTTACATAACCACTTCCGCAGTATTCACATACGTAAGGTTTATCAGAGTTTAACGTTTTCAATACCGTGTTCTTTTGCAAGTTCTTTGAGTTCTTTTTTTGTAGATATTCTAGCAAGTAGTTCTACCTCATCTTCTTTCATGTTTGGATAAATTTTCTTTAACAATTCTGCTTCTTTAGACGTAGTTCGTTTTAATCCAATCCAAGGATGAAATTCTTTCTTGCCTGTGTCACCGCATTGACATAATATTAACCATTGCAGTTTAGGTTCTTTGTTACCTAGTATTGCCCAATTTTTGTTGTAATATTCATTAGTCTTAAACACAGCAAGCTCTTGCTTTTCACGACTACCTTTAACACTACTCATATATCTATTTAGATTCCACAAGTCACCTTTGATATCTTTTTGTCCATCTTCTCCAGCAGCATCCCATAGCTCACGCATGCCGCCGTCAAGTGCAGGAATCATTTCTTTGAATAAATCAATGTGTTTGTTTGGCATCCCATACCTCTACATCTTCAGGTGAATTAATCTCTATTCCATTAAAGTATACACTACTACAGCCAATTTGCCAACCGTTTTTTAACCAGCGTAGTTGTTCAAGTTTTTCTACTTCTTCTTCTTGGGTAACTTTTAAACTAGGGTAGGTTAATAGTGCATCTTTGCGATATCCATATACTCCCAAGTGCCAGTCACCGTATCCGGTCATGCCTCTACCAAACCATAGAGCCTTGTCACCCGAACGTACCATCTTAACTGAGTTAGGATTGTTCTGTTCTTCTTCGAGCATTTCGGTGTACACTGTACTTACTTCGTATTGATTAAGACTAACTATGCACTTATGAATCATTTCTACAGTTACGTCTGGCATATCACCTTGTACATTTACAAACTGATCGTACTCGTTAAAGAAGTCATTCTTGACAGTACCTGCACATCGTTCTGTACCGTTAGCATAGTCTACTTGCTCAATCCAACACTTGTCAGGACCAAACAAATTAAAGATACGCATGTCATCAGTAAGCACGTATGTTGGTATCTTAGACGCTGTACAAGCGTCATACACACGCTTTATCATAGGAACGCCATCTAACTTAGCCAAAGGCTTTCCAGGGTAGCGTGTGCTACCGTATCTAGCCGGTATAAGAATTGCTGTATTCGTCATAGTGCATATCTTTCAAAGTATTCTTTAGTAAAATCTAATACATCTTGCCGTTGTGTATAGCGCCAATTGTTTAACTTTGGATGCGGCAATGTATTTTCTACATAGCTTGCTTTGCCAGCAATACCTAAATCTACATAATGCTGTTCCATAGATTTTGTCCATGGCATAATAATACCTCTTGGTGCTGTATACCCGTATCTATAATGTAAAGGACTAGCAGCAAAATCTAATAACCAATCACCACTTTTTACAACCATATGCAAATCAATTTTTGATTGTTCCATTTCATCATCATGTCTTGGAGATCCTATTAGTAGATGATATCCTTTTATGTCGTTTCGCCAATAAAGTATTACTTGCTTCATTTCGGCAGGTATATGATGCAATCGCATTATACGTCTTAATAATGACGACATAAGGACACAACTTGTGCCAAACTTATTAATATAATCTAAATGATAAAATCTAAGATATAATTCTATAAGTTTGTCAGGGATGTCGTCTGCTGTGATATCTGAAGGTATTGCTAACCCAATATCCTCTGGCCAATCTGTTGGGCTTCTTAAATTAAAAGTTTCAAATGTTTTCATTTTACTGATCCTGCATAATGATGTGCTATAATGTCTTTTACCGTTTGTTCAAATTCTTCTAGTCGCAACATATTAGGACCGTCACTAGGTGCGTTGTCTGGATCGGCATGTACTTCTAAGAAAAAGTTACTGATACCCAAAGCACTAGCGGCACGAGAAAGCCCAGGAACATAATCGCGATTCCCTCCACTCGAAGTGCCGTTTCCGCCTGGCTTCTGTACTGAGTGGGTAGCATCCAATACAATAGGAACGTTATAATTAGTGAGCATATACTCAAGCCCAGTAAAATCAACAACCAAGGTATTATATCCAAAGCTAGTACCTCTCTCTGTTATCCATACTTCTTTTGCACCTTCTGTTTTACTTAGTATACCTTTAACATCCCATGGCGCAAGGAACTGTCCTTTTTTAATATTTACAATACAATCTGTAGCACATGCTGCTTGAATAAGATCTGTTTGTCTACACAAGAACGCAGGAATCTGTAGCACGTCTACAATATCTTTTAAGTATTGTATTTGATCAACTTCATGTACATCTGTAAGTGTTTTAACATCAAGTGTATCTTTGAGTGCTAGTATATCGTGTACAAACGGATGTAATCCTACACCTCGTTTACCGTTGGCACTTGTGCGATTTGCCTTGTCGTAACTTGCTTTGAAGTAATATTCAATGCCATACTTGTCGCACACACGTTTACACTCACGTGCAATCTCTGCACTCTGTGCTAGTGTTTCGTGTTGGCACGGGCCTGCTATAATTCTCATTACCATCCAATCCTTTCCCATGGTACATCTTTGTTGCCAAAGTGTCCGTATGTACAATTCTTACTATACTTAGTATACTTGAATAAATTAAATCTGTCAATGATTCCTTTTGGAGTTAAGTCAATCTCACGTTCGATAAACTTTGCAATACTGGCGTTGTGTCCATTTGAATCAACATAAATGCTTGTAGGTTCCTTAACACCGATAGCATAGCTCAACTGAATGTTACACCAGTCTGCCATACTGTCTGCTACTACATTCTTAGCAAGCCATCGTGCCATGTAAGCAGCACTTCGGTCTACTTTAGTAGGATCTTTTCCACTAAAGGCACCGCCACCGTGAGGAGCAAAGCCGCCGTAAGTATCCACGATGATTTTACGCCCAGTGACTCCGGAGTCACCGTCTGGACCACCAATAACAAAATTGCCAGTAGGGTTAAGATGCCAAATTGTATCTCCGTCAACTAAATCTCCTAATTCTTCCATTGCGGCAAGTTTACAAAGATGTCTTGCCTCTTCTACGTTGCCTTCTGTGTGCTGTGTACTTATCACAACTTGGTCTACACGTTTAATCACACCATCACGTCTAGCACCATAGTACTCTACGCTTACTTGACTCTTAGCATCTGGTCCTAGTATAGCCCCACGCTTGCTTTTCAAGTTCTTTAGAATTTCATGACTATAATGAATAGGCGCTGGCATCATACTATCAGTATGATTACAAGCATAGCCAAACATAAGTCCCTGATCGCCTGCACCAAAGTCGTCTGTGCCAAGTGCAATGTCTGCACTTTGTGAATGAATTTCATTGTAGATGTTTAAGTTATCCCAATGAAACCCTTCTTGTTCATAACCAATCTCACGAACTTTGTTGCGCACGATTTCTTTAACTTCTTCTTTGCTTACGTTAAAGTTTTTTACTTCGCCCGCTAACGTTACGTGGTTAGTAGTTACAAGTGTTTCAACTGCTACACGAGTTGTGTCATCGCCTGCTCGAAGTCCGGCATCAACTAGTGCATCTGATATCTGGTCCGCTACTTTATCAGGGTGACCGTCACTAACACTTTCGCTTGTAAAAATATAATTATTCATTATTATCCTTTATCATATAATAAGTTGTTACTAGTTTGTCCATTAATTTCTTAAGGGTGGAATTTGTTTGTGCTACTTCACATAAGTTTTTCCACTCTCCGTAGTCTAGTATTTCGCCTTGTGCCCTTGCAACAGCACCTGGATCTCCACCTATAATCCAACGAGGTATCTCGGGCTTGTCGCGATAATGAGCGTAGACAACACCGTCGCTACGCTCATATATCAATGGTTCTCCTGGAAGGAGTTTACTCATTATTCAGCTTTCTTCTTGGTAGCTGCTTTTTTCTTGGTAGCTGCTTTCTTAGCTGGTGCCTTTACCTTTGCTGGTGCTTCTACAACTACTTTATTTTGTAGCCATTTTAATAGTACACCGTATGCTGGAAGGAACACAATTAATCCTACAACAATCTTTGTAAGCGTATTATTAAATGCTACGTCTGCAACCCAGGGTGCAGGGTAGAACGCTGTATAAAAGAATGCGTAAGTATCGATGATGTTTGCTGCAATAGTCGATACAGCTGGTGCAATCCACCAAGCATTCATACGCTCACGAATATGTTGGAATACATAAACATCTAGCATTGTACCGACACCGTATGCTACACCTGATGCTAAACCTACTCTGTATGCATGTTCGTCACCTAGTGCTAATAGCACAAGCACCGATGCTACAATAGCAGGAATAATAGCCATTGCTACAACAGCTCTACCTGCTTGCTTGCCGACCATACGTACTGTAAGGTCAGTTGCAATTACAACGATCGGAAATGTAAATGCCGCCGCCGCTAGTGGAAATGATCCAAACAAGGGCAGTTCTGCTCCTGGAAATAAATCAAATCTAATTGTTACTAGGTAGTTTGACACAGCAATTACTAGCGTGTGTAAAATAACTAGGTTTCTTACAAGTGTCTTATCGACACCTTCTAATAGTTTTGTAAACATTTTTACTTCTTTCCTTCTGTTGCGGTGCCGCTAGTTCGACGAACAATGTCATCGTGATTAAATTCAGCCCAGTATAGTTCAAAAGCGACACCGTCTTCCAAACCTTCAAACTGGTGAATTTTGCCAGGCTTTACTTGAGTAAAGTCGCCAGCTTCAAGGATAGTTTCATCTACTAGTCCTTGATCATCTTGCCAAACACGAACAATCATCTTGCCCGATTCAACAAAGAATCCGTTCCATTTAAATTGATGCTCATGCTCTGAGCATTTGTATCCTGCTTTGTATTCAATACGGTGAAACTCCAGTACACCGTTTGCGTGGATCAATTCTGTTTGACCCCATATCTTTCCTGCTTTCATTGTCATAACCTTTCCTTATAATAAATTTGCATATTCGATAATTTCACATTGTCTACTAATATCTTTAACAAAAAATGCACACAAAGGGTTTTCTCCTTCTGTAATAGGAACACTTAATAACTGTCCGTTTTTCATTTTCGGAAAATACCATTTAACATCTTGATAAAAGTTTACAATATTAATTTCTGCAAAGTCTGTTTTAAGCTAGATAATGGATTAAATA
>Ga0222719_10003887_pt1 | contig 13190 bp, 8 predicted proteins | sample C33_34DmetaG_FD_165039 | JGI IMG/M metagenome (GOLD analysis project Ga0222719, IMG submission 165039) | Estuarine water microbial communities from San Francisco Bay, California, United States - C33_34D | ecosystem: Environmental > Aquatic > Marine > Unclassified | place: USA: California...
TTGCATAAGCGCGCCCATTGATTTGCTTTTTTTAAAAGAATCGTCTTGGGTAAAGATAAAGATCTCGTTTTTGAGGTTTTCGAGGTTCTCCGGTGTCGACAAAACCTCGTCCTTCATAATATTGACCAAAAATTCAACCCGATTACCCGAGTTTATAAGGCGTCGAGAAACAATGGACCGCTCTTCAATTTTGTATTGAATGATTGACTCGTGATTGAGTTTTTCTTTCACCAACAGCATCAAAGGATAATTTTCTTTGAAAAATTGAGGGCGATAAACCGATAATTTACCTTCATAACACTGCTGGTCAAAATCTATTGCCCTGATCTTGTAAATCACCTGATCAAAATCGTGAATGGGAATAACAACATAATTATAGGCACGCATATCCCCAAGCAGGCGAACCATACACCGTTCATTGAACTTTACGTACTCCTTGGCAATTTGGGCTTTCTCGGCTTCATTACATTCTGGCAAATACTCTTTGATGAAGGTATCCCCGGGTATTCCCGCAATATGCTCCTCAATCAGAGTATCGTGATTGACCATATAGTTTAGGTTATATGGAGAAAGGGAATGCTCAAACTCCAATCCATAGACCCTTGAAGCATCTGTTTTCTTGACATAGAAATAGGTGAAATTATCGTTTAAAATATTTCTTATTTTAATTCTAAAAGGCTTAGAATTACCAAAAGTACAATAGTCAATGGTGTCAATATTCAAGTCGGGTAAGGAAGAAGTACCTCCATCAGAATGCAATAATGTATAGATGGTCTTCAGGTGTACATCTATTTCAGCGCGATCAGAATCGGAATAAAAAACGCGAATCCATAAGGAATCCTGGTCATTTTTGTCGTAAACCGTGACGGAGCCTGAAAAGCGCAACAGATCGTCATAGCAAACAGAGAGCTCCATCCACCGATCGTATTTTTTTAAAAAAAGCATCAATGCGTCGGAAATGGGGAAAAAAGGTTTTTTTTTGGAAATGAGTTTCTCTTCCACCAGTATCTTTTTCTCAAAAATACCCATTTTTCTGGATTGTATTTCCATACTGATGGTTTAAGTAAAACATGGATATATTATTGTAGGTAGCTGATTTAAGCTTTAATTTCGTAAAATGCAATTCCAATTAGAATCAAACTTTTCCCCTACCGGGGACCAACCTGAAGCCATTCGCCAAATTGCCGCTGGCTTTTTGGGAGGTGAAAAATATGCTACTTTACAAGGTGTAACAGGTTCTGGAAAAACATTTACTGTAGCCAATGCCGTTCAAGAATTGCAACGACCAACACTGGTTTTGGCACACAATAAAACACTAGCGGCCCAGTTATACTCTGAGTTTAAGCAATTCTTCCCCAACAATGCCGTAGAGTATTTTGTGTCGTATTACGACTACTATCAACCAGAAGCCTATATTCCTACCAGCGGCTTGTATATCGAAAAAGATCTCTCTATCAACGAAGAAATTGAAAAATTGAGATTGAGCACTACCTCATCCCTGCTTTCTGGACGTAGAGATGTATTGGTAGTAGCATCGGTTTCTTGTTTATACGGCATTGGAAACCCCTTAGAGTTTCAAAAAAATGTAATAGAAATAAAAAGTGGGGAACGCATTTCTAGAACACAACTCCTCCACAAATTGGTTCAGAGCCTCTACTCTCGCACAACGGGTATTTTTAACCGTGGAAATTTCAGAGTCAATGGAGACATCGTCGATGTGTTCCCCGGTTATGCTGATATAGGATTTAAAATTCATTTTTTCGGAGATGAAATAGAAGAAATAGAATCTTTTGATCCTATAGAGAACAAGCCGCTGGAAAAATTCGATCGGTTGACCATTTTCCCAGCCAACATGTTTGTGACTTCCCCCGACATTCTTCAAAATGCTATAATCGAAATTCAAGATGATTTGGTCAAACAGGTGGATTACTTTAACACCAACGGAAGTTTTTTGGAGGCAAAAAGATTGCATGAACGCACAGAGTTTGATTTGGAAATGATCCGAGAATTGGGGTACTGCTCAGGAATTGAAAATTATTCGAGATACCTCGATGGCAGAGATCCTGGCACCCGTCCTTTTTGTCTTTTGGACTATTTTCCTGATGATTATTTGATGGTCGTCGATGAGAGCCATGTGACTATTTCTCAGGTCCATGCCATGTATGGAGGCGATCGGAGCAGGAAAGAAAATTTAGTGAATTATGGTTTCCGATTACCCGCCGCAATGGACAATCGCCCACTTAAATTTGAAGAATTCGAAGCCCTTCAGAATCAAGTGTTGTACGTGAGTGCCACACCAGCCGACTATGAGTTAAAACAGACAGAAGGCGTGTTTATTGAACAGGTGATTCGGCCTACTGGTTTGCTCGATCCAGAGATAGAAATCAGACCCAGCTTAAATCAAATTGACGATTTAATCGAAGAAATTCAACTGCGTGTTGAAAAGGACGAGCGCACCTTAGTCACAACCCTTACCAAAAGGATGGCGGAGGAACTGACCAAATATTTTGCAAGAGTCAATATCCGTTGCCGATACATTCACAGTGATGTGGACACCTTAGAAAGAGTAGAAATCATGCAGGATCTTCGCAAAGGATTGTTTGATGTATTGGTTGGGGTAAATCTTTTGAGGGAAGGGCTGGACTTGCCCGAAGTTTCTTTGGTGGCCATTTTGGATGCAGACAAAGAAGGTTTTTTACGGAGCCATCGCTCACTGACCCAGACCGTTGGGAGGGCTGCGCGAAATGTCAATGGCAAAGCAATTCTGTATGCAGATAAGGTCACAAATAGCATGCAAAAAACAATTGATGAAACGCTTTACAGAAGAGAGAAACAACAAAATTATAATGTAAAAAATAACATTACACCTACCGCCCTCAATAAATCTCTGGACAATGCACTGTCTAAAAATTCGGTGGCGACCTATGCTCAAGAACTAAAAGACAGAAAAGCGGCAGAGGCGAAAAATCGCTACCTCAGTGCAGATGAAATTAAGGAGAAAATTAGGGCCTCCAGAAAAGCGATGGAAGTAGCTGCAAAAGATTTGGACTTTATCGAAGCAGCAAGGCTGAGAGATGAAATCAAATCCTTACAAAATCAATTGCAATAAAAAAGCTTGGTGAATTTCACCAAGCTTCTACATACAAAAATTAATAATTTACTTGACAGAAATCAGTTTTTTGGGCTGTGGTAATGCTTCTTCCTTTTTCGGTAGGCTAACAGTCAAAATTCCCTCTTTGTATTGGGCGCTGATTTTTTCAACAGCAACGGAGTCAGGGACATCAAATGCCCTTTTAAAAGCATTGTATCCAAATTCTCTGCGGGTAAAACTAAGTGCATCGTCTTTCGAATGCTGCTCAACCTCTGAGGAGATGGTCAAAACTCCCTCCTCTAATGCAATTTCAAAGTCACCTTTTTTCTGACCCGGTGCCAGCAACTGAAGGTCAAAACGGTCGTCTGCCTCAATGATGTTTACCGCTGGAGCATCATCGTGAACGCGGCTCCAATTGGAAGTGAGCAATAAGTCGTCTATCAAGGTGTTGAATACTGGGTTTTGTCTTTTAATTAAATTCATGATTCAAAATTTTAAGTTATTATTATTTACATAACAAAACTCAAATCTCATGCCAACAGAGCAATAGTGACATTATGTCAATTATTTCAAATAAAAGACTGTCAAAATGACAATTATAAGGCTTCCTGAACCATTTTAGCAGCTTCCTCAAAGGCGATCGCAGACAAGACATTGAGTCCCGAATCGTCAATAAGCTTTTTAGCAATATCGGCATTGGTACCCTGCAAACGCACAATAATAGGGACATTTATAGCATCACCCATATTTTTATAGGCATCAACTATACCTTGCGCCACACGGTCACAACGAACAATACCTCCAAAAATATTTACCAAAATTGCCGCTACTTTAGGATCTTTTAATATCAATCGAAAAGCAGTTTCCACCCGTGCTGCATCGGCAGTACCTCCTACATCCAGGAAATTAGCAGGTGCCCCTCCAGACTGTTTAATCAAATCCATGGTCGCCATTGCCAATCCTGCGCCATTGACCATACAACCGACATTTCCGTCCAAAGCAACATAGTTTAATCCCACCTCACGAGCCTCGACCTCTGTAGGATTTTCCTCGGTTAAATCCCGAAGATCCGCATAATCCTTATGGCGGAATAGCGCATTATCGTCTAAGGTTACTTTTGCATCTACTGCAATTATTTTATCATCGGAAGTTTTTAAAACAGGATTGATCTCAAACAGAGAAGCATCTGCGCCGATGTAGGCGTTGTAGAGGGCTGTGATGAATTTTACCATTTCCTTAAAGGCCAATCCACTTAGGCCCAGATTAAAGGCAACATTACGCGCCTGAAAACCTTGTAGCCCGTGACCTGGGTCTATCTCCTCAGTGAAAATTAATTCAGGAGTTTTCTCAGCTACCGCCTCTATGTCCATTCCTCCCTCGGTAGAATACATGATCATGTTTTTTCCAGTTGCACGGTTCAACAATACCGAAACATAAAATTCCTTGGGTTCCGAATCTCCGGGATAATAAACGTCTTCAGCGATTAAAACCTTACTGACTTTCTTTCCTTGGGGAGGGGTTTGCGGGGTTATCAATTGCATCCCTATTATGTCCCCTGAAATTGTTTTTACATCTTCAAGACTTTTGGCCAACTTTACACCACCGCCCTTACCTCGCCCTCCAGCGTGTATTTGGGCTTTGACCACATGCCATGACGTTCCTGTATCTTTTGTTAGTTGCGCTGCAGCAGCAACTGCCTCATCAGTATTCTGTGCAACAATCCCTTTTTGGGTGGCAACACCAAAACTGGCCAATATTTCTTTCCCTTGGTATTCGTGTAAATTCATCCTGTATTTTTATACTTCAAAAATAGTAAATCACTACTGAAAATTGAACATATGATAATAAGTAAAATGTTATATTTAAAACATTTTGTTTAATTTTTATAACATCTGATCTTTTAGCCATTTTAATTAAATTAACGTTTTAAATTTGCGGTTAAATAATTGGAAAAGTGAAAAATAGCGATCTAATTGACATTGCCCAAGAGTTTGGAAATCCAATATATGTATATGACTCTGAGAAAATTAAGTTTCAGTATGAAAGACTGACTTCCGCTTTTAAGGATATTGGAAACCTGAGAATCAATTATGCCACAAAAGCATTGTCAAACCTGTCAGTACTTAAATACATGAAGCTACTGGGAGCAGGGCTGGATACCGTTTCCATCCAGGAAGTTCGATTGGGGTTGGCAGCTGGTTTTGAACCCCAGGCCATCATTTATACCCCCAATGGAGTTTCCCTAAAAGAAATTGAAGCCGTCGCACAAATGGGAGTGCAAATAAATATTGACAACCTCTCCCTATTAGAACAGTTTGGCGCCAGACATCCCAATACCCCGGTATGTATTCGCATCAATCCACATGTTATGGCGGGTGGTAACAGCAACATTTCAGTGGGTCATATCGATTCCAAATTTGGAATCTCTATTCACCAAATTCCACATCTGCTCAGGATCGTTGAAAATACTGCTATGAACATCAATGGAATTCACATGCATACCGGAAGTGACATCCTCGATATCGGTGTCTTTTTACATGCTGCAGAAATACTTTTTGATACCGCCAAGCTTTTCAAAAATCTTGCGTTTTTAGACTTTGGTAGTGGTTTTAAAGTTCCGTATCACGACAACGATATTGAAACCAACATCGAAGAACTGGGGGAAAAACTATCCTCTCGTTTTATTTCATTTTGTGAGGAATATGGAAGTGACCTACAACTGATCTTTGAACCAGGTAAATTTTTAGTGAGCCAGGCTGGGTATTTTGTGACCCAAGTCAATGTGGTAAAGCAGACTACCTCAACCGTTTTCGCACAGGTAGACAGCGGGTTTAATCACCTCATCCGTCCCATGTTGTACGGTTCTCACCACCACATAGAAAACATCTCTAATCCCGAAGGTAAAGAACGTTTTTACTCAGTAGTGGGCTATATCTGTGAAACGGACACCTTTGGCAGTAACCGAAAAATTGCAGAAATCAAGGAAGGCGATTTGTTGGTTTTTAAAAACTGTGGCGCCTATTGTTTTTCAATGGCCAGCAATTACAATTCTCGTTACCGACCTGCAGAAATTCTTTGGCACGAGGGCAAAGCCCATTTAATCAGAAAAATGGAAAGTTTTGAGGATATTCTTCAAAATCAGGTGGAGATTAACTTCTCATAAAATAATTAAACCCTACGCAATTACTCCCGAACCCAACAGTTCTTCCTCTTGATACCAGGCTACAAATTGCCCAGGAGTTATCGCAGATTGAGGCGCTTCAAACAAAACATAAAAAGCGTCAACTCTGGGATAAATTGTCGCCTTTTGTAAGGGCTGTCGATAACGGATTCGGGCCATGACATCGAGGGTTTCTCCATCGGGAATTTTAAGGTCATCTCGCACCCAATGCACATCTTGGATATTGACTTTTAAAGCTTTTCGCAACAAGCCTGTGTGGTTTTTTCCTTGTCCTACATAGACAATATTTTCCTCCACATCAGTATCGATAACAAAAAGGGGGTCGGGGGTACCTCCGACAGCCAAACCTTTTCTTTGACCAATGGTAAAAAAATGAGCACCTTGATGGGTACCGACGATTTTCCCATCCGAAAATTGATAACGGATTTGTTGGGATTGTGCAGGCAAATCCACCTCCTCCTCGCTGTCTTTGTAATAGGTCTGTGGTATTTCTATGATGTTTCCATTTTTGGGCTGCAGCTGCTGTTGTAAAAAATCGGGTAAACTCACCTTACCGATAAAACAAAGCCCTTGTGAGTCTTTCTTTTCTGCCGTTACCAAACCCAATTCACGGGCCATGGCACGCACTGCTGATTTCTCAAGGTGACCAATCGGAAATAAAGTTTTTGACAGCTGTTCTTGGGTCAGCTGACAAAGAAAATAGGACTGGTCCTTGTTACCATCCGCTCCGCTGATCAAACGGTATAGTGTTTGCCCCTCCTGGGTCTGAAGAGTATCTTTTTGACAGTAATGCCCCGTCGCGACATAGTCTGCCCCTAGTGAAAGGGCAATTTTTAAAAAAACATCGAATTTAATCTCACGATTACACAATACATCTGGGTTGGGAGTCCTTCCAGCCGCATATTCGTCAAACATGTAGTCTACTATGCGTTCTTTGTATTCTCTACTCAAGTCAACAGTTTGGTAAGGGATTCCTAACTTTTCTGCTACCAGCATCGCATCGTTGCTGTCCTCCAACCAAGGACATTCGTCGGAAAGCGTCACGGAGGTATCGTGCCAGTTTTTCATAAAAAGACCAATGACATCGTAACCTTGTGCAATAAGTAAATGGGCCGCAATACTGGAGTCTACTCCACCAGACAAGCCCACGATCACCCTTTCCTTTTTCATAAGGCAAAGTTACGCTAAGAATTTAGATTTAAAATAAGTGAAAAACTACTTTCGGCTACGTCCTTTTTTTTGCTTTTCTGCTTCTTCCATCGCTTTTTGTAAACGCGCTGAAAAGCCTCCCGCCTTCCGAGGTTTCTTTTTGTTCTCCTCAATCTTGGCATGAATCTTATCATCGTTGATAATATAATTCTTAATAACCAACATCAAAAAGATGGTTAACAAGTTGGACACAAAGTAGTACAAACTCAGCCCACTGGCATAATTGTTAAAAAAGAACAACATCATAAGCGGCATCAAATACATGACGACCTTCATGTTGGGCATCCCAGGCTGCTGGGGCATGGCCTGCTGTCCCGTTGTCATCTGGGTATAAAAGAAGATAGCAATGGAGGCTAAAATCGGAAACAAACTCACGTGATCCCCGTAAAATGGAATGCTAAAACCCAAATCCAATACAGAGTCATAGGAAGATAAATCATCGGCCCAAAGAAAACTTTTTTTACGCAATTCAAAAGCGACCGGAAAAAATGTAAACAAAGCATAAAAAACAGGAAGTTGTAACAGCGCGGGGATACATCCCGCCATGGGGTTAGCTCCAGCACGGTTATACAAACTCATGGTTTCTTGCTGACGCTTTACAGCATTGTCTTTGTACTTTTTGTTCAATTCCTCTATCTCTGGGCGCAATACCTTCATTTTAATTTGAGAAACATATGATTTATAAGTCACTGGTGACATGGCCAAGCGAACTATTACCGTCATCAGAATGATGGCAATACCATGGGGTAAAAAAGCAGACAGAAACCCAAACAAAGGCAAAAATACAAACCGATTCAACCATCCAAATATTCCCCAGCCCAAAGGAATTGAAGACTCTAAATCTCTATCATATGACTTCAACGTTTTATAGTCTGTGATGCCAAAATAATATTCAAAATTACTCTTAAACTCACCCGAATCATATACTAGCGGGATTTCTAATCCAAATTTTTTGGTAAATACCTCATTCAGAGATTCGTCTTCCGTAAAACTTTTTGAGCTCACCTTTACCTGGGCCAATGCTTGCTCTGGAATTAGTATTGCACTAAAAAAATGTTGTCTAAAAGAAACCCATCTGACCTCCTCTGGAGACTCCTCATCCGTTCCAGACAATGATAAATAATCGATCTTATCACCTTCATAGCCATAGGTCAATTCCGTATACCGTCCTTCATAGTCAATACTTTTTGAATTTCTGTAAGCATCGGTTTCCCAAGTCAATAGTGCAGGCTCGCTGCTGTCCAATAGGGAAGCAATACCTGAGGATTGAACACTAAAGTCGACTAAAAAGTCATCAGCATCAATGGCGTAAATAAATTCTAAATACTGGTTTGAGCCAATATTGGCGCGCAACGATAGGATTTGTTTTCGGTTATCCGTACTCAGGCGAGGGGTAAAATAAAAATCTTTGGTGTTGAGCCTCCTCCCATCTTTAGTTACAAATTGTATGTTAAACACATTATTACCTCCCTTTATCAACTCCAAAGGTTGGTCTAAATAATCAGTATAGTTCTTTAAACGCACCAAATTAAGGAGCCCTCCCTTGGGGTTGACTTCAAGATATAGGTCTTGATTTTCAATTTTTTGAACAACCGCCCCTTGATCCGTCATCCAATTACTAAAGATCCCAAAGGTGCTTTGTAAATTAATTTTTTGAAGGGAATCATTCAATGGAACAGCAAGGGTTTCAACCGCATCAACGGCAGCCTCCGTATTTTCGGGTGTGGCTGGTGGACTGGCGACCTCCTCGGGCTGATTGACATACAGCATCCAAGTGAGGATCATTGCGATCAGAACGAATCCGATGAATTGGTAGGGGTCAAATCTTCTTTCTTCCATTGGTTTTAGGTAGATTGCTGTGCGCTAAGATAGTCAATACTGGCTTTTATAAAAGCAACAAACAAAGGATGTGGGTTTGAGACCGTGCTCTTGTACTCGGGATGAAACTGCACCCCGATAAACCAAGGGTGATTTTCATTTTCAATAATCTCCACCAATTCCGTAGCGGGATTAACACCTGATACTTTTAGACCACCTTTGTCAAAAACCTCCGTTTTGTAAGTATTGTTAAATTCATATCGGTGGCGATGTCGCTCCGCAATTTTATGATCTTTATAAATGGAGGCAACTTTACTGCCTTTGGTCAGGTCACAATCCCAGCTTCCCAAACGCATGGTACCTCCCTTGTTGACCACCCCCTTTTGACTCTCCATTATGTCGATCACGGGGTAGTCGGTGTTTTCATCTATTTCTGTGGAATTGGCATTGGGTTGCACTAATACATTTCTGGAATACTCAATCACTGCCATTTGCATGCCCAAGCAAATCCCAAAAAAAGGAATTTTATTTTCCCTGACATAACAAATTGCATCTATTTTACCTTCGATTCCCCGACCGCCAAAACCTGGCGCAACAATAATGCCTTGCAGGTCTTTTAGCTCCTCTTTTACATTGATCTGGTTCAAAAACTCGGAATGAATACTCACCACCTCCACTTCGGTTTCATTAATGGCACTGGCGTGGGTGAGGGCTTCCAAAATGGACTTGTAGGAATCTTGTAACTCAACGTATTTTCCAACCAGTCCTATCTTTACTTTTTTCTTTGGGTTTTTATATTTCTTTAGAAAAACTTTCCAATCCTCCAGATCGAGACTGGATTTGGGTTTTAATTTTAACTTATTCAAAACCACCTTATCCAAACCTTCTTCCAACATTTTAATCGGAACATCATAAATGGTATCTACATCGATGGACTGAATCACCGCCTCTGGCTTTACATTGCAAAAAAGTGCTAATTTTTTTCGGAGGTCATCGGACAGATCGTGCTCTGTTCTACAAACCAAAACATCTGCTTTTATACCACTTTCCATAAGTGTTTTTACAGAGTGTTGTGTCGGTTTAGTTTTCAGCTCTCCAGCAGCCGACAGGTAGGGAATCAAGGTCAGATGAATGACCATAGCATTTTCCTCCCCCAACTCGTAAATGAGTTGTCTCACGGCTTCAATATAAGGCAATGACTCTATGTCCCCAACGGTACCTCCTATTTCGGTGATTACAATTTCGAAATCACCCGTATTTCCCAAAAGCTGGAATCTGTCTTTTATTTCATTGGTGATGTGCGGTACTACCTGAACTGTTTTACCCAAAAATGCTCCACGACGTTCTTTTTCAATTACACTCTGGTAAACCCTTCCCGTAGTTACATTATTGGCTTGAGAGGTTTTTATGTTAAGGAAACGTTCGTAGTGCCCCAAATCTAAATCGGTCTCTGCTCCATCTTCTGTTACATAGCACTCTCCGTGTTCATAGGGGTTCAACGTTCCGGGATCTACATTGATGTAGGGATCGAATTTTTGAATGGTAACTTTGAATTGCTGGGCCTGAAGTAGTTTGGCTAATGATGCGGCTATAATTCCTTTTCCTAAGGAAGAGGTAACACCTCCTGTGACAAAAATATATTTTATATCCGACATCCGGTTTTGTTTGTATAATGACTAACCGGGCTCAAATTTACAAAAACCAATGCTACTTCTGCCCGATTTGATCTATTTCTTCAGCTCTTTGATGGCAAAATCGTCGTGTTGTAATAAAAAATATCCTGTATTCTGAAAAGCATTGTTTTCTTTTTGATATAAAAACCTACTTTCCTGATAATCGGTTTCACCAATTTCATTGATCGATTTGAGATCACCTCGGTAAACTTTCCTCAATATCAAATCCAACACCAAATCATATGCTCTGACGGCGGTGCGGTTGGGGGGCTTGCCAAAGGTCCTGATATAGTGATTCTGAAAATGGTTGTATTCCCCTAATTTAAGTGGCAGCCGATCTGCAGTATAGGTAAACTGAAGATCCCCCAGTTGTTTCTGCGACAAATTGCTGTTCTCATAGGCATTACTGCGATAAGTAGTAAACAACTGAACCGATCTCATATCGGTTAATTGGGCACTCATCTGGGAACTCGCACTGGATATTAACGAAAAGTCTTGGCTCTCTAAAATCACCTTGTTGGGCAATGAATCTACCAACAAGGAGTCTACCAGTTCGGGCAAAAGATAATTACTTTTTTCAGGTCGCAATAGGGTCGCCTTCGGAAACATATCCAAAAGCTCTTTCTCAATATTTCTGTTAAGAGAATCTACCACCAAAACAATATTATCCTCCCGATTCAACGACTTGTCTAAATACTCAAACATTCTTTTTCTCAGAAAACTTTTGGGGGTCACCGATTGGTAAACAGCATTCCTGAGGGCAACCGGATTGGTGGACAGTGGGGCTACTTTTGGTACGTCTCGTAGTGTTGTTTTGGTCGATAAATAATCAAAATTGGAGGGAATCAGCGGTCCAATAATGGCATCGGTTTTTGAAAAATCATGCGATCCGACAATCTCATTGATTTTAGTGATACTGTTTTCTGTGTCAAACACATCAAGCTTGACTGTAATTCCATAGTGAGTAAGGGTATCCGCTGCCAGTAGTACACCCGCATAAAAATCTGCCGACAAGGTGTGTAAATTTCGACTTTGAAGAAGTCTTCGGGTGTCTTCAATAGAGTCATATACTATTTCCTTTGACTTAAAGGGCAGTAATATCGATAACGACACTTCCGATTTTTTATCTATGGAATCAAAAAGGGAAATCCGCTCTACCAATAGGTCGTCTTCAATCTTAAGCCCCCCCCTGGCCTCCTGAGGAACCCGTAGGACCATCCCTACTTGTAATCCCATTTCCAATAACTTAGGGTTCAATGAATCCAATACTCTTTTTGTTACACCAATTTTCTTTTCAATCCTGAAATAACCCTCTTTGGGGAGAACAGTATAATAATTGTAGTTGCTGTCCCAAGAAGTATTTGCTGTTTCGCTCTCTGTAATTGACTCCATCCGGGGAACAAGGATTTGCTGACCTTCTTTTAGCCCCATTCTGATGGAGGGGTTTAAGGCCTCCAACTCAGGAATAGTGATCTGAAAATTATAAGCAATTCGCCATTTGGTTTCTTTGGGTTTAACGATATAGGGCGCTGTCGTTAATTCTTTTTTCACCGGTTTTGGTGAGGAAGGCGCAACCACAGGTTTTGGGTAAACAGGGATGCGCAATATCATCCTTCTTCTCAAACCGACCTTTTCCAGTAGCGGATTGTATTCGTTGAGTTGCTCCTCCGTGATGTTGTAATTTCTGGTAATTCCAAAAATCGTTTCTTTTTTCTTGACCTTGTGGGAAATAAATTTTGTAGGGGTTTCCTGAGCCTCAGCAAAGCCAAGGCCTGAAATAATAAAAACAAACGCTAAAATTAGATTCTTATTCACCGTTCTGTCTTTTTACTATTCCCATTCTATGGTTGCAGGTGGTTTGGAACTGATGTCGTATACTACCCGGTTTACCCCTTTTACTTTATTGATGATCTCGTTGGACATCTTTTGAAGAAATGCATAAGGCAAATCGACCCAGTCGGCAGTCATTCCATCAGTGGACTGAACGGCCCTTAACGCCACACACTTTTCATATGTTCGCTCGTCTCCCATCACACCCACACTATTTACGGGAAGCAGCATGGCTCCTGCTTGCCATACCTGATCGTACAGCTCCCAAGATTTTAAACCCGCAATAAAAATTGCATCTACCTCTTGTAACATCCTTACCTTTTCCGCGGTGATATCTCCCAAGATTCGAATACCCAAACCTGGTCCGGGGAAAGGGTGTCTTCCCAAC
>Ga0222719_10003888_pt1 | contig 13184 bp, 20 predicted proteins | sample C33_34DmetaG_FD_165039 | JGI IMG/M metagenome (GOLD analysis project Ga0222719, IMG submission 165039) | Estuarine water microbial communities from San Francisco Bay, California, United States - C33_34D | ecosystem: Environmental > Aquatic > Marine > Unclassified | place: USA: California...
TCTTCAATCTCCTGCCATACCTCAGGCATTTCAACAGGGTTACAAACCGGCTTAAGATGATAATCGTTATGGTAATCGATTGTCATTCTCATTGCATCGTAATTTAAACGGAACTTCTCATGCTGGTCAATCATCTTCTGGTCAACCAACTTACCCATCGGCGTATCCACGTCAATTTTAGGGATAGAATTACTAAACTTAGGGCTAAGAGATATAAGCCCAATTGGGTAATCGGTTTTAATAAAATGAGAGCCTTCTGTTTCAATGGTTATAAATATTCCTCTTTCGTTAGCAAAGTGAGTTAATTCATTGACTAAAGCCGCCTGCATGGTTGGAGAACCTCCAGTAAGCATCATCTCGGTAATATCCGGACGCTTGTCGTAAGCATCAATAATATCCTGGAAGCAATATCCTCCTTTTTCTGGATGGATAGAGGTATACCAAGAGTCACACCATCCACCGGCTCCAAACCAGCATCTGTGAGTACATCCGGTAGTTCTAACAACTACTGTTGGATATCCAGCTCTTGATCCTTCTGATTGAACTGCATAGTAGATCTCTGCAATAGGCAAAGTCTTATTGTAATCGGCAACCCTTCCTGGGTTATCTTTTAGCCACTGTTTTTCTGTAACCTTTGTATTCATTTCTTATCCTTTATAAATGGCTGAGTTACGTTGGTTCTCCATAAATTGGACTTGAACTATTTTAACTCGACCTTCTGTTTCTGTATTTACAAACTCTTGAAGCTTGTTATAAACATACTCAGCAAACTTCTCTGCTCCTACTGCTGGTATGATTCTAACCTGTGCTGCTCCTGCTGTTCCCATAAGCTTAAAAGACTCAATAAAGGGATCATCTTCGGCAACAATCATAGTATGGTCAAACATATAGTCCATCCATGCTTTGGGACTCATGCCATCGATTTCAGTTTTAGCTCTTTTCATACCTCCAAAATCCCATACCCAGTTCCTTTCATCTAATTCTCCTTCGAACCAAACTTTAAAAGATACTCCGTATCCGTGGACGTACTTACAGTGAGTAGTTTCAGCCTTCCATTGTCTGAAGACACAACTGAAGCCGTCAAATACTTTTGTAGATTGAAACTTACCCATAAATTTCTTTTACTTCTTGTTCTGATTTAGCTCCAACAAAGCGGCTAATCTCTTGACCTTGACCGTCTGTTAAAATAGTAGTCGGAATACTTTTAACCATGTATGCTGCAGCTACCTGAGGTGCTTTATCAACATTAATTTTCTCTACCGGAATACCGGAGTCGGCAATCCTCTGCATTACAGGGCCGAACATCTTACAAGGCCCGCACCAGGGTGCACTAAAATAAATAAATTTTTTCATACTAATTCTTCTATAATTCCTATTGCTTCACTTAAGATAAGAACCCCTGCTGATAATGGCAAGCTGAAGGGTATAATAAAATAACCCACAATTCTTACTGCGGATTTTATAAAGCTAATAAGCTGATGTTTTTTTGGATCTGGATGTTTCATATTTCTAATAATTCTAATTCGGGATGGTGTCTTTGTAGTACTGTGGTATTTTCTCTTTGTAGCTTCTTTGCCAGATCCCAGTCATGGGTCCAAGAGGGAGTCCCCTGCACCATCCCGGCATAGGCTTCTCCCTGCTTGTTAACCATAATGTAGTACTTAGCCTGCATGTGAGGTTAATACTTCTTGAACGTGAGAGGTAACTGTTTCCCAGGTTACCGGACCATTCTCATCAGCATACTTAACTGGATCTTTACGTCCTATTTTTAAGAACGCTTCCACTCTTTCTACTGAAGAGGCTGACTTGTAGTCTGAATACCATGTGTTCCTAATTTGAATAGGTTTATAAGAGGTGTTAGTCTTCTTATAAACTTCATCGAAATCGATACTCAACTGGTCACAAGCCTTAACTCCATCTTCTAGAATAGTAAATTTGTCACCGTCCAGATAAGGAGTATAGTGAGTAACACGCTCAGAATCCCAGTTACCGCTAACGAAAGCTTGATAATCCAAGTCCCTAAATTCCTGGCGACAGTCAGGGTAGATGGCATGATCGCCAGAATGGATTCCCATAGCAATCTTAACTTCTGTCTCTTTTTCATTTGCAATAGATAATGCTACCGACTGAATGATAGAACTGAAGATCTTGTTGCGGTTAGGAACCACAGTAGCCTTCATGTTATCTTCGGCGTAATGTCCTTCAGGAACATCATCCCCTCCTGATACTAGGGCAGAGTTAAGTAACTCGGTTAAGCCATCAAGCTTAATAACCTGATAAGTAATCTTAGGATATCCCAAAGGTCTAATCTGACTATTAAGATAATTAACCAGAGATTGAGCTCGTTCAAGTTCTACTCGGTGCTTTTGACCGTAATCAAAGGATAGTGCTGTTACTTCGTAGCCATCGGCAAGTAGACGAAGCAGCAAGGTGGAGCTATCCATTCCTCCACTTAAAGATAATACTGCTTGTTTCATTTTTGTTTATATATAAAATACGATAATTCTTTTAGATCTTCAACTTCTATGAAGTGTTTATTTTCCCAAATCTGGACTAGGATGTTTCCCAGCTCTCTTTCATGGTTGGTTAGACTCTCTCCTTTTTCAAGAGCAACCTTCACATAGTCAACTATTAACTGCTCTTTATCCATGACCAAAATACTCCTTTAAAAAAGACTCCGGATATAGGCATACTCTGCCTTGATATACAGGATTGTTGATATTCCTGGATTTGATTTTTACTTTCTTTTTTCTGGCTGCTTCTTCAACAACAGCCCCTAATGCCGGTCCAGCTGCTCTTTTTAGGAAGTCGTAAAGGGAAAGGTACTTACTATTTTTCTGATTTTTCATCTGTTGCATATAAACGGTTAAACACAGTAAATAAACATACACAGACTCCTAGTTCAATAGAACCTACGAGTGTGTCATGTACTAGCATGTCTAAGGACATTGCTAAAAATAGGCCAATCATGACCATTAGTATATTAAGATTACTTTGAGACATATGCTAAATTTACGAACTTTTCTTCTTACGTGCAACTTTTTTCTTAGGAGCTTTCATATAAGCCTTCCATTCTTCTGAGTATTTATGTTCTACTCTGATTGGATTATGAGGATGTTTCTCTGTATCAAAAGTCCAGATAGACTCTCCGTCCTCGTTTTTATAAACACGTTTAATGATCATACCCTAAAGATATGAACTAATTTAATAAAAGGCAAATTAAGTGTATTTGATAACTAGATCGTTATCATCATCAAGCTTCTTTAATAAGTTTTTAAGGGTGTTAATTTCACTATCTATTGCTTGAAGCTCTTTATTTTTCTTCCAAGAAGACATGTTAGGGTTCTTGATTAATTTAGATCTTTTTTCTTGTAAATCTTTAATTCTTTTTTCAATAGATTGTTTTTCGTCAGTATCAATTTTACCGTCTCCATCGGTATCGTACTCTTCTAGTAGTTCCTTTTCTTCATCTACTATTTCCCAGTCTTGATCTTTAGAACTGGACATATAGATTTTATAAGGTTCTTCATCCTGTAAATCCATCAAGGTAGCTTCTTCCCATTTATCCTGGTCTTCTATTTCTAAATCATCCTTATAAAATTCATCAGTTTCTTCTTCTGAAAGTTCTTCCATGTCTGAGGTATCTTTTTCTTCTTTCTTACCGTAAGCTTGTCTAAAAGCAAAGTTTGCTGTTACTACTAGAGATATTGCCAGAGGATCAAAAACAAAGATAATAATTAAAAGTAAGATATTAATGATCTCATCCATAGGCTTTCCTGTAACTCCTGAAAGGTATTTTAACGGTCCTAATTCAGAGGCTAGTTCAGCATTTGAGCTTACTTCAACTATTCGGGTTTCGAGTGTGATGATTGTGTCGTTGAGGGATTGGATTTTTTGCGTGAGTTTTTCGTCTTTTCCGATTGCGGTTTCAAGCTGTCGCTCAAAAGCCTTTCTATTAGCAGAAGAAGAGTAAGTAATAACCCTACCGGCAGTATCGACATAAGACTGAGTATTATTTCCGAGTGCATTTCTTAGACTTGATATATTTTTTGTTATAGATTGTTTTTCAACATCGTATTGAGATTTAATTTTTTCAAAAGAAGATTTTTTAGTTTCCAGGAGTTCTACCTGTTTATCAACGATTGTTGACTTGGTTGCGGTTTCCTGATAAGCTGCTGATAAGAATCCGTAAATACCTGCTGAGGTTATACCTATTAGAATAATAGTAGCAAGTGTTAGATAGGTTCTTAGAAGCTTATTCATCGTCTTCCAGTATTGATGAAGTAACGATGCAATAACTAGTTTAGCTACTTCCAAAGATCCAGCCATAATAATAACAGCAAAAGCTGCTCCTGCAAAGAGTTTTGATAATCCTGTTACTGAATAATAGGCAGCCGATCCTGAAACGGATAGTGCGGTTACTGCTATTAAGAACGGAAAGAGTCCTTTAGATAGTTTTTTCAACATACAGTAAATGTATGATAATAAATAGTTGAAAGCAACTTATCTTTTCAGAATTTCATAGTTTCTACCATGAGTGCTAGAAACCATTCGATGTATTTTTTAATCTTTTTCAGTCGCATATTTAACTCCCATTATTGTTCCTACTATTGAAAATGAATTGGTTAGTAGTATACCAAATAAGTTCGACCAAGTTGATTCTAATATAGGATTTTCTTGACCGGTTATCAACGTATAAGCAAATAAAGCTGTAGTTATTACTCCTACACCCATTATGACTATCAATGCTATCTTAACTATTCTACCTACAAGCTCAAACTGTGTCTTCTTCTGAAGGGTTTCTAAATCGCTTATAGCGTTATCTCTAAGTTTTTCAGCTTCTGATTTAGCTTGTTCTGCTTCTTCTTTTCTTCTTTCAGTTTCTTCTAAAGCAACTTTAAGATCTGACATTAATTTGTCATTCTTTCTAGCTGATATTTCTAATTGCTTGTTCTGTTCTTGAACTTGTTTAGTTACTTCAAGTCTTTTTCTTCTAGCTGTAGTATCTTTTTCTTTACAGGTCTTTAGGTATTTTTCAAAGTCTTTATCTCCAGCATCTGCTTTTAAAACTTTAATTATATTACCTTCTAAATAGATCCTTTTTTCTTTAGCCAGGGTTAATAAAACTTCTTTTACTTCATTAGGAACTTGCATTTGATTTTAATTCAATATTTTCAAAACGCAACTTAAAATTTTCTTCTTGAAGTTGCTTTATTTTATTTTCAAGATCTTCTCGATACATTTTACCAGTATCGTTACTTTTCTGTGGTTGTTTTTTAGCTTCTATCTTCTTTGTGATTCTTCTGATATTACTTAAAGCACTAATAGTGATTACAACCCAACCCCAGTTCATAGGATTGCTATGTATTCCATGTTCTTTAAAAAAGATAGCACAAAACAGTATAGCCATCATACCGTATAAGTAGCCGTATACCTTTCTAACTTTTAAACTAGAATATACAACTGCATATAAAGTTCCAAAACCTACTAGTATAGAAAGATTAGCAATATACCATAAGTCAAAAAAAGTAGCTTCAAGAACTATAGGAGCAAAGATCAACCATATCAACCCCTGTAAAACCTCAGTTGGTTCTGAATCGTGATATGTTAATATGTGTCCTAATTTTTTTATCATTTATAAACCTTAAATGGGTTTGTTTTATTTTTATACCCTTCGTAATCTTCTCTAAATTCTTCTAGACGAGGTTCAATATCATCTGATTTAATAATCCAGAATTGAGCTCCTGCTGCCTTAGCTTTTTCGATTTCTTGATGATCATCTGAGGATGATATAATTCCGATAACACAGCCGTTTCCGTATTCATGATTAATTTTGTCAATCATTTCAATTCCATTAAAGGAAGATCCTATTATATTAAGATCTACAAAAACACATTCAGGTCTTTCATGATTGGGGTCATCAGGGAACCATGCTCTAAAAAGTTTATCTGCTTCATCAGAGGAATTAAGCGCTTCTAAAGATAGGGTAATATCTAGGATACTACATGCATCTTCAAACACTAAATGGAAAAGGTCCTCATCGTCTATTAACATAATTGAATTAATCATCTTATTTTATTTTTATTTTAATTTTAGTACCTGGGTTTGTTTTTTCTGCTGTCATGGTAAATCCGTGTTCACGTAGTATAGCTATACATATGTTTAAACCTAGTCCGGATCCACTTTCTTTCTGATCTTTTTTTCTAGTATACGGTTTAGATAGTTCTTCAAGGTCTTTTTGAGACATTCCTCTACCATTATCTTGAATGCATAAAGTATGCTTATTTTCCATAAAAATCATAACTGTCTTAGTAGAACTATCATTATATTTAAGTCCATTTCTAATTAAATTATCTACAGCAGTACAGAATAAAGCTTCGTTAACTTCTGCTTCTATTAGATCGTCAATAACTACTTGTCTAATGTAGGAAGTAGAAGAGAGATAACTCTTTAAAATATCTTTTAAGTTTACTAGTTTTATATCCAGTTGTACGTTTTCTTTTACCAGGTTAGTAAACTCCTTAACTCCGGTATAAACTTTTTGTGTATGTATTAAACCTTCCTGGAGCATTTTTAAAGGTGCTGCTATTTTTAATTCTTTGATTTGATCTTCAGTTAACCTTCTTTTCAGAGAACTTAATCCTCTAGGCATATAGGTATTAATACCTGAATGCATATCATGTCTTAAAATTTTAGCTGCATGTTCTAGGTAGGAATTTTTTTGATTAACTATATCCTCTGCTTCATGCTGTGCAGTGACATCAGTTGCTACTTTTAAGACTGTATCATATACTCCTTCCTTATTTTTAATTGGAGTATAATTACCAAATAACCACCTTTTAGACCCGTCTTTAGCTACTCGTTCAAATTCACCAGTAATACTTTCTCCTCGTTTTAACGTTTCCCAAAATTCAACATATTCTTTACTTTTAGCATATTCTGGCGATACCATTTGATGATGAGGTTTTTTTACCATACCTTCTTCTGAGCATCCCATTAAATTACAGAAATTATCGTTAGCAGTGATAATATGTCCATCCATTGTTAAGGTAACTACTAGATTAGATTTACTGATTCCTTCTAGTTGAGTATTTATATTAGCTTCTTTTAATTTAATATTACCTATAAACTCTGCTACTACTTTAAAAAAAGGAGGCATAAAGAAAACTACACATCCCCAACCAAATTTAGCTAAGAAGAGAGTAGGTTCACAAAATCCAAAAACAATACAGGTCTGTACCACAAAAAAAGTCATCATAATGACTAATGCAACTCCTAAAGATATTTTAGAGTTAAGTGATAGACCCAATGTTCCTTTCATTTATAAATCTACTTTCTTAAAACCGCATTTAGCAAAAAACCATTTACTAGGACAAAACCCTGTCCATACTCCTACATTTAGCATAAATGTTACAAATACTACCACTTCCCAAGATCCTAGTAAATACCCAGTTAAGAGTACTAAAGACATTAGTAAGTATACCATTCTTGTATCTGTTATAGTTTTTAATAATTCTTTCATGATCTAAATCCTTTATGTTTGTCAATTTTATCTAAAATGTAATTGACTTCTTTCCTATTTAAAAAACCTGCCATTGAAGCATTTTTCAAAGCTGAGATCAATTGAAAGATCATAAAAGGAACCGTTACTGTTTCTGAAAGCCATCCCGTGCCTGGGAAGCCTCTTTCTATCATTAGGATAACTGTGAGAAGTACAATCCAATAAACAGTTGTTTTTAGGACTTTGATTGCTTTATAAGTCTTAAACCCTTCTCTTTTGATTCCGGCGATGATGCCAAAAAACCCATCAACAAAAACCAGAGCTATAATCGCCAGATACTGCTCGGCGTTATCCATGGTTAATTCAAGAAAATAACTACATAGGAAAGCCGCAACTGTTGATACTGATAAGATTATAGCTAAGGTTGATTTCATATTACTTTGATATTTCTTTTAACATTTCTACCAATTTTGGATGAGGGTACACATCTACCTTATCTCTTCTAACAGAGTTATGAGTAAATACTCCTTTTTCTCCTTTAAAAGCACGTGGTGTTAATCCCCAAATATCCTCATTGTAGTCTAAAGGAATTCCATAAGCATCATTCCAGAATAACAATAATTCTTTTGTAGATGCAATTTGAGCATCTGTATAAGAATGATAATATTTAAATCCTTTATAAGGAGTTTCTAATTCAGTAACCTGGTCCATAGAAACTTCTCCATTAACATAATTATAGAATTTACCATTCTTTTCTGTTAACTGTCCCCAGTTGCAAATTTCAATTCCAATAGAGGTTTTATCTAGGTTTTTATAAGGTAGACCCATTACTCCAAAATGTTTATTCCCTAGTCCTAAATGATATGCCCAGAATCTGGAAGAGTATCCTTGGGTAATTTCTCCTGAATGATCGATTACAATACAGGTTGCAATTCTACCTCTGTCATTCTGCCACCAGTTCCATACCGAAGACGCTTTTGGTCCACCGGCAGTATGGTGTAGATAGATTTGTCTTTTCTTAAACGTTGATTGGTAGTATTCCTTAGCAGGAAAATCAACCATCGTGATTGGTGGTAAAGGATGAGCCATTATTTTTCCTCCTTTTGACCCCAGATCTTATCAACTGATGCAAGTCCTAGAGCTCCAAAGGCGAGTGCGGCAACGGCATTAACTAAAGACTCTGCTGGAGCAATATGCTGATCAGTGAATTGGTTTGCAAACAAGGTAACACAAAGAGAGATACCTGCTAAAATTCCGATAAATCTTTTGGATGACGGGGTTCCTTTTTCGTCTTTAAGAAGACCGGTAACCCAGTTAACTACTTTTTTCATAATACTTTTTTACTTTACTAATAAATAGTCTGAAGATCCTGATACTTCGGTGTTTCCTTTTTGGTATTTAGGTATATAGGGACAGTGCCGGCATTTATTTCCACAGCAGTGCCCTCTCTTTAAATGAAAATAGGCGGTAAATACGTACCGCCCGTCCTCTATGTAATAATCTTTACTCTCTAATTTATTTACCAAAATCGTTTATAGCTTAAAGCAATACCTCTCCCTGTTCTAAAATCCTCTACTATAGCCTGGCCTTTATCACTCATTTGAGTTAACTGGTTTTTAGTGTTTAGTATATTAGTAACTCTTAAACCGAAAAAATGTTTCCTATTAGACTTTCTTAAAAATAAGTTCAACCACTGCTGTTGGGTTTGATAAATATCTCCTAATCCAAATACCCCTACAGCAAATAGTTTTCTACCAGTGTAGTTATAAGTTACTCCTATATCTAATCCTCTATTAATATTATAAAAGATATCTAAATTCGATAAAATTGGTGTAGAACCTTGTAATGGTCTATCCAGGTTAGTTACTACTACTGAGCTATTTCCTTTATCTGATATTGATATTTTAGACCACAGTAAGGATAAATTATAATCTAAACTGATCTTCCTATATTTTTTCTTCAGTTCTAATTCAATACCTAAGACATCTGAACGGTCGCTATTTTGGTAGGTTTCCAATCTTCCAGATGCTGTTGCTACATTTATTCTTTCAATTGGATTAAAGATAGTCTTTCCAAATAAAGTTAAAGCAATAACTTCATTCTTTTTAGGATACCACTCTAATCCTAGATCTGCATTATAAACTCCAGAATTTTTTAATTCAGGACTTCCTTGTATTTTAGATCCGGCAAAGATTTCAGTATACAAAAATGGAGTCATTTCTCTGAATCGAGGTCGTATGGTCGTTCTTGAAGTTGTGAATTTTAACTGGGTTTGTAGTCCTGTTTTGTATTTTAGGTTAATATAAGGTAGTAAATCTAAATTATTTAAAATAGCGTTCTGAGTAAAGATAGGTGAAAGTTGATCTTTATAAGATACTACCTGCATGGAGTGTTCTGCTCTAACTCCGTAACCTAAATCAAGATTAGCTTTAGAATATTCCTTTTTCAAATAACCGGCATTAATGTAGGTGTAACCTTCAACTAAAGAAGCAGGATCGTTAATCCATAATTTAGATGCACCTTCAGTATTAGGGTTCTGTATGTCTACCGTAGTTTCATTTAAATTTCTTAAATCGTAATATTGCTGAGAGTAATCAAATGAGTTATTAATTAAAACAAAGGAATACCCGGCTTGTGTATTATTCCAATCTAAAGTTACTCCTGTATTTAATCTAGATTCAATATTAGTACTCCAGAATTTATGATTATCTAATTTATCTATATTATTAAATCGGTAAGCAGTATCGTAAAGGTATACAAATTGAGTTCTTTCTCTTTCTCCGCTAGAGGTTCTTGAATAACCTAAAGTTGCTCCTAATTTAACTTCTTTGAATTTATAATTCCCTGAAAGCTGTGTTGTGAATAGATTATGAACTCTTGGTGTTACTCTTGTTGTTACAACTTGTTTGGTATAATCAAAATGGGTTCCTGAGGTTATTCTATCATTAACTGTGCTTTGATTTATTATAAAAGTTGTATTTTTTAACTGCAGATTAGATTTTTTGTATTCTAGAACTAAAACTCCTGAAGGGGTAAAAGAACTATTTTTAGTCTTAAAGGTATAATCTAAAACCGGGCTTCCCTGTTTATTTACCAGTCTGGTTACTCCTTCTAGATTTGTAAAATCATTTCTTAAGTTAAATCCAAAAAGGTATTTTATCTTAGATTTAGAATTACCATAAACTAGATTTAAATTGTTACTAGGTAAGGTAGTATATTCGTTAATCTGAATTCTATTTGAGATAGAAGCTTGAGTTTTAGGGCTTATAGAAGTTATATCAATCTGAGCTCCTGCTGAATTGCTCCACTGGTTTGAAGAGTAGGATTTATAAACTTTGATATTGTCTAATAAAATTCTAGGAAGTAGATTAAGGTTTATATTTTTTCTATCTGCATTATTAGAAGGTAAAGGTAACCCGTTTAAAGTTACCTGATTATACCTGTCTCCTAAACCTCTAACCGAAATTCGATTATTAGTAAATGTAATACTGGTTATTTTAGTTAATCCAGATTGGACGTTAGAGATGCCTTTTTTTGACATCTCCGTTGATCCCATCGAAGTTTCTACTCCTAATGATTCTCTCCTGGCCCCGATCAGAACCGTTTCACTTGCCTGGTTTTGAGAGACTTTAATTTCAATGTCTCCCATTCTTTTAACATCAGGCTGGGCCTGTAATCCGGCTGTAATAAAAGCCAGAACTAAGATTAAGTATTTCATTATTTAGTCCATCCAGCAGTCCAGGCATCTCCTGATCCTACTTGTGAGTCTGCTATAAACCAGGTGTCTGTTAAGACCGCCTGAAAGTTTTGTAATGTGTCACAGTCTTTGAAGTTAGTTCCGTTGCCTCCTACTGTTGAATTAGCAACGAATAATTCTCCTGCTGCTAAGTTATTTAAAGTTACTTCATCTGAAACTCTGATTCCGTATTTTGGAAAACCAGTTACGAAAGCATTATAGATCTTACCTTTAGTTCCTTCTCTTAATCTCATTCCTGTGTTAGATCCGTCTCCGTCATCTGTTCCTAATAAAGTAATATTTGCCAAGGTTGGGTTTGAATAAGGTTCTAAAGTATTATCATCTCCATTGTTATCAGCTTCAATACCTCTATCTCCACCGTCAGGACCTTGCTGAACTAGCCAGTACTGTCCTTTACCTTTCCAGCCGTGTGTCCAATCGAAGGCATCATCTTGGTTATGGGTAGAGACTGCATAACGTACATTTACTGTTCCTCCAAAGAATTCAATTCCATCGTCTGATCCTTTGTAGGCTTGAATGTACTCGACTGTAGTTTCATCTCCAACTCCATTGAACGAGAATCCATTAAGTTCATTATCCGTTCCCAAGATTTTACCTGCATACTCCACTCTAATATATCTTAAGGTACCTGAGTTATCATTATCATCTGATCCTCCGTAAATTCCAGTACCTCCTTCTCCTTCGGCAGTATTACCTGTATTGATTGTTGCATAACCGTTAATAATAATACCTCCCCAGTCTCCGTAGGTTGGATTATCTTTTAAAGGAGTAAATACAATTGGATTGTTGGAAGATCCTTCTGCTTGAATTTTTCCTCCCTGCTTAATTGAAAGGAAAGTTGTAATTGCTGGATCTGCATAAATTGTCTGTCCTTCTGGGATTTCTAAAGTTGCTCCTTGACCAACAAATACTCCTCCTGATAATAACCAGTTTCTGTCTGAGGTTATTACAAGTCTGTCGTTAATTTCTCCTGCTACTTTAGTGTAACTTTTTCCTGCGATCATTACGTTTTCAATTACGTAAGTTCTGTTGTCTGTTTCAGGCTTTTTGCAACCTTGATTAAATGCGGCTGTTAATAATGCGCCAATAACTAAAATCTTTTTCATAGTCGTTTATTGATAAATTAAGAAAGCCCGGATAAAAATCCAGGCTCCCGTATTAACATAGTATTAAGAAACGCTTACTTGACTTCACAAGCTCCACCTGCACAAGCAACTTCACCGGCTAGGTCAGTCAAATCCTCAGTCTCAACTACTTTTGATAAGTCAATCTCAGATAAAGTAGACATTAACTTATTATAAGTCTCTTCATCACAGTCCTCAAAAGGAGCCTGTTTGTAAGTATGACCGTCAAATGGTAAAACTGAAAGTCCGTTATAGAATTTTCTATTCTCCCACATCCATTCTCCAACTTCTTCCCATTCTTCATTCTTAATTGAGATAGTTGCAGAAACGTTATGTGAATTATTTCCTTTTCTATGACCGGGCTTAATCCATTCCTTAGTCACCTTTTTAACTCTTTCTAAAAGTTCCATTGGAGATTCTGTTCTTAGAATTGCACCTTCTGGAGCTTTTTGAGGAACGGTAATAACTGCCGTATCATGAGGACGGAAGTATTCGTCTTCGATTAATTCTGGATGGTAGATTGAAAGGTAAGTATAGATTGCTTCATTCTTTCCTACTCTTACTCTTCTTAGGTAATAATCACTATGCCATGCATGGATTCCAGAAGAGGTACCAAGTGTTAGAGAGGTTGTCCCTGCAGGCTTTACTGTTGTACATCTAGCACTACTGTTGATCTCTAGAAGCTCGGCAACCCTTGCATTTTCTTCTTTAACGATTCCGGCTGCTTCTGACATATCAAAGTTTAAAACCGTACCTGATCCAATACCGGTCATTGATACTCCGATAAGTGCATCCTTTTCAG
>Ga0222719_10003890_pt1 | contig 13175 bp, 14 predicted proteins | sample C33_34DmetaG_FD_165039 | JGI IMG/M metagenome (GOLD analysis project Ga0222719, IMG submission 165039) | Estuarine water microbial communities from San Francisco Bay, California, United States - C33_34D | ecosystem: Environmental > Aquatic > Marine > Unclassified | place: USA: California...
CATCTGTCTTTTTTCCTTTTAGGATTGCTCCCATTGTTTCACCCAACTCCTCCATAATCTTCATAGATTGTTTTGGGGCATTATCAGGAACAAGTATTCCCTTGTCATCAGCCCATTGGGTGATGTTTTCAATTAGTTTATCAAATGTCATAATAATGTATCCTCTAATTTATAATTACCTAAAATCTCTTCACCAGCTTTGATTGGTTTGATTGCAATTCTTTTTACTGAATCAAAGTTTCCATCTTTACCAGCAGTATTAGTATAAACTAAAGGATTAGCCAAATTAAAATAACAATCTTTAAACAATCTAAGCCAAATAACTGGATATTCAGGTTTGTTTACATAAGATTTCCAAATCATACTTTTTGTATAGTTAGGAAGTTCTTCAAATTCTTCTTTTGTAATCGTATATATTCTACTCTCATTTGGCCACAACATAAACACAGGTTCTCCAACTTCAATATCGGTTAATGCAAATGTACCGATTCCATGTACTGGAGAAGGTGCTATGTCAGTTTTAATATGGTTTTTGAGATATTCGACTACTTCCATTGGTATGAAAAAATTATTTATTTTCTTCTACCGATGCTTTTCTGTAATCAGTAACTAATTTTTTGATTTCACCAATTGCTTTTCTAGCTCTTGATTTTCCCGCTTTAGTAGTTGCGGTGTGATTTTCTTCAAACTCTACGAAGAGTTCTTTGATTTGTTCGAATAATTCTTGTGATGTTGCCATAGATAAAATATTTTATAAATTAATTAAATTAAAAAACCGAACACCCATTTGCTGCTCGGTGTTTATAACTATTGTATATATTGAAAAAAAATTAAGTTCCAATATTAAATTTCTTAGTTTTTTCTTTTTTGATATTTTGAACAAATTTTGATAGTTATCCAAAGTTTTCAACATACTTTTTGTGAAGTAGTTTTTTCTCCATTTGTTCACCATTTGCAGATTCTTTTTGTGTAATGATTCCATCTGAAGAATTACCATCATAAACTTCGATAAATCCAGTGTTGGTATCCATCTTAGATGGGAAGGTAATTCCATCAGGTCCGAATCGGTTTTTCATAATATGGAATCGTGCAGTATTGTTCAATTTATCCTTTGATTTTCTACTGATACTCATAATGAAATCAGCGTTCATTACCTTAGCGTAAGAATCTGCTACTTTATCCGCTTCGATAACTTCTGAATCAATTGCTGAACGATTGGTTTGGGATGCTGTCCAAATTGGAATACCCAACTCTCCACTAATACCTCTCAACTCAATGTAAACACCACCTTGCTCACCATAGGTTGAATCGGATTTATTGGAATGAGAAAGTAACAAATCAGCGTAGTCAATAATAATCAAATCAGGTTTATTTCCTGCTGCTGTCATCTTCTCAATATGGGATTCTAATTTTTTAGCAGATATACCTTTAGGTGGGAAATACTTGATAAGAAGTTTTCCACTCAATCTATTGATTTTCTCTAATACTACTTCTTTCTTATCTTTCACATCAGCTGATGGGATTTGTGTAAATACAGTATCGTATCTCTGTCCCACATAATGTTCTGATAATTCCAAAGAGTAATGTACTACATTTAATCCTTGCTTAACAGCTGCGGCTCCTAATGCACATAGTACCCAAGTTTTACCAACACCAGAAGGTGCCACTGCTACTCCTAATTCGCCAGGTCCCAAACCACCATCCATCAATTCATTAATACAATCCCAACCAGTTGGAACTGTACTTCTATCAACCTCATTAGTTCTTTCCTCAAAATCCAAAAGGTAATCGTGTCCCATATCTGAATCCACTCCTACCTTCATTGCTTTATCTACTAAATCTTTGATTCTATCATAGTTACCAGCTTTGAGTAAATCAACTGAACTAACAATTGCTTGTTTTAGGTTTTGGTTAATACAAAATGAAGAAAACTCTTTCTTTACATAATCTAAATCAGAATCACCAACTTTTGTGAATACTGATTTTAGTTGCTCCACTACACTTTTCTGAAACCCTCTATCTTCTAACTTTGAAACCTCTGACTTAAAAACATCAAGAGTTGGAGATTTCTTAAACTCATCGTAATAAGAAGTAATCTCCTCCGCAATCCATTTATTTGCTTCAGATTCAAAAAACTTTGGATGTATAATCTCACTAAGAGTATCCAATAAACGAACATCCACAATCAACGAAGAAAGTACCTTCGTTTGAAAGGATTGTCCGTATTTGGAAAGAGTATCTATATTTTGCATTTACCTATAACCTAATTTGATTTCACAAATATAAGAAAAATTTGTGATATATCAAAATTATTTTGTAATAATATTTTGAAAGGTTGAATGTAACCAATCATTAATGTCTCTCCAATTTTGGAGAATTTTGTATTTTTGACCTACTCTAAGAAAATCTAACTTCTTAAATTCAATATCATTCTGATTGAATCTATCTAAGATTTTCAACTTCTGATTTGTTGGAATGTGGGGTTGGTCTAACTCCATCAATCTTTTGTTCATAAGAAGTTGGTCTTTTGCTTTTAAGATATCATCATATAATTTGATTTTACCTTGCTTTTCCTCACACAGTTGGAAGAATTCCTTATGTGTAATGGTTCTATCTTCAGAAAGTTCAGGAAACCTCTTTAAAAGGGTTTTTATACCACATCCTCTGATGCCTGGTATGTTATCTGATTTATCACCATCCAAAGTTCTATACAATAAAAGATTTTCAGGCCATATACCAAATTCATCAAACACCATCTGTCTATCGTATAGTTTCTTTTTAGTTGGTGAGAACACCTTTACTTTATCAGAAACCAATTGTAAGAAATCTTTATCAGTTGAAACAATAACAACTTCGTTACCCAAATCCGATTCATTGTGTTTAGTTAAATATGCAATTGTATCATCAGCTTCAATACCATCATAAATCATTGTTGATACTGGTAGATAATCTAAAATATCATTTAACCAAACAAATTGTTGTTTCATAGAGAGCCTTTCCTGCTCTTCATCCATCATACCTTGATATTGACGGTTTACTCTAAATCGGTTCTTTTCTCTACCAGCTTTATATCCTTCGTGGATTTTCTTTCTTGATTTAGAACCATCTTTACCATCAAAGGTTACGATACATCGGGTTGGATTGAATTCTCTAATTTGATATCCAATAGATTTGAGGGAGCCAATCACCCCACCCGTATGGTCACCATCCTCATTCATTGTGGGGTTGGTTGTCCAACTTCGGATGAAGGTGTTTAGTCCATCAATAATCAAAACCCTACTATTCCTTTCACGAAGGTGATTCGTTTTGTGTTCCTCATTTACTTCGTTGAGGATATCTTTGTAGAGGTTCTTCATTATGTAGTTGTTGTTGAATCAGAAAAATAATTGTGAATACCTTTACCGAAATAATTATCGATAGTTTGTAATCTATCTTCTGCATCACATAGTTTGGATAATGCCTCTTCTGCGTTTTTATAAAAATCCTCAGTTGAGTGGTCTCCAATACCTACTGCTTTGTTCTCCAACAACTCCAAAGTAAGGAGTGCTTTCGCTCTATCTGCTTTCGCAGATGTCTGTAACATTTCTTTTAATTTGCTCATAACTTATTATTGTTTTATTCATCTACTACCTCAGCTCCCTCAGTATCTAGCTGATGTGCTTCGATATCTTTAGAATCTGATTTGTATTGTAAGATAGTTGCTTCACAAATCTTTTTGTAGATTTGTTCTTTAACATCTTCTCTTTCATCCATTAAATCGATGAAATCTTTGGATTGGAATTTGATTTCCTCTCCAGTTTCCGTGTCCACATAAGTGTACCAAGCACCAGCCTGCTTCACCAACTTATTTTCCTTCATTACTCCTAACCAAGAACCGAAGTTATCGATTCCTCTATCAAAGAATATTTCGAAATCAGCTGCTCGAAGAGGTGGGCCCATTCGGTTTTTGATAACCTGACATCTAACTTTCATACCGATAGTTTTGTCTTTACCATTTACCTTTTGTTTGATTTGTCCCATATTCTTCAAACGAAGTCTAACCGATGCATGGAATGCAAGAGCTTTTCCTCCAGAAGTAGTCCACGGGTCACCAAACATAGCATTCATCTTCTGCCTAAGTTGATTAGTAAATACTAATGTGATTTTTTGCCTACCAATTAGATTGGTAATCTTTCTCATCGCCTTTGAGATAATAATAGCTTTATCAGTAGCATATCCATCCTTACCATAATCAGCTGCCAACTCATTCTTAGTTGAAGCTGCTGCAACGGAATCTACTACGATTGTTACTAACTTATCCTTTTGTGTGGTTCTTACCTTTTCAATGATTGTTTCAGTAAATTCGAAAATTTGTTCTACCGAATCAGCTGATACATAAAGTAGTTTTGCTACATCTACACCAATTGCTTCTAAGAATTCTCTACTTACCGCAGTTTCAGTATCGATTAGAACCGCAACACCACCTTGCTTTTGTGTTTCAGCAAGGAGGTGTGCAGATACTAATGATTTTCCACTTTGTTCTAAACCAGTTACTTCAGTAATTCTACCAACTGGTAGTCCACCATAAGGGCGATTAGAAATGGCAACATCCAACATAGCACATCCAGTTGAAATCCATCCATCCACATTTGTGGGTGCATCATCCTCTCCTAAGAAGAAGGCAACCTTCTGGTCTTTGTTTGTTTTGTTTAGCTCGGAAGCTAGTTCCGCCGCTAAATCCATTTCTTTTTTTGCCATTTAAATTAGATTATCCGTTAAATAAATCATCAAATGCTGATGCAACATCATCCATTTTCTTTTTCTCTTCAGTACTTACCTCATTTGAAGGTGCTGCAGCTGGTGCTGGAGTAGCTTCAGTTTTCGGTGCCGATGGAGTTGATAGAGTTTGTTGAGAAACACTCTCTTCACCTTCTTCAGCAGTTGGGTTTAACCAACCTTCTAATACTGATTTCAACTCATCATAAGATAATTCTGAATAGATATCAGTAATGTTACTTTGAGTTTCCATAAAGTTTTGGATTTGTGCATCACCCTCTGTCAATGGAGTAGTATTAGGTTTAACACGGATAGTAGTTACAGGATAAGAAGTTCCTGCATCTTCTGCTGATGTGTACTCAATAGTAATATCTCTACCATTATTAGGGTCAGTAATATCACCATAGTCTGGGTCAGCAATGTAACCTAAGATTTCCTGATAAACAGTCTTTCCGAATCCCCAAAACTTAACTCCTTCACCTTCTTCACCTCTTACGAGTACAGGTACAAAAGTTCTCAATTTTGGCTCCATTTTCTTCGCTGCTTTCCAATCTTCTTTATCACCCATTCTCTTCAACTTTTCAGCAAACTCAACGATTGGGTCTGGTCTACCAAATGAACTTGGAGACAAGTACGTTTTGTTGTTGATGTTGTAGTGAAAGAATAACTCAATGAAAGGATTTTCAGGAGCGAATTTGTAAGGAACGATTCTTACTTGATGTTTACCCGGTGTGGGTTTCCAAAGATTAGATGTTCTGTTGGAAGTGTTTTGTAGTTTGTTCAGTCTACCTCTGATTGCGCTTAAATCTAGTGCCATAATTTTTAAATTTTAAAGTTTTAATTGTTTTATTGGTTTTATTTTGGTGTCTTTCCTACACCTTATATAAATATCAAGAAACCCTATTTTTGGTGGACTTTTGAAATTTATTTGATACAAATATACGAAAAGTTTTCCACAATTCCAAACCTTTTTTGATTTTTTTTTCGAGTGGTCATTTTTCTCATTTGTAAGTACAAATATACGAAATTATTTTTTAATTTCAAAATCTTTTCCACCATTTTTTACGAACTCCTTTACCCAATTGATAAAGTCGGTATGTGGAAAGTAGTTTCTGGTATCGAATCCATATTGTTTTACCATATGTTTGTAAACTTTTTCGGATTCTTTGTAAAATGCATGAGTGTGAAGTGATTTATCGATTACTTCTTCACTAATCAATCCATTACCTGCTAATATCCAACAAAATACTCCCCAACTAGCAGAACCATTATAATGTGGGAAATCATATGCGTTTGGAACTCTATATTCTAATATTTCTAATAGTTTTTCTACCAATGGGTCTCTTTTCAAATCATTGTGTACATATTTCCAAAATGGTGTATCGTTTCGTTTTGTGATGTAGTGAATTTGAATCAATGCTCTGAATTCATCTAACATCATATTGAAATGTTCGTTATTTGCTTTGATGTTTGATTCTCTCATCATATCTTCTTTATAAGGAGATAAGTGATGTTGTGTAAATTGTACCAACTGAATAATAGATGAATGTATCGATGTTGCTTCTAATGGTTCTAAGAAGGAAGATGACAATCCTATTGAAAGTACATTCTTTTTCCAAACTTCTTTCAATCTTCCACTATCGAACTTTATATTTCTAAGTGGTGTTATCTTTCTACCAGTAACTTCTTGTAGTTCTTTTAGGGCTTGTTCTTCGGATACAAACTTATCAGAATAACAATATCCACATCCATATCTTTCTTGAGTTGGAATTTGCCACATCCAACCATTTGGCATTGCCCATGCAGTTGTTACAGGTGAAATAATCTCATCTTCTTCGAATTGATGTGTGTAAACTAATGCTGAATTAACTGGTAGGTATTCTGAATACGATACCCACTCCGAACCTACTGCGTTACTTAATACTCTATTAAATCCCGTACAATCAATCCAAAAATCAGATTGTATTTCAGTTCCATCTTTTAGAATTACTTTTTGTAATTCACCATTATTTGGATTTAGATTTGTATCAGTTATTGTACCCGTTTGAAGTTTAATTCCGTTTTCTAATGCAATTTTTTTGAACCACTCACCAACTTTATGTGCATCAAAGTGATAGGCATATCCAGTTTGGTATGCGGCTTCATTATTTGCATCTTTCATAAATGGAGATAAGTTCTTTTCCCAAAGATATTTGTTTAGGACCGAATCACCACTTACACCATATTTGGTACATATAGCAAAATCTCTATCAATTGGCCAATCTGAAGTTTGTGATTGTTGTAATGATTCAAAGAATCTATCACCAACACCATTCCAATCAATACAATCAATTCCTAATTTAAATGTAGTATTACAATTTTGGAAAAATTCTTGTTCATTGAATCCTTCTAATTCAGTTAGGGTAGATAAGAGGATTTTTTGTAGAATACCAGTTGAACCTTCACCAGCTCCGATTATAGGAATATCTTCACTTTCTATAACCGTAACATCGTATGCTGGTTCATCTCTATGTAGATTTTGTTTGGCTAGGAATAATGCTGATAACCAACCAGCCGTTCCTCCACCTGCTATAACTATTTTCATTTATATGTTGTTTATAATATAACTTTTAATTTCTGTTTTTTTCTCTTCCCAAAGGGATTCACTAATAAATACTGGTATTGGTTCTGGTGAACCTGTGTATGATGCTGTATAAAATGATGATGATGCAAAAGAATCTCTCAGTCCTTCGTATTTAGGTACACTTTCAGATAAATAGTTAAATGTAATAACATTGTGTACACTACCACTATCATCACTACTACCCGATGTTATTATGATTACAGATGAATCCTCATCTATAAATTTGAAGTAATTATTAAATGATTTTACAAACAAATTACTCATTATTATAAATTTTCAATTATATAATCTCTTACTTCAGCTCTCTTAACCTCATAAAGTTCTTCGGTTATAATTTCAATCCCTTCGGGCTGACTTAACCAAATATCTCTCATTGATTCATATCCACCACCATTATCTACACTCATTGCAGCACATTTGTTTGTCCAATTAGTAGTTATACAAATTACTTCATTTGTTTCATCTACTAACTTAAAGTATGAATCTCCTTCTTTAAAATAATGATTTGCCATAATAACTTTTTTAACTTCTATTAGTAATAGTAATTTGCTCTCCGCTTATGGTGTATGGACCTACATAATTTCTGAAATTTCTTGCAGGTTCTCTTACATTTACTAAATATCCTCTATAATTTGAATAATATCTTCTATCTGCAGTGTTCCAAGATGAACCCCAACCAATATTATTATCATATAAAATATCTACTCTTTGACCAGCAGGCATTGTAAACCATGGTCTTAAATTAGTTGTTCCCCATTGCCAACTTTGTCTAAAGTAAGTACCATTCCAATGATATTGAGTTGCACGAGTATCAGCATCTGTACTTCTTTCGGTTTGAAAAAGGTTTACTCTAGCTACTACTGCATCGTGGTCATAACCTCTCCAATCTGAAAAAGAGTATCCACTATAATCATTTCTACCTACACCACCAGGATATTGGTCACTATTTCGATTTATAGAACCATACCTACCATTTCTAGCATCCCACAATGAAAAGTAGGTGTAATAACCCCTTCTAAATTCATCGTTTATGTTTCCAGCTGCTACTGTTGATGTTGGTACTGCCATATAACTCCATTTTGTTTACAAACTAACTAACATATCCATCAACTCTTGTTGAGGGAATAAATCGAATTTATCTTTACGAGTGTTAGTATGTGTCCAAGTTCCTTTTACTTTACCATAGTAAGCATCTTCATTGAACTCAAATGCAGCTGCACCTTTTTCTTTGATTAAAGAAGGTAATCCTGCTCTGATATCAATTCCATCTCTTTCACCGATAAACTTCATCCACTTTTCTAATTGTTCGATTTGTTTATCAGAATATCTATGCCAAGTTTTGTGTCCTCTAAATTCTTCTTTTAGAGTTACTATTTGTGAATCTGCTACTTGAGTACCAGCATATGTTTTTCCATCTACTACATATCCAAAATTACAAACTTCGATACCTACTGAATGTACGTGCATATGTTGTGAACCATTCTTACCTAAATGCCATGCATAGTTACCTTCTGGGAAACATTGTAATAATTCACCATCGTATCTATCATCGTTTCCTTTTACAGATGGTCCACCCATTACCCATTCGGTAGCAATTGTTCCATTATCTCTATCCCAATACTCAACACACTTATAAGGATTATGCCATCCAGCGGTGTGATGTAAGAAAAGGTATTCGTAATTTACAGGTCCATGTTTGTATTCATCTTCGGGCATAAAGTATTCTACATACTCCAATCCATCTTTACTCACTTTGTTTTTTGAGTAGATATCTGCTGCATCTGATTCTTCTTGTCCAGTTGCATCAGTATCGTTTAATCCCATTGCTGCCCAAGTTCCTTTACCAACTAAACCATCGGCATCTAAACCATTTAGGGATTGAAAATCTTTTACGGCTTGTTCCGTACCTTTTCCGAAGATTCCATCAGCACCCAATCCTAAGAATTGTTGAACTGCTTTTACATCTTCACCTCTTGAACCTACTTTTAATAGCATATTATGTGTTTTTAGTTTTGATTAAATTCTATAACCTCAAAGATACGAGTCTGAATACGTTTCGTACCCTCAGTATTTGTAAGAATTATTGAATTTCTAAATTTTTGCCAATCTATGATAAATGTCTTATCTAATACCCCACCATTCTCCTCTCTCACTAATTGATTTAGTGCATTGATGGTGTATAGAGTATTTGATTCTTTTTTTCTGTGTATTAGTATTGTATCTTCTAAAGGTTGGGGAGGTTTGAATTCGGTATTGATGTTATAAGTAACATATAGTTCATCCAAATTTGATTTGTTCTGTAAGATATAGATATAGTTATACACTATCACATAAGTTTCTCTGATATCTTGTAGAGTCTTTTGTAACCCGTCTTTTGAAGTAAATGTACACAATAGTTGTGTTTTCATATTTTTCTCTCTCTATTAATCAATCACCTATAAATATCACAGAATATTTTTGGGGTAATTATATATCAATCTCTTCACCTGACTTATTATCCACAGCAACACCGTCATCATTTAAATCAATATCAGCCACCTCACCATCACCAGTGAATGATAACTGACAACCACCACCAGTTCTACCAGCAGTTCTTTTAGTTCTGAATGTTATTGAATAATCATTTGGATTATTAGTACCCTTATCAGTAACAAACTTAGGGTCTCCATTTTCATCATAATATTGCTTATTATGCTCCAATTCAGTTAATGTTTGGTTTGTTCTGATATTATTTGCTATCTCAATGGCAGATAACAAACTTTCTACTTTTACACCTGCTTTTTGGACAAGATTACCAGCATTGTTTTCACCTATTAATGCGGATGCATGTTCTTTAGTAATGATACCACCCAACTTTGCTTTATATTTATCTTCTATTTTATCCAACTCTTTAGCAAACATCTTCCAATACTCTGTTTTATCAGCAGGATTTGCATCAGATATTTGTTTTTTAATTCTATCAATCTCATCCATATAATCAGCCACAATAGTTGATATTTCTGAGATTTCATCACTAGTAAAAATTTCACCTAAGCCAATTTCACTCAATGTACTTTTAATAAAATTGGAAGTTTTTTCTTTAGTTTTTTCTTTAGATTCGCCCTTAATTAAATCATCATTTATAAGTAAGGTATAACCATCTTGCCCCAAATACATACCTTGATTATTTTGTTTACTTTTATCTTGATGTAATTCACAAATTGTTTTTGAGTTAGCTGGGCATCCATATGTTCTACCTTCTTTACCCCATTTACAACTTACCAAAGAAACTCTTTCTAACATACCACCTTTAATTTTATCACCTGCTGGGAAATTTCCAGCTGATGGTAAGTACACCTCTTCACCATTTGCTAATTCCTGTTCATATAAGTTATTTTCCGCTAATTGTTTTAATATAGCATTTGCAACATCAGCATCTGCTTTATGTAAATCAACCATTAACTTATTATAGGAATCGGCAATCGCTTGTGCAGCTTCAGGTGATGGTATTTTTGAATTTTTTAATATATCATTCATTCGTTGTTTATGGGATTCTAAACCAATTAGTACACCCTCATCAACTGTGTTGTTTTTTACTTGCTCTTTTGCGAAATCAATAGTATTTTGTAAAGCGGGATTATTAATACTTTGTGCTAAGTAATCTTTTGAATAATCACTGGATGGCATTTTGACATTTCCATTTTCATCCTTTAATCCAAATATTCCATGCAATGATGGTCTAATTTTTTTAAGAACTGGATGTGATTCGAAATATTGAGATACCCTTACATCATCGGATGGTTTTATAATATTTTCATTTCCTAAATCAGGTTTTGCTGCTGTTGTGAAACCTTGCTTTACACTTTTAGCATCAAAGGTTTTTAATTCAACCAAAGCCGATACCCTAGAAACTAAATCTTTTGATTTTGTCGTTCCAGCATCTCCACTAATTATTTTACGATTTCCACCTAATTTATTAAAGTATGCTTTTTTTCTATTTTCGTTTGTAGAAAATCCAGCGTTATCAACTAACCATTGTGCAGCTTCTCTTTTTTCTTCTTCGGATTTACTATCATCGTAAATAATATTTATCTTTTTCAATGATTCCTTAATAATTTCTTTTTGAGTATCATTTAAATTATCTATTCTTTGTTCTACTCTTTTTTCAAAATCATCAGTTATTTTTTTATTTTCTGGAGATATTTGTGAAGTACTACTATCCGTATTCTTTTCTAAATCAGGTGCTTCATATCCACTATCTTTGGAAAACATACTTTGTTGCTTTCCTTTAGAATCATCCTTATCATCTTTTGTTTTTGTATGAGTACCAGCTTTTATTGCTGCATCTCTATTTTCTTCAGAATCAAAATCAACAACTTTTCCACTATCTTTACTTACAGCATAGAATTTTTCCTCTGCTTCAAAAAGATTTTGAAATAATTCACTTTTGATTTCCCACAATCCCAGCTCATCTAATACTTCAGATAAGATAGTAAGGTGTTCTGATTTTTTGAAATCTACAATACCTTCTTTCGTTCTATACGAAACTTCCGTTAGTAAATCGTTTATAAACTGATTAAAATAATTCATACGTTAAATCTTCCTATATCCTATAAATATTAAAGTTTTGAGTAATCCGTTCCCCAACTAGCTTTTATAGGAAATCCGTTTGATTCTACTATTTCTTTCAATTTAAGAGCATGTTCTTTGGGAGTATCTAATGGAAAAGAGAATAGGAATGAATCATAAGTATATAAGGTCAACTCAATATCGGTTTGTTTAATAAACTCCAACACTTTTTGGGTTGTTACCATATTTAACTCAGTTTCAGTTGCTTGTAGTAAATAGTTGAATACTTTTTGAGGATTCGATTGTTCTATGTGTTTTAAAGGTATTTTTCGATTGTATGTGGATACATAACCTACTTTTGATGCCTTACTCCACATTTCATCGATGTACTCTCTAACCTTCTTATAATAAGGAATAGAGTCGAACTCTTCGGGTATCCCACCATAAAGGAGTTGGAAGGTGATTCCTTTGGATTCATCGTAAGGAACTCCATATTGGTCCGCTAACCATTGGTGAACCGAAGTATTGGGTAAATCGTAATCAATCAACTTACCAATGATTCGGGGGTGATAGGCATCATAATCCATTTGTAGGAATATATGCCCATCTTTGGGAATAAATACTTCTCTCGTACCATCCTTTTTATTTAAAGCAGAGAAGTTGATTCCCCCAAATCGGTTGGAAGGACGGGATGTAATGGTATATGGGTTGTATTCGGTATAAAGAGTGTTATTGGATAGGTGTTTAGTGGCTTGTGGATATCTATCAAAAAATTTCTTCCCATCGACCCGAACCCCATATCGTTCAATCTGAGATAAAAGAGGAATCATCGTATCATCAATCCAAGATTTAGTAGGAGTAGGAAGATTAAGATTGTCAACAAACCAAGTTAGATACTCTCCCCATTTCATTAGAGGTGCTATCTTTCCTAAGTTTTCTCCCATACCCATTCGGGTATAATGTGAGATAAATGGTTGATTTTGTACCTCATCGGGTATAGTTTGATTCCTTTCAAAGAAGTAATAGTTGGATATATCAAAAATATTTTGTATATTTGTACCACTTTGTAATAAACCCTTTTTATTCCACACCCATTTTGGTTGTGTAGATTTAGAAAGGTCTAAATGATGGGATTTTCCATCAATATGATTATATATGAGAATAAAAGTGGATTTTCCCATCATAACGAACAAAAACGCAAGTTCATTGTTCATTGGGTGTTTTTCTAAATCACACCAAACAGGAACTA
>Ga0222719_10003892_pt1 | contig 13170 bp, 12 predicted proteins | sample C33_34DmetaG_FD_165039 | JGI IMG/M metagenome (GOLD analysis project Ga0222719, IMG submission 165039) | Estuarine water microbial communities from San Francisco Bay, California, United States - C33_34D | ecosystem: Environmental > Aquatic > Marine > Unclassified | place: USA: California...
GAAGGTAAGTTAAGAATTTATGGCAACACCCCAGAACTTGTTGATAAATATTGGAAAGAAACAATAGCCATGCGTAAAAAGATTGCTGGATCTTGAAAATAAAAACCCATAGGCGTAATATAAAAATCATCTACTAGTGCTTAGAAAGTATCAAAAAGCAGGTATTGCCTGGTTGATCGAAAAAGATGTAGGGATCTTAGCTGATGATATGGGATTAGGGAAGACTGTTCAAACTATCAAAGCTATGGAGCATCTTTTTGATAATGAAATAATTGAAAATTGCATCATTGTTGCACCGCTTTCATTACAAAAAAACTGGGAAAATGAAATTTTAAAATGGTCACCATCATTAAGATTTGAAAGATTAAGATCGAGCGATACTTCAAATACAGCAATAATGAAGATACTCGGTTCTTCAAAAATCATAATTACGAATTATGAAAACTTAAGAAATAGCTCAGATTTTTTTAAAAACTTTAACTTTGACCTAATGATCGCTGATGAGGTACACAAAATTAGAAGAACAAGTTCCCAAATTTCAAAAAGTGTATTTGAGTTTAAGAAAAAAAGATTTTGGGGATTGACCGGAACACCTATTGAGAATAATGTTGAAGACATACTAAATTTACTGGGACATTTAACTGGAAAAAAAGTTAATCCCGAAAATAAGAAAAAAAGTCCTCTGTATTTACTTGAAACAGTAAAACCTTACATTCTAAGAAGATTAAAATCACAAGTTCTTGATGAGCTTCCTGCTGTCACAGAAATGGATTTTGCTGTTGAGCTCTGTGCTGGCCAAATTAACGACTACAAAAATATATGGGAAGAAAGATACAGCATTGCCAAAAAAGAAGGTAGCCATTTCTCTGTACTTTCTAAGTTGCGAAAAGTATGTGATGGAGGCAGAGAACCGTCTGAAAATGCTAAAATTTTGGCTACATCAGATTTAATAAAAAAAATAAAGTCTAATAATGAAAAAGTAATTATTTTTTCTTACTATTTAGATCCCCTTTATGCTCTAGAAGCAAAATTAAATTTGGAAAATATTAATAGTGTTAGATTCTTTGACGTCGATATTGATGCAAGAGAGGAAGCTGTGGAAGATTTCAAGAAAGATCCAAATATTACTGCTTTTATTGCATCTTCAAGAATTGCATCTGAGGGTCTTACTCTAACAGAAGCTAACAATGTAATATTCCTTAATAGGTGGTGGAATCCATCATCTAATAGCCAAGCTAGAGATAGAGTTGTTAGAATAGGACAAAAGAAACCAGTAACAATATATAACCTTTTTTGTGTTGATACTGTTGAAGAAAGAGTTACAGAAATATTGAATGATAAAAAAGATATATACTCTAAAGTCACTGATGGCTTGGTTGAAGACCTAAGTTCGATTACGGATGAAATTATAAATGGACAAAAATACTGATTCTTCAAATGAATATGAAAAGCTAATACAAATAGCTTCATCTGACTTTGCCTGGTACTTTTGGTCTCAGGGTACAGATCGAACAATAAAAGATTTAACCGGTGTTGAGGTTAATTATCAAATCAAAGCAAAAAATGTAGAAATTATTTTACAAAATAATGAATCCTACGGAGTGGAATCCCTCGAGGATGCAATACGTGGTGCAAAAAAAATAGGTATGGATGTAGTCAACTGGAGAAAGTCTACTGATGAAGTGCCGAGAGTTATGATTGCTAAATTTAGTGATTTCGAACAACTATATAATCCTCACATTGGTATTTACAACAAACAACGACCTTGGATCATAAATAAAAGTCAAAGTACCACTAAAGGAATAAAGGTAGTTTATGAGGGGCACCCAAGAAGTAGAGATAAAGTTGATGAAGGAGATAAAAGAAATGAGAATGAATTACTTCATAAAAACCACGTCAATGAACATAAATGTGCACTTAAAGCTGATGGTAGGGTTCTAAAGCGTCATAGAAGACCTATTGAAGCGGAACCTAAAAAGCATATCTGTAATGAATATGACTCAGAATTTTTGAAGGAGCTAACAATTGGATAGCAATCTAGAACATCTTTATGTTTCGTTACCCGACTATAAAATAATCAAAAACTATAGCGTTGGAGAGCTTAAAGAAGAGTTGGGATCAGTTAAATCGTATAACATTTGGGTGGTAAAAGATGAAGTGTTCGAAAAAGATATTGCAATTCAAAAATTATCAGAGATTTTAAAGATAGATGAAGAAATAATAAAAAATATTTATAACAATGAGGAAAAATGCTCATTTATAAAAAAAAATGTCAAAAAAAATGTGATAACTGAGATAAAAAAATTAAAATTAAAAGGCGTTTACTGCGACATATCACCAAAACAATTTTTAAGCCCCGATTCTAAGTTTTACCAATCAGCAATCTATATATGTCAGCTTATATCAATAAATAAAAAGGAATTTACCGAAAAAGCCTTCTCTGATTACAAAGAGGGGGAGCCCTCCCTTTTTATGATGGGTAATACACATGTTACAAAGGGAGCAGTAGAAATATTAACAGCTGCAAGTGTCGCAGGTTTATTTCCTAGCGAATCCAAAGAAGAAACTGTGTCGTTTTATTTTAAAACAATACTAGATTCACTCGATGATAGTGAAACACTTGATAAGCTACTGGGCGCATATCTTAGAACCTTTATAACAAGATCATTAATAAAACAACATCAAAAATCTGGTTTTGTATCTGCTTCTGAACGTTTGAAAACAAGATTTAAAGAAGTCCTTAACGAGGAACAATTTGTCTTTGATAAAGAGTTTTTCGGAATCAAAGATAAGTCAGTTTGTGAAGATATTTATAATTCAGATATGTATGCAGAATTGATAAATAATCCCAATGAAGAAATGGTCTGTAGAAAAGTTGTAAATAGCATACCATTGTGGTTTGGAACAAATTCAATAATAAAAACTAAAGAAATAAAACAAATGCTAATTGATATTAGTTGCTTACGGGAAATCACCAATTTTATAGTTTTATTTGATGAGGTAACTAAAAGGACTCTTGACTGGTTAGTTAATTCACCAATTAGTTTTGAAGGTTATAGTGGAACGGAAGGTGAGACTGAAAATACAAAATTTAGTGAAAATAAGATTCTTTTAGACGAAAAATTGAAAGCTAGAAACCCTTTCGATAAATCCTTAGAAATATTCGTCTTAGAACAAGAGGTTAAATTATTAACTGAAGAGTTCACAGAGGAAGAAATATTGATATTAAATCAAACATTTAATGGAAAGATTGCAAGAGAAATCTCTCCTTTGATTGGAGTCGGGACCTCAGCCACAGCCACAAAAATAAAATCTGTCCATTTGAAACTAGCAGAGGGTTTAAATAAAATTAAAGATAACCTTAAAAATGAATTTGATGAACAGGAGTTATTTTTAGCCTTCAAAACAGAATTGGAATATACAAGAGTTTAAATGGAAATAATGAAAAACTTGGGACATAAAGTAAATATGAGGACAAAATGAATAAAAATGACATATGGAGCTTAACTAACATAAACGAATATTTTGACCCAAAATTCGGACTTGTATATGAAGATTTTGGTAATAATGAATTTGAAATTATTTTATGTTCTACTGATTATGATCACCTAAGTGAGGAAGATGTTCTAATACCTGCCCATGAGCTAGACCTTGACTATTCTATTGTCGTCCATTCGGATATGATTTTCCCAATGCATAAGACAGATAAGAAGTTGTATAAGAAAGTTGGTTCGGCAAGTGAAAATGCATTAGATCAAGTTCGATTGATAAGAAATGAATCGAATGAAGGTGATTTGAGTGAGATTCATTTTAAAGTTGGAAGTCCAATATTTTATCGATCTGATAAAAGATACTTTATGAAATTAACAAATTTGAAATTTGTAAATTATTACTCCGAAAAAAGTTTTCAAAGACTAATACTGAACATCCCCGACAATGTTACACCAATCATATCATTTAAATCAGAGAGCAACATGTTAGATGAAATGCTGAACATCAAAGGAAGAGCTCAAACAGAATTGATTGCTAGGCAAATGTTAGCTTTACATGACAAAAATATAAGAATCGAAGATTATTCACACAAAGCTGATGATGAGGAGTTTACAACTATTAGTTTTGACTGGACCAAAATTGAGAAGGTTCTTGTGGCATGATGATACCTAGCAATAACTATGGCATAAGTAGAATTAGACTTTCTAATTTTAAATCTATTGATATGTTAGATAATCCAATGGAAATTGAATTATCAGATCTCACGTTACTGTGCGGCGAGAACTCTTCAGGAAAGTCGACGCTCCTACACTCAATCTTATTATCTCTACAAGCCCTTAATTCTGATAAGAATAGTGACAGTACTTTTCCTCTAAATGGTAATATTATAAAATTAAACGACGTTAAAGACATTATACATTTTAAGATTTTGCCTGAGGGAAACTACGGAGTTGATACTGGTGAATATATTGTCTCAATGATGAATGAAAAAATAGATATAGGAATTGACCTTATTACACATCAATTACCAGATAATGAACTTGAAAAAGCAGTACTTAGTCTAGATATCTCACTAATCCCTAATGTTGATTTAAGAGAAGAAGCCGAAGGTACAACTTTCAACGGAGTTAAACCTTTTCCATTGAATGGAGGAACCCACATTAAATATCTCACCAATCCGGAATCTGAAATTATGTGGAGTAGGCAGTTGAAATTCACAGATACTGATGCCTTTAAAGGAAAACAAGTTCACGTGTTAGATAGTGCTAATAATGGAGAAGTAAAAAGATTTGATAATAAAAATTGGACTTGTGAAATGAGGGACTATACACTTCATTATCCAGACTCTCCAGATGATTATGACTCATGGGATTTAAATGAAAGTAACACCTATAGTGGTGTTGATTTTACCTCCGGATTGCCCTCCAGAGTTTCCCATACAATACCGATTTCAGATTTTCTTGCAGGTCAAATTACAGATCAAGTAAGAAGTATATTTGTAGATTATTTACCTTTTATAGAAGATCAACTTTTTGAATCATTACAGGGAGTCAGCGGTTTTGAATCCTATACAACTGATCAATTCCTGGATGAATTCCGTGGTGGGCGTGATGAAATAGTCAAACCTTCCATATTAATTAAAGATGCTTTCTTAGAATTTTATGAACAATTTGAAGAAATAAGTAAAGAACAACTAATAGACCACTTCAAGGAAATTGCACCTGATGACTTAAATTATGCAGATAAAGATAAAATATTTTCCCTTAATTGGAACATACTGCCATGGAAAAGCTCTATGTACAAAGATTATTATCGAGATAGAGTTGATCTTGCGACCGATCTGATTAAATCAAGCATGGAAGATGGTCTTTCCGAATATGCTGAAATATTTGAAGGTATTTTGTATGATATCGGAGCGTCATTGATCGTCGACATATTATATGACACTCTGGATAATGACAATCCATATGATATCGAATCCACAGAAGATTATATTGGTGATGACCTTATTGATGAAGTAAAGTCAGTTGTTAAAAAGATTTTAGATGATGAACTTGATCAAAAATTTTATATAGAACTTGAAAGTCAACTATCTAAAAGATTTAATGAACTATTCGACACATCTGCTGACAATATTTTTCTTGTAGAGTCCTTTAAAGGTAAGAATCGCGACACCACAAGGCAGGAACTAACAGATACTAATAAATTACTTAAAGACTTGAGATTTGCAGCTACACAAATAAAGTATATTGGTCCACTTAGAATGCTCACGAATTATGAACCAAGAGTTGATTCGTTTGATGAAAATATTCCTATGGGGTTAAATGGAGAACACTTTTTTAACTTTTATGAAGAAATCAAGTATAACAAAGTGCCCACTCGTGACATATATAATGATCAAATTGAACGTCCATCCTGGGAGAAAAAAAGAGATAATAAAGAAATAACTATTGAAGAAAGTTTCAATGATGCTTTAACGTATTTTGGAATAGCTGATGGGTTTTCAACTAAGTACGACAATGAGTCAGACAGTATTATTGGAAACATAAGTCCTACGGGGATTAAAAAAACAATAAAAATGAAGGAGCTTGGAGTTGGATTTAGCCAATTAGCTCCGATAATACTGCTATGCCTATCTTCAAAACCTGGCACATCAATTTTACTTGAGCAACCAGAATTACATTTACATCCTCAAGTTCAGCAAAAGTTTGCAGATTTCATTATCGAGATGACAACTAAAAATAAGTTGCAAATCATTTTAGAAACACATTCAGATCACATACTCAACAGAATAAGAAGAAGAATAGCTCAAGCTAAACTTGAAAATAATGATCCAACTCTTTTTAACAACTGCTCGATATTATTTGCAGAACGTGAAAATGGAAATACTAATTTTAGAAAGGCCACCCTAAGTGAAAGTGGAACCTACGATTTTACAGACTATCCGAAAGGATTTTTTGATCAAGGAGCTGAAGATGCTTTTTTTATCTTGAAAGCATCCATGGAGGAATAAAATAACTGACGATTTTAGACCAAAAAAACATGGGGCAAAATGGACGGCCGACGATAATAGATACTTATTAGAACTTTGGTATGATCAGGAATCGATAGTCAATATAGCTGAAACTTTAGAACGTTCTGAATTTTCAATAATTTGTCAGCTTCCTTGGAAAGCTAAGGTAAAACTATCCTCTATCCTCTCAGAAATTACAGATCAAGATCTCGTGAATAAAGCAAAAACCCTTTATTTTTCGGATTATCCAGATTTGGTAGATATAGAGGTTGATGAAAAAATAATTATCAAAGCTCGTAAAGAAAGGAGCTTAGAAAGAGCTAAAAGAAATAAAAAAATAGATAATCTTCTAAAAGAACTTGAAATTAAGCACCTCACTACTGAAAAATCTGGCCTTGAAGAACTAGTGATTAAAATTTTTAAAACGGTCAGCATTAGAAACCTTTCATTGCTAGAAATAAAAGAAAGACTTGTCTGGATATGTGCTCTTGCATTGATGTTTCCAGATACAGAATATGATGTTCTTTTCACTGTATATCCTGATAGCGGAGCCCCCAGAAAAAAATATAAAATTGTTGCAGAAGAGCTAGAAATTCCTAAACATCAAGTAGAAAAATTAGCAAGAAACGCAGTCAATAGGCTCATCATGATGGTGTCAATGCTTGGGGACAATATTGAAAACTATGTTTCGTGGATAAGTATAAACAAATTTACTTATGCAAATATGACTTTAGAAAACCCAAAATTGACTTTTCCTGAAATTGAGTTAAAGTATGAAAAAATTCCTCAAAAACTTCAAACAATAGACAATTACGATTTAAGTAATTCAGATATAAAAACACTAAACAATGCAAACATATTCTGCCTAGGTAATCTGCTAGAATATGAGTACGAAGATTTAAGATTTGAGCTAAAACTTGAACCAAGTGTTGCTCAAAAAGTATTTTCTATAAAAGAATCTTTTACCAGAGGAGCTAAAAATGCTTGAAGAATTTAAAGATAATAAAAATTTAGTGCGTATGTCTCCATTCTTAGTAGCAACAGCTGTTGGTAAAGCAGATGGAATATTTCTAGAGGAAGAAAAAGTATTTGAACTTTCTCATTTTGAAGAATTTTCAATTCATTCAAACGAATTTACATCAGCAGCTAATATTTTTTTAGATTTAGAAAATGAAGACTTTCATCACATATGGGAACTAGAAGTTAATGAGATTTTAGAAGCACTGAAGGAACTCCCAGTTGCAGCGAGAATAGTTTTAGGACTTGATGTAGATCATCTAGTTGAAATGCTTGAAGTAGTTGTACTCCAAGTCGCAAGGTCAGATGGAGATGTTCATGATCTAGAAATAGCAGTAGCGGGTGAGCTTGAAGTGATTTTTGATTCAATAAGGGCTGACTCAAGTAAAATCAGTGAAAGTAATTTTGAAGAGTCTCCCTATGACATAACTGATCTGGGAGATAAGAATATTAATGATTCAATAAATGAACAAAACTCTTCACTTGATGCTGATGAAAACCTCTAGAACTGTAAATCTGAGAAAACTTCTTACATAAGGTAGATATAAGGAGAAAATTTATCTACAACTGGAAATCTGAGAAAACTTCAGACATAAGGTAGATATAAGGGAAAAAGCAGGAAAGTAGCGCTTTAATACGGTAAAACATTGAAAAGACCGTAGCCCACTTAAAACGTACAGGCACAGCTTGTACAGGATGAATAAAAAAACTGAAAAGCCAACATTTTATAGGTTGATTACAAAAGAGCCAATTTATACCAAATATGAAGGGGTCTGTAAGGTTTGTAAAAACACTTACTCACCCGGAGAATTGATTTCACCATTTTTTGATACTGATAAAAACTATTGGAGACACACAACATGTCTTCAATTATTTTTTATTGAATTCAGTTATTCAGGTAATTGTAATACTTGTGGCGAAGAAATACAGACTCATGAAATGGGATATTGGTCAAAACATAATGGAGTATGGTGTGTTATCTGCGGAGATAATTTAAGCCCTAAAACAATAATGATGTTTTCTAGATCTGAAAAAGACAGAGTTGAATGTTTAAGGAACTTAAAACAATATAAAAATAGTGGAGTGTTGAGTGAATAAAAAATTACAAGAATTTTCAAAATTAATCTTAAAGGTAGCTAAAAAGGTACATAAAGAATTAGGTCCAGGATTTACTGAATCTGTCTATCAAGGTGCACTAGCTATCGAACTAAGAAGAAATAAAGTGAACTATTTAAAAGAGATGTCCTTTGAGATCTTTTACAGAAACCAAGTAGCTGGAACTGGAAGACTGGATTTTTTTATTAACGATTCAAGATTACCAAATGTAATAATTGAAACAAAAAGCGTTGATAAAATCTCTGATTCAGCGCGCTCTCAAATTACATCGTATCTTTTGTCAGCTCCAAAAAATAATGATAAAGGATTACAAAACACTGTATTTGGAATCTTAATTAACTGGCCGGGTGCTGTTATAGATTCTGAAAAGAATTTTGTACTTAGTAACAAACAACCAGAAATTGAATTCTATTTAAGGGAAGGAATAGAGGTAAAACAAATTGCAGTTAATGAATAAAATTAGTGAACTTTCAAAAAAAGATCTTCTAAGCATTCGTATTGTCTTAGATCGTTCAGGCTCTATGTCAGGCAGTCAAAAAGTCACAATGGAGGCTCTAAATACCTATTTAAAAGAGTTGAAAAAAGAAAAAGGGATCAATGCTTCACTGACACTGAGTACCTTTGACTCCATGTCTATTGATATACCTATCTCTAGAGTTTCACTCAAAACATTAAAATCGTTTCCTACAGATCTTTTAAAGCCACGTGGAGGAACCCCCCTTTTTGATGCAATCGGCTTAGCTATTCATGATTTAGAGAATATTATAGAAACATCTGATGATAACAAGGTACTGGTGATTGTCACAGATGGTTTAGAAAATGCATCAAAAGAATATACCTTTGAGAACATAAGCTCAAAAATTAAAGAAAAAGAAAAAGCTGGTTGGCTCATTATTTATCTTGGTGCAGATCATGATGCTTTCAAACAATCTAATTCATTAAATTTTAATCGTGACAGATCTATGAAGTATTCAAAAAATGACTCTGTAGATACCTTTAGAGCTGTTTCCAGAACAACTCTTGACTATAGCAAAGGAATGAAAAGCAAAGATATTAAATTTACCGAAAAAGAGCGAATCTACTCTGATAAACCTTCTGTTGGTAAATTTGAAGATTATTTTCAAGCAGATGCTCACGTAAAAGCATATAGAAAGCTTGAGGAGGAAAAATAATGATTAATAGACTAAAAGATATCTGGAGAGATACTGTAAAAAAACATTTTAGAAAATGGAAGAGAACTCCAGGATGGTCAGCGTGACATTAACTATTTATCACATTATCAGCTTAATGATTAGCTTCTTCATACTATTTGCTATTATTTTCTCCCTAAGAGAGAGAAAATTTAGAAGAGAATACAATAATTACCAAAAAGTACCTCGTCCGTATGTTATTGATAAGATATTGCTTCTGGATAAAACTCCTTTTGCATGGAGAGTAGGGTTTACGCTCTCACTCCTTAATTACTCACAAGAACAAGTAGATGAATTTACAAAAGCACTCAAAACTGTCTTAAAAGATGAAAAAAGATTTTTTGATATGTTAGAGGATCAAAAAAATTCCCACTTAAGTGAATTCTTAAAACTAAATAATAAAGAAACAACAAACAGTATCAAAGAATTTCAAGACCTTTTAACATCACACTCAATTATGAATGATACTGAGCCGAAAAGCTCACTTGATGTTGTGCTTTATCGATCTATTCATAAATTTATCGAAGACAGAATTTGGAAAACAAAATTAGAGAGGGAGAATATGACTCCACCCGGAGAGGCTCCGTTTTAATGGATAAAAATATACTTTTACTTGGGGATTCAATCATTGATAACAGATCGTATGTTCTGAAAGACGAGTTAGATGTCACTGCACATCTTAAAAAGCTCTATTTAGATCAACCAGATGTATCTATTACCAATAATGCAGTAGATGGAGATACTATGTATGACTTAGAATATAACCATCTAGACACTTCAGATGTTAAAGAGGCATCACATATTATTGTATCTATCGGAGGTAATGACCTACTACAGAATATTTCATTCTTGCAACGCACAAGTGAGCTTTCAAAGATTATGGGTAAAGATGCCAGAATTGGCAAATGGGGAGTAACGGAACTAAACCCATCGAGAAATAAAGTCTTCGAGGAAACATACTTTGAGATAATTAAACCTTTTACCAAGCAATATGAGACCATTGTTGCAAACCTATCTAACCACAGGGCGAAACTCCTTCTATGCACTGTATACGAAGGTGATTTGGTAGATTCGGATGAGTTCAGTGATGTGAACAATTCATCAAAAACAATGGTCTCACTTTTTAATGACATCGTTTACAGAACAGCTAATAAATACAGTGCTGATGTACTAGAGCTAAGAGAAATATTCGTCAGACCTGAAGATTACGCTAACCCTATAGAACCATCACATATTGGAGGAGGAAAACTGGCTGAGGCTATACAAAGGTGGGTTAATGATGTTTAAAGAGCTTATTAAAGATAGAGATGTTCTTATTATCTCATTTGTGCTCCTTTTGGCTGTGAGTGTTCAACTTGTAGGTAACGAAATAGAGAGTTATAAAGAAATAAATGCTGAATTATTGGAAGATTTAAAATATGAAGAGACAAAAGCATCAGCATATCTATATGCCTTTGAAGATCAAAAAAATAAAAATGACAATCCCCTGCTTCCTGGTCCAGTTCTAAATATCACTCCTTGTAGTGGAGACATAGCTCTGTATCAAAATCAGGATTATGTTATTAACTATGATTATCCAACAAAGCCAAAAAAACTAAGTATTACCTTTTCACATGAGACTGTAAAACAGGATTCAATTATTAACTTAATGCCTCTTGAGCTAAATGAAAAAGGAAGTGCAAACTATGGTGAAGTATTAACTTCATATCTTGCTGTTGGGAAACAAGGTATCTTAAATGCTGAAATATATGCTGAAGATTATGATGGCAGTTTCACCTTAACTTCCTGCAAGTACAATACCTATCTTGATAATCACGAATATGAGGGTGACTATAAGAGAGATCATATACGTTCACCTTATGTTGGAGATGGCTACGCAAACGTCACAGTAGAACTTCAAGGAAAAGTCTGGGAACAGGAGTGGGACTCTGTAGAGGAATGCGCTGGAGATGAATGGATCATTGAGTGGGAACTAGAGAGTTATAACAACTACAGAAAAGATGAGTCTGAAAAAGAACTTACTGCAGTGGAGTTCTGTTCTGGTTCGGTTACTGAGATGGCTGAAGCATATATCTGGGATAGCACTTTTAGATACCCTGTTTTAACAACAGAAAACTCTGCTAATTGGTCTGAAATGTATGATAATTCTGAAGATATTACCTCTTTATCAACATGTTTCAATACCATAAATGCTGGTATTGAAGAATATGTTTCGACTTCCTTAGATACCTTTACGAAAGATATAGGCTTCGGTAATCACTGGGCATATTCTCTTCAAGGAGACTTTAGAACCGTTGGATTAAGTCTCCATAGTTCTGCAAATTCTACTTATGTTACAACTGATTCACATACAGATCTAGGCTATAAAGATATCCGATTTAAAAAGTATCAAAATTACATTGGAAATAGGAACACTCCCCCAGAGGAATCTTTTTATCTACATGAATATGGCTTAGTTCCAGATGAAGGTATTAAGTATGTCTCATTTATTTTTGAGGTTCATACTTTTACTGGTGGTAATCACGGGATGTATAACTATACGACTTTAAATTATGATCTAAATACCTGTAAGAAAATTACTCTAAAAAATATTATGTCAGACGAGATTCTTCTCGCCCAAGGTTATGAATTACAAAATGGACAAGATAGTCTTTGGATGAGCTTATTAAGCGCAAGACTAGGTGATATCTTAAGTATTGACCAAGGAGAGCTTCCTGGAAGTACAGAATGGACACCAGTACCCTGGTACAAAAGTGCTCCAAATTATTCATACTCAAACCTTAAAGCTGTATCTATACACGACGAGGGCTTAACTTTTAGCTTCCAGCCATATGTAACTGGCTGCTGGGCATGTGGATGGCCAGAAATAACTATTGGATGGGCAAATCTCTGGGATATATTTACTTGGGGTGATTGGGAAGTAGAGTATCAAACCCTCTATCCAGATACGGTCGTTCGAGATGTGCAGCTTGAAAATATTGAAGAACTGGCAACAAAGCTATCAAACTCCTATAAATTACAAGATTTAATTTTTTCCTCAACTCATTTTTACAACTATCAATTAGGTAAAGGGGAACAATATTTCGAAACATCATTAGAAAAACAAGATAGTGCAATTTCCTATGGTTTAAGTGGAAGCTTTACTGTAAAAGATGTGTCTATTGTTAAAAAATTTATCAATGTTATTAATTCTATAATCGGATTTGATAATTTTTCTTATAGTGAAAATATCTCTGATGCAGATATCGAAATTAACCTCGGGACCTGTCTGACTAAAAATGCTTGGAACTCAATATTCGAGACAGACCTGTGTTCAAGTGCTAATGGTTACTTTAGTTCTGA
>Ga0222719_10003894_pt1 | contig 13164 bp, 23 predicted proteins | sample C33_34DmetaG_FD_165039 | JGI IMG/M metagenome (GOLD analysis project Ga0222719, IMG submission 165039) | Estuarine water microbial communities from San Francisco Bay, California, United States - C33_34D | ecosystem: Environmental > Aquatic > Marine > Unclassified | place: USA: California...
TGGACCTGGTAACATTGTCTTGGATGTATATTTGGACCTTGACTATATTCTGAATTATCCTATAGACCACTACATGGTTGCCAGAGAATTTATAATTCCGTGGTTGGACCGTACCATTCTTAAATTTTTTGGTTTTAATATCTATACAGACTTTGCAGATGTCGTAGTAAACTTTTACGACAAAGAAGGATATTCAGATACATACGATATTGATGTAACAGAAACTAATACTGACAATTTTTATTTTAACAAACCTAAATATTGGGAGAAAATTGATTAAATAAGGTATACGTATAAATCTTTCGTATGCCGGAAATCGCGTCACTTCGTTTCTTACCCCCTACCCCCTTTCTTTAGTGTGCTAGAAAATTTTTTTGTCCGTCCTTCGGACGTATCGGTATCTTTCATATGCCGGAAAATTTTTTTCCCGACCCTTCGGGTCTAAATGTTTTGGTCCATTAATGTGTCTCTTAAAAAAAGGGTGGGTCTTTTTCTTTTTTGTAATATTTATATATAAATTAATCTTATTATGAAACACTTATTGAACAATATTTCTGAAGAAGAAAAAAACAGAATCCGCGAACAACATACTGGCGGAATGAAAATAGCCACGGACAAATTTAAAATGTTGGTTGAAACAAAACAAGGTGACGTTAAACTTTATCTTAATGAACAACCGAAAGAAAAAAGTGAAATTATACAACTTGAGATATTTCCTGTGGTTGAAACAACGGGTGAAGATGGGTCACCAAGATGGGGGAAAGGAGAGGAAGCTGTTTTTGTCATTGATGTTGATAAAAAACCTGTTAAAGAAGAAAACTTCGAAACAACATTTTCATATAGTGTAAGAGGTAGAGACCAAAAGAGCAAGGGGTATTATAACTCTAAAAATCGTGATGAAGTTATCTTAGACACTTGTTATTTGAAAAATATGGGTGAGAATAAGACAATTACAGACATCTTCGGTAAACAACATACATGTGGTGCAGAAGAATTCCTTTTATCACCTGAGGGTGCTAAGCTAATGTATAAGCATTTTGGTACTCGTGGTTACGTATCTAACGATGGTAGTGACGATACTAGTAACGTAGCTTAATTATAAATTAATTAGTAAAATAAAAAAACCCTCACATTTCTGTGGGGGTTTTCTTTTGTTGGTTGGTTTGGTTCTTAGGACATCATGTGGTCAAATGATTCGTTGATTTCTGACATAAGAGTTTCGTAGTTGTAAGTGTCGCTGAACAAACATGACGCGATGGTTAGTCGGTAACGCTCGATGAATCTTACTTTCATCTTATCGTCCAACTGACTGAACTCTTCAATCCACCAACGTCCGAACTCTGAAAGATATTCGTCAATATCATCGTACCATTCCTTTTGGTCTTCTGGCATGTTTTCATACTCTTCGATAATGTTTGAGTAGGTTGGAATGTTTTCTTTACCCCAATCACTCATTAAAGCTTCAATGGTGTTAACCATATCTTCATGAAGATAAGCGAAGTCCAACATCTCCATAAGGTTACGGTCCAACTTTTCTACTGTCCCATCCAAATCGTTTTCATCGTAATAAAATCTCTGTGGCATTTTAATTTTAATTTAAAGTTTATATGACAAATATAAAAGTAAATTTTGACACTGACAATACCTAATCTTTTATTTTTTTAAAGTATTTATGATTTATGGGTACAGTCAATAAAGACATGGTGGATAAATTGTTGAATAACTTGGTTTTCGAACCAATGGATATTAAATATAGAATATTTGAACAAGAGGTCCAAAGTATATACGACTCCCCATTTAAGATTGTTTTGTTTTTTGACCCTGAAAGATATCATACAGAAGGGAAAAATTTTACTGAGGAATATTCCACATATGTGTATGAAATAGAAGACCATATTGATAGTGCTTTAAAATACTTGGGTACAAGTGGTGATATTATTGATTCTATAATTTATCGACCGAGTTCTGAAGATTTATATAAAAGAGTTGAAGATAAAATCAACGATGCAATTCCTAAGGTTAAGAATGAATTTAAAGAACTCACAGGTAAGAACTTACCTGAATTTGATGGGATATTCATAAGTTATAATTATCATGAAAATATAGTTAGAGACTATATTGATTTTTATTTTAAACCTTCAGATGAAATCCCGGATTTTCAAGATAACACAAAATACCTTATTATGTTTCATCGAATCTTAGGAAAATATGTGAACTTGGATAGTTTTGTGAATAACATTATCACCGAAACCGCTGGATTATAATCCGAATCTATTTCTTTTTGAATTAAATAATAATGTAATTTCATCTGCAGATTTTGTAGTACTGTAAAGTTCTATAGAATTTAAATAACCGCCTAACTGTTCATTATTAGAATACCTACTCATTAGATTTATTGTTCCTGTGTATGAATTATCTGCTTCTATGTATAGATGAAACCATGAATTAGTTGGTACGTTACTCCAATCCTTACTAACAGAAACACCATTTATATACATAGTTGAAGACCAGTTTGACCCCTGACCGTTATTTGCAAACCATCCACTACCCATTCCACTTCTGGCATCAAAAAGGTATTTCCAATTACTCGGACCTGAATTAGTATGGTATCCCCATAAAGATAATGAACGATATGTCGTTGAAGATATCTTTCCATAATCGTTTGTACCGTCAAAATCAATATTATTGTTGGTATATGATGGGGAATTATATAAAGTTATATTATTTCCATTACCCGAAATGTCATACCACGTGCTACCATAACCTGGATAGGACTGTTGATTGTAACTGTCCACCATCATTACTGCGTTTTGAGATATGTCACTATCTAAGTAAACAGTACTATTTGAGTTTACATATGTTAAAACTTGGGAAATTGTTGTATAATTCTGTCCAGTAATTTGATTAACTAATGTTATTAGTTCAGAATTTGAGTTAACGGTATATATTGATGGTGAAACCGTGGTTGATGAGTTACCCATAAGATATATTGTATGACCACCTGAAGGTGGGTCAATACCATTCCAATAACCTGTAACATTAGTCGGACCATAACCATAAGGTTTATTACCTATGGCAACATTTCCTTTTTTAAATGCCCTACTATCACTACCTGTACCTATATTTTTTACTACTAATCTTGCCATTATAAACCGAACCTACCTTTTTGTGCGTTGTAGTTTTGTAGGACTTCAGACGCTGATAAACCTCTATCGTAAGACCTTACTATGTATATATTACCGTCAAAAGGTCGATAAGTACCTCCTCTTTGGTCGCATAGACCAAAAGTGTTATTCCACGCACTTTGATATGTGAACCCATCACTTAAAGACTGACTATTTTCTAATGAACCGTTTATATAACATTTTTGTGTGGTACCGTCCCATGTCAATGACATTAAGTAAGTATTTGTGGAATTTTGTGATACAGATGTTTGCATATTATTATATTGACCGTTCATTGCTGCATAATATTTTCCGGTTACACCATGTACACCAAAAGTTAAGTATGAATTACCTGTACTTGTACTAGGACCGTTATTATGTATAATATAACCATACCCACTAACAGCATTAGTGCTTGATTGTCCTTTAAACCAAACCTCATATGTTAGAGATGTTGATGACGATGATGTCGGTGTTGTAAATGTTCCTCTGTCATCTACCCCATCAAAATCTAATCCACCACCACTTGTGGTTACATAAGAGGCTGAGTTAATCATTGTACCATTATTACCATCACCACTTAAGTCAGTTAACGTACTCCCATTTTTTGGATATGAAGGTGTAAAACCTGTGTCTAAATTCAATACCAAACCATCTGTTAATATACTTTCATAATCTCTGTTAACACATAGTTTGTCGGACTGTCCGTTATAATAATTAAAACACTCATTAGCCGTTGTATATGAAGTACCTGCAATTTGATTTGTTAAACTTACGAGTTCTGTATCATTCGCACAAGTATAGATTGATGGTCCCTGAGATGCCTTGTTAAGGTAAATCGTATAACCTCCTGACGGAGGAGTGATTCCGTTATAATATCCTGTGGTGGATGTTGGTCCCTTCCCTATGTCTCCAGTACCAATATAAAAGTTTCCCTTGTTAAGTGCAAGAGATTCTGAACCTGTACTATATTTTATTGGGTTTGACATATATCATAAATAGTGTTATTTACATTTAGTTTTTTTACTACCTTGTTATATTTATATATAAAATAATACTATTGTCATGGCTAAAAAAATTATAAGATTAACAGAAAAACAATTAGAAGATATTGTTCGTAAAGTAATACAAGAACAAACCGAAGACGGAAATGAAAATGAATATTTCACAACTGAATGGGGTGATGTGTATAAATTACCTCAAATAAAAAATTTAGAAGATGTAAATAACTTTGTTAACTTCCAACCAGATGGTAGTTATGCTAAATATATGAAAATGCTTAGAAACTACGGTCTATCATATAAAAATCAACCTATTCAAAATCCTTTGGATGTGAGTTCGGATGCTAAATGGAGTAAACAAAAAAATCCAAAGAGTGACCTTAATGTGGCTGCAGATAGATTGTTAGATTTCTTTTGGGACGGTTTAGGTACGGTTGCTAAAACAGGATTTACAGAAAAAAGGTTATGGAATACTCCACAGTTTCAAACAGCATTTAACAATGAAGTTTATGGACGAAAATATAAATTAAACGATGTTAGAAAAACGCTTAGAAATTATGATGACGTTTTAGAAAAAATTGTTAAAGTGCAACTTTCAAAGTTATCTTAAGATATTAGATAAAAAGTTTTTAATATAAAAAAAGGAGGTCATACACCTCCTTTTTTTTTTATAACATTACCAATTCGGTTGGGTACGTAAATCCCCCTTTGATTTTACCATTCTTAGAATTTTCTAAGAAAAATACTATTTTTTGACCTGTGTTTACATCTTGCTTTAAGAACAGTTTGAAAGTATTACCTTTTGTTGTGATGTATTCGTATTTGTCACCATTTAAGACACAAGGTTTAGGTTCTGTGTTACCGAAAGTGATTTGGTCACCACTGATAACCCAAGTTTTGAAATTATCATTGTATCTTCTGATTTGACCCAAATTAGTGATATTACCATTGTCCCACGCATCTTCGAAGCTCATAGTGTCTGAGTATTCGAACATACACATACTGTCAACTGTCATAACAGTAAGATTTTGAGATTTGCTGATTGTTGCAGTTAGTAGGAGTACGATTGATAAAAATAGTTTTTTCATAATGTTTATGTTTTTATTTGTTGATTACAATACAAATATAAGTAATAATTCTTTGTTTACCAAACCTTTATTAAAATAAATATTTATTTATCTTCATTTGATGAAAAACCTAATACTCGGTGTACTTTTTATTTTTTTAGCCCAAGTAATTGCTTGGTTCCAACAATTTGCAACAATACGTTGGCCGTGGTTTAAAGACCACGTGTGGGTGTTGGTTGTGTTGTTAGGTATTCCGACATCATATCTTTTTATATGGGGTGCCCAATACCTATATTCTGATGTTACGTCAGTATGGAGTGTAAGACTTATACAATTCTCCATAGGTATGGGTGTGGTATTAGGATTAACCTATTTTGTTATGGGTGAATCATTAACATTGAAAAATGGAGTATGTCTTTTATTAGCAACATTAATAGTATTAATTCAGGCTTTTTGGAAATAAGATTGTCTTTATTATAAATAATTTATATAATTCGACCATGAATACAGTAAAATTTGAACATAGAAAAATTATAACCAACACAGAAAAAGATGGTAAACAAACTTGGGTATTACAATCAAACCCTGAAATTGAATTAGGTACCATTTATATAAGATATAAAAGTGAGATATATTTCTTGAGATAGGTGAAGCTCGATTTATTCAAAATAAGAGATGTAATAATTGAAAAAAATCCTAATCTTGGTGGGTTTAATATTGAGGTTATTAAGTCTCCTGAATATGATGAAATCCGTGTTGATTATAAAGTATTAAATTGGGGTGGATTCACTGACGATGATATACATAGAATATGTGGTGAGTTCATGTACTGTGGATTTCCAAGTAGAATGTCATCACATTATCAGGACGGTAAGATTGTCTTTATGAATATATTACCTAAAGACACAGAAATACTTGCAGAAACATATTATTAGAGATATTTATCTTTAATGGATAATCTTAAACCCGCATTAGAAAAATTATTTAACACTCTTGGTAATCAGATGACTGACGATTACTATGGGAAAACCTTTGATTTTAAAGTAGATGAAATCAAAAGTTTTGATGATGGGTATGTTCAGATTTATGTGTCTACCACCCCTAATGTTCCTGAAACACTTTATGTTGAAGATAGTCCGTGGTCGTATGGTAAATTTTCTGACGCAGGTTGGCTGGCGGCTAATTTAACAAACTTAACAAAATATATCGGAATAGGTAATGGGTTAGCTAGTGTTAATATAGAGACTGTAGATAAGACGGAGGACTACCCTACGGGTGATAAATTTAACTTCTGTGACTATGAAGATGATTTCTATAGGTTCGATTCAAACGGAACTGTACTACACATTCCTTCAGGATATACCTATCCTCTTTATAATGACTTGTGTTCGTTTGACCCGTATGACGGATTTCATTTATCTGCTATCGAGAGTGATGATTGGTGGGATAGATTAACAGAAAACGAAAAAAGAGATTTAGTTAATTTTTATAAATAACTATTTATAAGGTAATATGGGGCTAAAATTAATACAATCATTAGGGAAGGTTTTACAAGAATCGTTAGACGGTAGTACACAGACTGTTGACTTCTCTTTTTATGATATGAGACCTTGGAGTAACTACGGTAAAAGTAGAGTATACTTTAATCGTTTGAAACCAAAAGAAGGTAAGTTTGGTTCTGAAACAGAAAACATTAATTTGATATCTCAAGATGGTAAGGTTTATTCCTTCGATATCGATGATTTTTCATACGATAGAAATCGTAATAATGGTTTTGTTGATGGTACTATTTTCAAACAAATATACCCTCAGGAAATGGACGTTTTGATGGATATAAAACAAACGTCACAAAGTACAGGTAAATTAAGTGTTCCATATCTTAAAACAAAAAAATCTAAAACTCCCGAAACAATTCTTAACACACTTAAAGAAATTTACCCAAATAATTGGGGTAAAATTGATGATGGTGATTGCCAAACTCTCGATGGTGTTATTGATATTTATCCTGCCATTGAAGGTGAGAGATGGTCTATATTAAATTTCTTTGATACCAATCCTGGTGTTATAAAAATAATATTAGATGAGTATAGAAAAGAAAATAGAGAAGAATCAGTAGATGATTTTAATAGTTGGATTAACGAAAATGGTGAAAAACTATTTGGTAAGGATAGTGCGATATTACAACAACTTATAAAGAGAAATAAACAGTCTTTTGAATCAGGTTGGAAATTAGAAGATAATGTAGTTGATATTATTAAGTCGAAATTTAATATTACTGATGAAGATATTATTCGTTATTGTTTAGGTTCTATTGTTGACCGTGTTGGTAGTATAGATGCAAGAATAAAAGGTAAAGGATTTCAGATAAAACCTGCAGGTAAAACGGAAAGAATGGAAGACGGTAGTATAAAGGTTAGTAATACTCACAACATGAGAGACTGGTACAAAAATAAACTACGTAATGGTTTAGATTATATTTTATACTCGAACGGTAAATCAGTTATTATATTCCCTAATTCAAACTATACCGTAAATAAAAATGGAAGTGAGGTTATTCACTACACTAAACCCGTTTCTAATCCTTTTTAAACACCCTCAGGAGGATTTGGGTCAGTCCACTCAGGAGTTGATAAGATAGTTAAGATTTGTTCATAAGTGTAGGGACCTTCCTTTGTTGTAAGGTTAAGTACACAATCAGGCATTGCTCCATCCCACTTTACAAATGTCTTAGTTTCATCAACTGATTTTCTAACAGTCTCTGCAGATGTTTCAAGAACTTCATTAAAGTTAATGTCACCAAGTTCTGATACGTTAAAAATCATAAATTTTCTGTTGTCGTAAATCCCATATTGTTCTGGCATAGTTGTAAGTATTTGTATATTTATATAAATATGGTAATGTTAAAAGTTTTTTTGTGTATAACATTTGTCGGTTTAATAATGTGGTTTTCTGCTAAAAGAAATGAAAAGTAACGAGGATTTAAAGAAACTGCAAGATAAGTTGAAAATGTTTGTGTCGATGATGGTTGTTGATAGGGTTCGTGATGAATATCCTATGGTACAAAATATTGCCTTAACAAATTTTTCACATAACAAACATACAAATAAGGATTACCCTGAGTTTCTTGTTTACATTAATGAGTATTTATCAGTGTTAACACAAGCTAACATTAAACAAACCATAAGAGAACATATTGAATCATTTTTTCCTGATGTGTTCACGATATTAAATGCAAATATAAAGTTTATAAAAGATTAAGATGGCAGTACCTAGCAAACATTTAGTTACCCTTTTATTTAACAAAGTAATTAAACCTGAGTTTGATTGGATTAAAGGAATATTTGTGGATGAATTTGACGTTAAAACTGAGAAAGACTTTTTTAATCCTGTGGCACAATCGTGGAAATATTCACCTATGGTTTACATGAAATTCAGAATTTTTGTAGATTTCAGTGTTGAAAATATAAAAGACTATAATGATTTTGAACAGAAAGTTGAGGATGATGCAAAAAAACTCTCAGAAATGTTGAGAGACCCAAAAAACTATAGATATATTGGTTTGAATACATTATATGGTGATTCTTTTAAAAGTGAAAACATGAGTTTTGACTTAATCGATGATGATGTGAAAGAAAAAAGTGAAATAGAAGAAAGAATCATTAATATATTCCCTAAAAAATCACCACCCACTTCATTAGGTATGTTTTAAAAAACGTTGAACATCTAACACCACTTTGTGGTGTTTTTTTTTTGAAAAAATTTGCCCAGTATATACAGAAATAATAATAGATTAAATTATATATAAAAAATAATATATAATATTATATACTAGAAACTAGTACTAGAACTAGTAATTATATACGAAAAATCAAAAAGACATAAAAAACCAAAAAAAGTTCTTATTTTTTTTTATTGATATTTATTATCATGGGTAAGAATATTGTAGCACCTGAGTTAGTTAGAGATTTCACCTCTATGATTGGTCCACGAAAACCTCACTTTATAAAGGGTTTTGGTGTGGATAGCGATAAGTTGTCAGGTATGAATAGTTTTGTTATAACATTCATCTTATCCGAAGAATATAGAAAAAAATTACACATTAAATATCCAATATTTCTACATGAACTCTTCTCTAAAATAGATGCATGGGTCCATGATGATAATGAAAAGAAAGAAATAATAGAGTGGATACAAAAAATACACAAACTTAAAGACGATATGGAAATATATTTCCCGATAAAAAGGTTAGTGATTGAAGTGTTTTAGTTTTCTATGTTCATAAACTTTAAAAAAGTTTAAAATGAACAATGATTTATCTCCTAAAAAATATAATGGTATTACTTGTAACTCTTGTGGGAGTCAATTTTATGACAAAAACCCAGGGGAGTATATTAAAAATATGTCACCTGATGGAAAGTTACGTGCGAAAGTGGTTTGCGAGGGTTGTGGAACATCTCACTTTAGAGTTGTTGACGATTCTGAGGTATTTTCTAAAAGACAAACTAAATGATTCGTACCAACTAAGTACTCTTCAGATACAGTATAGGTGGAATAACCACAAAATTCACATACGTAAAGGTCTTTTTCTTCCATTTTTAAGGTAGTTTTAGGTTTTTTATGTGTGGATGGACCACTTTTCTATTTGAGTGTCTTAAATGACGTAAAATTGGGTGTTTTTAGTCGTTTTCATCATCGAAAAGACCCAACTTTTTTATGCTTTTCTTACTTATTTTATTTTTAAGATAAGAAACTAAAATTTTGGCAGAGTAATAGTTGGTTGCAAGTGGAATATTGTGAACATCACATAGTCTGAGTAGCATATTTACGTCAGGTTCGTGTGGGTGCTTGTCTAATGGGTCTCTAAAAAAGATAACCGCATCGATTTCACCTTCTACAATACGAGATGCTATTTGTGCATCACCACCTAAAGGACCACTTTCTAGTGAATTTATCTTGTATACACCTGCATTTTTAATTTTTGAACTGGTAGTACCTGTACCAAACAGATTTATATGCTCTGAATTAAAAAAATCGAGTCTTTTCATTACAAAAGATACGATATCAGCCTTTTTTCCATCGTGTGCTATCAGAGCTATTGAATAATTTCTCATTTTATTGTCTTTTAACCTAAAATAGAATATATTTATGGTAAAAACAAGGTTATGAGAAACGAAAATTGTACTTGTAGTGAAAAATGTCTAACTGAAGGGTGTTCTTGCACCTCTTGTGAGTGTATTTACACTAACAAATAGAAAAATATTCCCTTAAATGGGTGATTAGGGCCGTTATCAGTTATGGTAACGAAAAAGGGAGAGGTTCGCTACCGTCTCCCTTATTTTTTGTCTAAAATTTCTTGTAAAACCTTTAAGGTGTCGATAATTTCACCATTTTTTGACTCATCAAACCTCTTAAAACCCTTAACAACGGTTCTTGGGTTGGCAGTATCAACAACTTGTTGGATAAATTTTTTTCTTTTACTGATAATACCCATCATCAGGTCCAACATTTCCATATCCCACTCAGATTCCACATAATTCATGAAATCTTCAGATGTAAACGGAGCGTCATAGGTGTCTAAATCTATTTTTTGTTCTTCTTGTTCATTTACAGACTCATTAAAAGGAATTTCTTTGATGTTTTTAATTTTTTGCTCTACATTGTCAGTATCGTAAACTTCTTCATCTAAATACGTACCATCTGATACACTCAACTCATATTCATCAAACAAATTTTGTATAAATTCTATTGAATACCCTTCAGTTTCACCACGATAATAGTCACCTTTCCATGCTCTATACTCTTCAACCCCTTTCCACTCAAATTTTTTCTTTTGAGGGATAATATAATCTTTAGACTCAAAGTCCCCACTGTCTAATAAAGAGGCGTTGTCCTTAATAAAGGTAAAAACGTAATCGTCAACCTCATTTTCGGTGACATTTTTGATACCTACTAATTTCAAATTAGTAAACACCTCATCCAAAAAATGATTTTGAGCGCTAAGGTTATCAAAACTAACATCGTCATTGTAGTTTGATAAAGTATACTTAATAACTTTTAAAAGACCCTCTGTACTGACAGGTGATGTTCTCGGTTTCTGTTCCTCGTTAATATTAATTTTATTCTTTGACATGTGTAATATATGTTAAATATAAATATATTGGTATTTATAATAAAAACGTAGAGTTTAGAAAATATGGATTTCAAGGTATTAGTAGATATAGTTTATAAATTATTAAAATTGGAAACTAAAGACATAGATGAATTACCAGGTGTTAGTTATATACTATCAAAGTCGATGCAGTTTCCAACAACATCTTTCTTGTTTAGTAAGATATCCCCTGAAGAAATAGTTAGGGTTGTATATACCGTATTTTTTATGTTTAAAGGTGACGAATATGATGCTGCGAAATTTAAATCTAATGAATTGTATCTTGTTAACGTAACAGAGTTAGGTGATAGAGAATATAAAAGAGTTACTTGTGAAGAATGTTATGGAGACGGAACGGTAGAATGTTCAGAATGTGATGGTGATGGTGAAGTTGAATGTCATTATTGTGAAGGTGAAGGTGAAGTAGAAGGTTTTGACGGTATGGAAGATTGTGATTATTGTGATGGTGGAGGTAGAGAAACCTGTAATTATTGTTTTGGTGATACTCAGTTAGAATGTCGTGAATGTGATGGTGACGGTGAAATAGAAACTTCTGATGAATATTTTGAAGTTAAAGAATCTCATTGGGTTTTATCAGATGAATCATTATACAGGAAATTAGAAACCTTGAATACCAATAGTGAATACATGGACGAATCTAAGTTATTTGAACTTTTAGATAATACTGAAACTAAAGGTAGTGTATTATTATTATCAACTAAACAAAGTAGAGATGAATTGGATTACGAAGACCTACAAGACGAATTTGGTTATGACATTGATACTAATGATGTTGTTATATTGACGGCAGGAAAATTAGAAGATTATAAAAATAGACTCGGATACTATCCTGGTGGTACAAATACTTCATTAGTATTTGAAGGTTAATCTTCAGATAAGGGATATTCTTTGTCGACTTGTTTTAACTTACCTTCAATATAATCGGTAAATTCTTGTTCATCAAAAATCCCATACATTTGTACTGAACTTTTAAAATCACTAATTTTAGATTGAATATTATGTCTTGCTATAGCCAAGTCTTGTGGAAAGGAGAATAAACGTGATATTTGAGATTCAGTATATCCCTCTCTTTGCATGATTTGTCTCATGTTACGATATTCATCAATTATATCGTCAACTGAATGTACTACGGATACGAATTGTTCTAACTTACTCATTTATAGCTGTTGTATCACTATAAATATATTCACCTATGGTTAAATCTAAATCTGTACTACTTGTGTAATATTGTATTGGTGGAGGGTAATAATCACCTGTACCAGGAACATATGGTGTGGTATTTGGAACCCCTATTGGGTAAGTCGGATTAACCACAGATTGTTCCATAGAAATTTTCCATGTCTCAATACCTTCAATATCTAAAACAGATAAAAGATATTCAATATCTTTTTTTGTAAAAGGTTCTTTGAAGTATATAGTTTTTTCTTCTGTATCTATGGTGAATTTCATAAATAAAATATAAATAATAAATTGTGGATGTCAATTATTTTAATTGACTATAAATTTGAGACCAGTTGTCGATACCTTTTCTATCTCCACTCACATCGATTTCAATATGTAAATGACCCTCACCAACTTCACCTATTGCTTGACCAATACTTACAGTATCTCCTTTAGAAACGTAAATTTTACTAAGATGACAGTGGATTATCGTGTACTTACCTGAAACTAATATTAATTGACCTGGGCCACAATGATTACCGGCCTTTATTTCTGCGTCAGTGAGGAAGTGAGCATCAGTAACCTTACCACTTTTTGTTGCA
>Ga0222719_10003896_pt1 | contig 13161 bp, 10 predicted proteins | sample C33_34DmetaG_FD_165039 | JGI IMG/M metagenome (GOLD analysis project Ga0222719, IMG submission 165039) | Estuarine water microbial communities from San Francisco Bay, California, United States - C33_34D | ecosystem: Environmental > Aquatic > Marine > Unclassified | place: USA: California...
AGGTACAATTCGGATCTGATGCTTACCTACTGAGGGCTTCCAAAATGTAGCTTCGTAATCGATCTTTTCACGCTCACGTCCGTTTGACTGTTGAGCCTGAAGTTTCTGCTTAATAGCGGATAAATCCATAGAAAAACTAATTTAATTATAACTGTTTGTATTATCTTTCGAATATAAAGATACGAAATGTATCTGAGGGAGCCAACTACAGCTCAATAATTTTATGTAACCTTGTATTGATTCTTTTCAACTCAGGTCCTCTGGTTAAAAGAATACAGTTGCGGTAGTCGGTCCAATTTACTCTATACCTAGGATCTGGTATTCCTCCGTTGAGTTCCTTAATTAGAGTGTTTAATGCGTTGATGGTATATAAAGTGTTGGATTCTTTCTTTCTATGTACTAAGATAGTATTGTCTAGGAAGTTGGCTACATTGCCAAAATCGACATTATATGTACAGATGTACTCTTGATTGCTTTTAGAATATAGAACGAAGATCTTGTTGTACATAATATCGTACTTACCCTTAATCTGTTCGATCAGAGTATCAAGATTCTCTTCCGTAGTAAACGTACAGAATAATTTATTGCTCATATCGTCGTTCCAAATGCTATTATCGGTGATAAAATCGTAACCGAATTCTTGTGTCATAACTTCCATTATAAATAGATTTTACTAATCCAAAACTAAGTTTGTATTACTTTTATATTTCACAGGGTATTTCCCTGATGTTTCTAATAACCGTTTAAGTTCTTCTAACGTCTCTTTTCCGTCAGATAAATCAAAGTCAAAAAGTATCGCATCATAAGTATATAATGCTACTCCAGACTTCTTGTCTTTTAAATAACCTAATACTTCTTTTAAGATAAGAATATTTCTTGAGGTCTCCAAACTTTGTATAACATAGTTGAAAAGTTTTTGAGGATTCATATCCTTGAGATTAGAGTAGAACGGCTTATTTGATATAGGAGCTCTAACTACTCCATCAACAGTGAACCTGGTCCACATTTCATTTATATAAGAGGCTACCTTATCGAAAAACTCTATGTGTCTATATTTGTCTGGTACCCCGCCGTACATGATCTGGAAGGTGTTTTGCTTGGATTGTTTATATTCTTCTTCTGTTAGCTCCTGCTTATCGAAGTATAACCTACCTAATTGAGTATGCACGCTCTCAGAAGTGAATTGATAACCTACTGCTTCAGCAACCAACCTGATGTGATATCCGTCGAAATCAAATTCTATAAATCGATCGTTCCTTGGAATGATGGCTTTTCTAAATTCTTCTTTCTTTGGGATAGCGGCGAAATTAACGCTATTAAAGGCACTAGTAGGACGGCTAGTGGGATTATAAAGATTATAAGATGTATAACATATATTATCTGCAATACTGAAGCTAGGGTTATTTGGTTTAAACTTGTCAATAAATTCTTCATATGTAATTCTTACTCCATTATATTCAGATAAATAGAAGACTCCGGTAGCTAAATTATTATAAAATGGCCAGCTAGAGTCTTTTAGTATATCTTGGTAGTTTTCAACTATTTCAATAAGACTGTTATAACTCCTCTCACATCTCTCATGCAGTTTAGCTAGTGGAATGATACGATTTAAATCTTTTTTCTCAGACATCCTATTGTAATACCATTGAATAGTCTGAGGTGGATCGGGTAATCTAAGAGTATCGTATTCAACCATAGAGTACATTAGGTTGATGTCGTTGATATTACTGTGAGAGAAGAAGTATAAGAAGTTCTTTTTGTTAAACGTATACAGTATACCGTAACATTTTAAAAGCTCCTGTACTCTACTCTTCTCTAGATTAAGTCCTTCTTCATGGTCAATAGGCAATATGTACCCTTCCTTATGATCTAAAGGACGGATATACAGTGCAACTGCAGAAGAAAGCATAGGATGGTAGCGGTCGTTAGTTGTAACAACTTCTACGTAACCTCCATTGCGTCCTAAGTTACAGAGATACTTTAATTGTGAATCGCTTTCAACGATATAAAACATAACTTCTTATTCATAACCTTTTATAATATACGAACTATTCTCTAACGATCAAACTCTGTAAAGATTTTATCTATAGGGTACAGTCTTTTATTACTAGCTTGAGGGTCTATGTCTAAATTTGGGAGTGTCTGTATTTCTCCGTTTTTTAAGAATTCATAGCTCCCTTTATATTCTTTTCCATCTCTAGTTTTAAATTCTTGACCTGGGGTATACGCTGTTGTCTGAAAGGTGTTGTCTTTACTCACCGTATCAAATAACTGTGGAAGCTCTTTAGAGAGTTTCATTAATGTATAAAAATTAGCGTGATTTGAACCTCTTTCTATATACCCTCTAAAAAGCAGAGTAGTTTTAGGTAATGTAGTGTCCCATTTAACTAAACTTACTACATATAGACGTGAAGCAGATAAGTCATTCTGAAGCTCTTTATAAAGCTTAATATCTATTTCGAAAAATTCCTTAGTAGGTAAGTACGTTACAAAATACCTTGTATACTCTCTCCCAACAGGTCTGTTCTTTATCTCAGGCTGGACTAGAATAGGACCGTGTACATCAAAATTAGGAAGATCTGGTTCAAGGCCTTCTCTTTCACGACGAGCTTTGTTAAATTGCTCTGCTAACTTTCTTTTATATTCAGGTATATACATGGTATTACTACTTAAGCTAATGCGTCAAGATGCTGTTTAACGTATTTACTATTTTCAATTCCAGTAAAGTCGTATATTTTAAGTTTTGAAGAATTAGGATCTGTTTCGTATACGAAATGCCAAGGTTCTTTGGCGTTTCTACCATCCCACCAAGACCAGCCATACTTAATTCCATTTAGTCGAACCCACTCTCTACCTTGAGCTTGCTCTTCTGCAGTCGCTCCTCCGTTTTTATTTGCACCGTATAAATCTAATGCAATACCTTTCTGATGATTTGACTCTCCTGGGAAAGCTGCCGGTGCTCCTTTTTTAGTAAATAATTCTGCGCTCCTGTTTCTCTTTGTATCTGTCGGTTTACCGCCTGTTCTGTAATAACGCTCCCAGTCTATTAATGCTCGTTGTTCTTCTTTACTTCTAAAAGATGATTTTACTTTTATGTGCAGTCCTATATCAGCTTCACAGTCTTTAAACATTTCTTCAAACTTCGCCTTAGCAGAAGGTATTAAATAATGTTTAGTACTAGCTGTTTCTGGGTTTGCTTTAGTATTAATCGCTACTACGTCTACTCCTCGCTTCAAATCCGAACCTCCAGCACCGGGGGCGCCGTCTAATCCAGAGCTTCCGACTTGAATATGCTCTACTGCTTTAACGAAATCATCTTTAAGATCAGAGAAGCCTGTTACTTTGACTGATGAAGGATTTTCATCTATATTGTAGATCTGAGTTTTTAGCTTTGTACTCCAGTTAGATTTATCTACTTGATGCTCTACTCCAGTGATCAAGAACCCTACTGGTTGATTAGGGTCACCTCCGTATGTATTCGGCAGTAAGTCTTTGTTTATTATAAAAGAATCCATTACTCGTAATCCTGAGATTCCGTACATACTTAGGTGTAATTCAAATGGAATAATAAAACTGTAAGTCGAACGTTTGTTCTTTTTATTAAATCTAGTATCACCGCCAAATAAGAACTTACAGTAGTTAGCGTAAACGTTTACTTGAGTATCCACTGCGTGACGTGGGACGATACATTTTTCATAAAAACATCCTAAGTGTACTAATACACCGATAATATCCTCTCTCAACTTATCTCGTAACTCGTTATAACTCTTAATGCTCTGTTCAGTGGTGTTTCTCTCAATTTCGTACCTCTCTTTATACACCTGATCTTCTAACCCTCTGTTGATACCATTAAATCCGGTTGCTTCATCTTGGGCAGTATATGGGTTGTCTTGAGCAGATATTGCTACCATAGAGGACATCTTAGCAGTTATCTTACTTACCAGATTTACATCACGGACGATACTGTTTAACCCAAACACGTTGATTTTAGCATTATCTTCTAAAGTCGATTTACTAGTCCTCGCAAGACTGCGGCGGTCTACGACATGGAATACAGAATCATCTTCCATATACTGTAATGCAAAGCTATTTTGATCTCCACATACTCTAGCAATACCGTCTAATAAACTCTGCATGAAGTCGAGCATAGGTACTCGTCCTTGCGCTCCTATGTACTTATTGAGTGTTTCTAATATGTAACTAATACTAACTTCAATATTTAATATTTTTGGATCAGTACCTTTTTTATCCTCCGGCACTAATGTATCGTCTAATACTTTTAATAAAGTATGAGGAAGTATACACACCCTAGGATCTGTTGATATATGATCATCGAAAGTTAAATACTCTGGAGCTTTTCCGTCGTCGTACGTTGACTGGAAAGTAAAGAAGTATTCGTTGTCGCTACGTAATACGTGCTTATTAATGATTTCAAGTAAGACTCCTAGTCTTATGTAGACGTAATTACGTAGTAGTAGTTCTTTTTCGGATTGAAAACGTCCTCCAAGTATATCGTGCATCTGAGCGAGTAGGGAGTCTTTATTGTTAGTTCTCCTAATATATTCATTACCGGGAACAGCAAGTACATCGGTTTCTATATCATCTGGGTTGGTAATTGGCCTATACCTAAATACGTTTCTAAAAGTAGCTCCGCTGAAATCTCGGGATAAGTACTTCTGTATATATGGACTCTCTATTTTAGTACGTAAATAGTAATGTAGTTTAGATACATAATCATCATTAGGATCGTGATAAGTATACGTTGCTCCTGTATCTGCATCTGCACCGGTAACTGTTGTTGCTTGAAGAACACGTTCAGAATCAAACCCGGTCCACTTCATCACCATAAACCTGACATTAGAAGTATCAGATGGGAAAGGATCTAAATTAAAACCGTCGTATGTAACTGAGTTGTCTGAGTCGTTAGGATCAAGTGTTTCAAAAGAACCTGTGATACTTTCGTAAGAATCTGTAATTCCGTACAGTTCCACCGATGGGTTGTCGCCTATCCCTAATATCTTTGGGACTGCTAAGCCTTCATAACCTATCTCTTTAAGCGCATCTTTACGGGAAAATCCTTGCGGTAAAGAAGTTTTAGTAACAGTACTGTTAGGTCCGGTGTACAGGATAGGGGACACATTGGGGATAGACTTTGCCATTGTAGAGATCTTAGCTTCGTATACCTGGTATCCGGATGCTTGAGCCGAATCTCTGTCTTCGAGATAGGTAAGAGTACCTTCACGACCTTGTCTGACTCTTGCATGTGTTAGTTGTCTAACCTCATTCCAAGTTCCTGCTAAACCGGTGTTTTTAGCTATTTTCTGTATTTCTAAATCAGATTTATCACCAGTAAGTCCGGTACCGTCTTCATCTCCTATGTTTGTCTGATCGGCAAAAAACTTTTGACCATCAGGCATATCTGCTGAAATATTTGGAATTAAATTCAAAATAGTACCGTATAGTTGCATTATAGCAGATCGAGCCTCACTTTGTCCTTCTTCTTCATCGTACGTAGTACCGTACCCGTCGCCTCGACCAAATGCTTCGTTAAAAGTTTTAATAACTTCAGCTCTATTCTCGTAAGGTATTTGAAAAGAGGCGCGGCCGCCGTCTGGTAGGGTTAGATCGGGAGTACCTGATCCGTCAAAGCCGTTTCCTGGTCCAAAATTTACTAAGACGGGCCATTTAGTTTGCAGTATATACTTTGTAAGTTCAGCGCCGTAGAAATATTCTTGTATACCATAATCGTAGTACACTCTAATATATTTGTCTCGCCAGGATAGTCCTTGGAAAGAATGCTCAAACTGCTGAGTATTTACTACTGAGACTGATCTTATAACAGTAGCAATAGCTTTGCGGATAGTAGCAAAATTTCCTTTGTTTATTGAATTGACACGAGACCATTCAAATGGAATTGTACCACCAGTTGGAGTGCCGTCTAATGTAAAATACCCTTTTACAGCTTCTGCTTGAACATCGTCAGATTTTCCTTTGTACTTATCATCGAAACCTCCGGCGACTGCTGGATCAATATAATTGGCGATCTCTTGAATTGCAGCGTTTGCTTGTTGAGCAAAACCTTTCATAAGATTATCTAAAGCGCCTCCGATTTGTGGTGATTGAGCTTGATAATCATCTCTAAACAAGTTAGGGAAAACTGCTACAGTAGGATTGTTGTTCTGTTTTAATTCTTCTAATTCCTGTATTAAATCATCAGTAATAGTACCTTGAGATAAAAAGAAGTTTGCTTTATATGATTCGATTAAATCACCAGCAGTTACTAAAGAAGTACTACAGTCATATCCACCGTCTTTTCTTAACTTCCAAGTAAAGTTTTTAATAGTACCTACGATTGCATCGTATCCAAAATGATTGTCTTTTCTTTTCTGAAGTATAGCATTACGCAGTTCTATTGCAGATGAGTACTTAGAATTATAAAAGTCTATACCTAGGTCCATATCCTGTACACCGTCTGGTCTTCCTGCGTCAACTTTTAAGTTTTTACTATGTCCCCATTCTAGTAAAACCGTATAACCTGGTCTCATATAAAGTACCTCCATAGCGTCGATCTGCTCTTTAGACCAACATTGAAAGTTTACAACTGCAGTTCTTAATGATCCGAATCTGTTGTGCGAGTGAATAGTCATCCCGGTGATACCTGGTCTTGGTCTGATGCCGAAATTACTAGTTACTTCATACCCCGGGATTACTCCGTCGTTCGGTGAGTAAGATTGAAGCGCGTTATAGTTTCCGTTATCGTCTTTAGCATCTATTCTTGTGTTTAAACCAAAGAGAATATTCTGTTTAGCTAGAAAGTTACCTTTTATTACTCCGTATAGCTTAGCTTTTTCGTCGTCTGTGATAGTCACACCGGATTGCATTCGGATCCAAGGTACCGCTTGCTGTAGATTAATGTAGCTCTGACGATCTTTAGAGTCTGTCGTGTCTCCAAATACTGTCTGTAAGGCTTCAATTTTCTCAGCAACACTTTTATCTATAGGTTCGCCTAATTTAAAATCTCCTAAACTCATCGTGACCTATTTAAACTTTCAAAAGCTTCTTTTACAACTCTGTAAGGAGGTACTCTTAATTGAATACCTGGTGTTATAAACAATGTATCTCTTCTTACATCAGGATTAGCAGAAGCTAGTATCCACCAGTATTCAGAAGAGCCGTAAAACTGTTGAGACAATATATCAAATCTATCTCCTATTGTAGATATAATATAGTAATCTTCTTCCGAAGCAGCAACTTCTGGATAGATAGATGTACTTGTTACTCTCTTCTCATCTACTCTACGGAATGGTATGGTTCTATATCTACTCATTTACTTTTGTTATCTTATCTCCGTTACCTATGTACCTGAATTTATTATAGTCTGAGTCTACTACTCCTTGTAGGCTATCTAGTGTCGCTTGTGGAGCAGTTTCATGGATTGGAGTAAACTGTAAATTTAAAGATAATACCTGAGGTAGTATCAGACTCTTATCATCAAATATTGCTGGACCTGCTGACCAAGGTACGTCGTTTGAAATAGAAACTCCTATAGAGTTTATAACTCCAGGTGTTTTTAAGTAATCTCCAATTTCTAAATAAGTTATAATACCGCTTGGGATACCGGTACCTCCTGTATATTGCGGTGCTGTATGTGAGATTAACGAATTTACTTTATTATATACAATAGGTTGCTCTTTTTTACTAAAGATAGGGATCTGTATTGGAAATGAAATAGTTCTAGTAAAACCTGTGTAAACAAAAAACTGTTCCATCCTACCTACATACTCGTTAGCATTCCACTTTGCAGTAAATGTGTCTGAGATATTGCCGATAAATCCTCTAAAGAGTTTAGTTCCTTCGTACGTTCCTTTAAAGTTGTATTTCGCAAATAAAATCTTTACAAATAAATCATTAGCATCTGTGGTTTCTCCAACATCTAATAAGTTGATCTGATCTGATTTATTTGTTCCGCCAAAGAATTTTGTACCTTCACCTTTTACTTTTATACTACTACCCTTTTTTGCAAATTGGCCTGCTGTTGTAGGAGGGAGATCGTTTAAGTAATCAGGATTTGCTCTAAGATCTACATAACTACCATCAGTCTCGTAATTATGTTTATTAAGAGCACCTTCAAAAGCTGTTGTTGCTGCTTTATTTCGCTCTCCATTAATCTGTAGTTCAGAGTACTTAGAATTTCTAGATGAGTAAATAGTTTGTACTCCTCTACCGTTTACTATCTCAGGACTAGTTAAAGCGGTTGATGAGCCTGTAGATCCATCCGTATAGTAAAATGATGCTGGGCGTGGTAGAGTTAATCTTGCTCCCGATCCTTCTAATCCTGCTTGTGCTAAAGTAATCGCTGCTGCTCTACCAGTACTTACTACTGCATTAGATAACACTGCTGCTACTTGACCTAATAATGTTTGAGCGTTGGATTCGTAGTTAGTCTTATTATATGCCTGTAAGATAGCTTGATTAGAGATGAATTTTGCTCCAGGTGTATCGGCTAACATTCTAGTTAAACGTAATACGTCATCACGACGTCTTGTGATAGGATCGCTGAGAGAATTATACGTAGGAGGATCGTTTATATCTTTTACGATATAAGGCGCTCTAGTATTAAACTTGAGATCTTTTAATGTTGTCTTTAAATCTATTAACGGCATAATTAACTACTTCCTAATTGAGACTTTGAAACATTGAGTTGTGTGCTCATCTCGTTACCGTCTACTTTTAATGATAATTCTTTCTCTGCTATAACTCTTAAGTGCTCTTCCATCATCGTGTATGCGTCTTTCTCACCAGCTTTTGCTTCTTCTCTAAGTTTAGCTTCCTTTGCCTCTCTTTCTTCTTGCTTTTTTTGATGAGCCATTAATAAGCTACCTAATCCTCCTATCGCTGCTCCGATACCGGCACCAATAGGACCGAACATCATACCCATCATTGCTCCTTGACCTGCACCTGATAGAGCAGATCCTGCCATTTGCATACCTTCGTTATCAGATTGCTGCATTAATCCTCCTGCTAACATACCTATACCGGCTAATCCTGCTGCTCCTCCAGCAGTAAGACCTCTACCCACGGGTTTTTGACCTCCTATATTTTGAATCATTCTACCTTGATTAGAATTTGCTGCGTAGACTTGACCGCTCTTTGCAGTTACTGTACCTGCGCTGTAGAACTTACCTCCTACTCCAGCACCCATTGGTGCAAAACCCATCATACCGGCTCCAGCTGCTCCTGCTCCGCCCATTCCTGCCATAGATACGAACATCGGAGTAGCGGGAGTAGCTCCTCTGAGTTTACTTGCTAACATCATTCCAGCTAAAGAAGCAATACCTACACCGCTGGTTGCAAATCCTACTACAGTCTTAAGCATCTTACTTTCTGATAGTTTTTCAAATGCTCCAACTAGTTTATTAAACGTAGGTTCGAAGTCTTCAAAGAAGTCCACAAATGCGCTTTTTAACTTACCAACAGCATCTTGGAATCGCTTAGCAACGTCTTGTTGTTGTTGAAGTTTAAGTAAAGCGTCTCCTTCGTTAGCAGCTTCACCTTCTTTTACCATTCTTCGAATTTCAGATGCTTGTTCTGCAGATAAATCTCTAGCTTCTTCTCCTAAACTATTTAAGAGTTCTTGCTTTAAGAGCATTTCAGACATTGCGTCAGAACTTAAACCAAATGCGTTAGCTAACGATTCACGTTGAATAACGTTCATCTGTTCGAACTCTGATAAGGTACCGACTTGATTAGTTAATTCTTTAGCTAACGCCAAATCATCGCCTCTCAATGCTGCTGAACGAGCTCTTTCTAAGTTAAGCTCTTTACCTGTTAGTACTTCAGCTTCTAGTTCTTTTTGAATAGAGCTTTCAAAATCTAGTAGAGAGCTTGCTACACCGCGTAACTGCTCGAAAGACATTCCTAACTTTTCGGTAGCTACGATAGCTTCACCAATTGCTTCTGGGTTTCTTCTTAGGTTAAGTAGTGTAGTTGCCGATAAGTTCTTTACTTTCTCTAAAGCTGTACCTGTTGAAATAAAGATGCTGTTGTTTTTACCAGCTTGAGATACGCTTTCTGCTAAGTTACTAGCGAAATCTTTTGTGCTCTCTCCTGTTGTTCTTGCTAAAGTTTCTAATTTAGCTGCTGCTTCAACAGATACTCCCATATACTCAGTAGTGAGTATAAAGTTCTGTAAGGTTTCACCGCTAAATTCAACCGTAGTACCTAATGCTTGATTAAGTTGTCCGTTGGCAGCAATAAGTTTTTCTGTGGTTATTCTGGTATCTTCACTTGCTGTGGCAAATTGATCGAATCTTTCAGCAACGCCTCTTGCTGAATCCATACCAATACCTAATTGTTTGTTTAGATCTCCTGCTCTTTTACTACCGGCGATCAATGCTCCAACGATAGCAGTACCGATAGTAAGAGCGATTTGTTTTGATAACGAAAGTACACCGGCCATCTTAGCTTGGAAAGGAGTAGCACCATCTTCGGTAGCTGCTCTTGCTGCTGCTGCAGCTTTATCGAAGGCAGGGGCTATTTGATTTCCTATTAACGGTATTCGTCCAAGAATCTTCCCCATCTTTTCAAAGCCTTCACCAGCATCAACTATCTTTTGAGCTTGTTCGGCGATTACTTGCATACCGGTAGCAGAAGCTTTAATAGTTTCTTCAGTAGCGAGTAAGCCTTCTAACGCGACAATAATATCATCTTTGTAAGAGCCGGTAGCGTTCTTAACTTTCTCCATTAAGATGGCGCGCTCTACATCGATTCTCAGTAACTGTTGGTTAATGTTCTTAACCTCATCTTGTATTTTTTGTTGGTTGCGTTGTTGTTCGGTGGTCTTAGTAAGTTCTTTTGCTATGTTTGTAAAACTGTTTTCTGTAGACTTTACTATATCACGAGTACCTTTAATATTTGCAGCATACTTTGATGTAAGAGAAGATAGTGCTTGATTTACTTCGTTTAAGGCATTAGCAGCTTCAGCAGCTTGTTTTGCTGCTACAGTTGGATCTACATTACCGAATTTTTTATTGTTATCGCCTTCAGCCATATTACAGTTATACTATAGTAATAAATAGGTTCCTACTGTTTTTTAGAGACAGTAGTTGTATAACTTGCTTTACGTACCGACTCAGGTACTTGTATACTATTTGTATTCTCTAGAGTAGCGTCTTCTATACCTGCTGATTTCTTAGAAGCTTTCTGTTGAGCTTCGTATTCTTCAGTAATCTGTTGTTCGATAGTCTTGGAAGTAAACTTTCTTAACCAGATAGGCATATTGTAAACAGTCTCCCAAGTAAACCCTCCTCTACCGTAGAAAACGATGTCGTGAATTTGTCTGAAGATTAATTGCCTATACTCAAGCGTCAGGCCAAAAAAAGTTAATCCCGATTGGCAGAGCAGCCTCCCTGTCTACTCCGTCTACATCTTCATAAGTCACCGTTAGATCGATATCAGGTGATACTCTTACATACTCTTCTCTTAAAGCTCTAGCATCTTTTGCTAATAATCCATAATCAACAAACTCTCTGATATCCTTTTTTTCTGAGGATCCATTGATAGAAGTGATCATGTGTTTTAATCGAGTAGTAGCTTCTGTGATGTTGTCTTTATTAATCTTTTGAAGACCTTTTACCTCTTGTTCGATCTTTTTCTCATCGCCGTGAGTAAGTAGTTTGAATGTTACTACGTTATCTGTGGAAGGAAGTTGAAATGTAAATTCATTTTGACCTCTAGTGTATAGAGATTCATCTACAGGTTTATTCTCAAACAAAGATAGATCTACAGACTGTAAGCCGTTACCTAGATTAAACTCGTAATCTTTACCGTAAGATAAAATACGGGCAGCAATCATAATTGCATTCTTGTCTCCTACCAAAAGATCATCGTAGCTGATATCAGATGTAATCAGAGATTGTAATAGCTTATCAATAACCGTACCTTTCTTAATATAGTTCTGATTGGTAAGTATATCTTCTTCTCTTGCGGTCATGTATTTCATCTCCACAGTACCGTTGGCTAGTGGGTGATCCTCTGGGTAGATTAATCCTTTGGATGGTAATTCTACTGTTTCAGTAGGTAGTTTGAATTTTGATTCCATATACTTAATTAGGTGTAACTCAATTTATATATAAATATATGAAAAAAGAAAACCCGAACCAACTAAGATCCGGGTTTTTTTATTGCTTGACAGGGCGAGGTTTATCTTTTAGGAGGTGGAGGTGGAGGTGGTGGTACCATCTTCTTTTTAGCTCCTGCCGGTAGTGGTGGTGGTGCTGGTTTACTTTTCTTCTTACCCATCACCATTGTATTAAACTGATTGATGTAGTATCCTTTATCAGCAGCTGCTAGCTTGTTGTTATTTATAACATACTTACCTAATTCTTTTCCTGCTGCTAATGCTTTAGTACCTACTTTACCGAAATCTGAGTAGTCTTCGTCTGAATCTAAGTATGCTTTGATTGCACCATTAACGCTTGGAGGTAGTGGCGGAGGTGTTGGTAGATTCTTCTGTGCTTTGAAAGCGTTAATGAATTTCTCTGCACCGATTGGACCGTCAACTATCTTTACAGTAGATCCATCTATTGTACTACCTTCTTTGACTGCTTCTTCTTCAACAGGACCGTCACCTTCTTCTTCTTTTACGTAAGCCTTCTTGTACTCTTCTTTAATAGACATTGCCATTTCATGAAGACCTTTGATCATACCTTCTTGGTTAGCTACCTTAGTCTCATCAGCCATCTCCTTAAAGTAAGCACTGCCTTTAATTTCTGAGAGTCTACCTTCGTAAGCAGCTAATACTTCAGCGATAGTTTCCATCTGCAGCTCCATTGCTGCTTTGTTGCAACGACCTTCAATGACTGCTGCCATCTCTTTCATGTCTTTACATCCTAATGTCTCCTGAACGTATTCAGCAACCATCTCTTCCATTGTCTCACCTTCCATTGGTGCTTCTACTTCCATAGGAGCGTCCATCTCTTGGATTGGTTGTTTATTCTCTGCTAAGAATTTTCTTAGATCAAAATTATCCATAACTTAATTAGAAGTTTAGTACGCAATAATCCATTGCGAGTGTAAGGGTTATTTCTACTGCGGTGTCCGTAGACCAGTTATATTGTCCGAAGTTGGAATTCTGAATGAATGCACCTTTTATAATCCACT
>Ga0222719_10003897_pt1 | contig 13158 bp, 5 predicted proteins | sample C33_34DmetaG_FD_165039 | JGI IMG/M metagenome (GOLD analysis project Ga0222719, IMG submission 165039) | Estuarine water microbial communities from San Francisco Bay, California, United States - C33_34D | ecosystem: Environmental > Aquatic > Marine > Unclassified | place: USA: California...
AAGCACTTGCACAAACATATATTGGTCAGGGCGAAGCAGAAACATTCCAACAAACGCAGTTAGATGCAGCGCGTTCCGAATACGATCCTCTGGCTACAACGCAAGAAGAAGCCGCGCAGTTCTTTGAGAATACAGGGTATACGGCTACCGCCGAAGAGATCGCACAGTTTGTTGCGTCCAAAACAGAGGAAGTGCAGACCAGCGCGATTGGTTCTTATGTAGACCCACGGCAAATGACCGAAGCGGAGTCGAGAGAGTTCCTAAGTGCTATCGGTTACAACCCAACAGATGAAGAAGTCGCACAGTTTACAGGACAGCTTAACGACGAAAACTTCCAAGTAACGCAGCAAGCCGCGATTGATGAGTATGTAGACCCACGGTATTTCGATGCAGGTGAGGTTCGTGCAGCTTACGAAGAACTTGGCCTTGTAGATGTAACGCAAGAAGACGTTGATCGTTTTGTCGGACAGTATGATCCTGAGACAGCCGAATACGGCGCGGAAGGCTTTGAATCTGCCATACGAGAAGATATTACTGGATACGCACCGACTGCTACGTTCAACATCATTAGGCAGTATATCGGTTCTCCATCTGTAGCTGACGATCCGAATACCGAGGCAGATGAATCCAAAGAAGCTACGGGTATTTACGCCGCGTTAGAGGATGGAGCCACAAGAGACGAAGCCCTACAAGGCGCGATTGACCAACTTTCTACCGACCTTGGCCTTACAGAAGAGGCGATGCTGGAGCAGTTGGGCATCACTAAAGCTGAGCTTAGCGATGAAATCGACCTAGTTGCACAGGATGTTGCAGCGGTCAAAGAGGAAGTCACTGGGCTTGGCGAGCAAATTACTGGGGTTGAAGAAACTCTTGGCGAGCAAATTACTGGGGTTGAAGAAACTCTCGGTGCAGACATCCAAGGCGTTGCCGATCTTGTTGGCAAACCTGCACAGGACGTTACTCAGACTGACATCGACTTCGTTGCTGATGTTATTGCACAAAACCAAGTGCTTAACGAGCAGCAGATTGCACAGTATGATGTTACAGGGGATGGTATTGTTGACATCAATGACCAGACACTACTGGAACAAGCACTTGCAGGGGATCAGGTAAACATTGCTGATACTTCTTTGTTTGCACCAACAGGTGTATATGGCACCGTGCAAGACGTTCAGACCGATCTGACGCAGCAAATGGAGCAAAACCAAGATCAAACGCTGGATACTATTCAGCAAATGGAGCAAAACATCGTCACTAATATCGAGGATGAAGCAATGCGCGAAGGCGCACGTAACTTCCTGCAAGCAGCATTACAAGCTCCTGATGCCGCAGGGCAACAAGTTACCGTTAAAACACCCGATCCGCTACAGTTACGCTATCTTTACGACTTTAGCAGCATATTTGCTAACCCTTCACAACAGGCTTTATTTCCTAGTCCGTATGCAAAGGGTGGACAAGTAGAGGATACAACTGATAAGTTGTTAAATATAATTGGAGGCAAATAATGTCATGGCTAGATGATACCCTAGACGCGTTCAGCACAGGATTAAGTTCCGCTGGGAGTAACGCGCTCGACTATTTATCCACCCCAGAAGGTATCTTACGCCTTGGTTCTATGGGTCTTAGCTACCTCGGAAACAAATCAGGTGTTGGTGAGGCGCAAATCCCTCCGTCAGGGTACCAAGGTGGTATTCCTGCATTAACTGCAATGCGGCGTCAAGTTCCTGTAGCACGCGGTGCAGAGTTGGAAGGTGGAGCTATCCGCCCAATGGGCACACCAGCACCTACTGGAGTCGAGGCTTTATACGCACGGCAACCAACAGGCCGCATGATGCCTATGGCATATGATCCTAACCGCCGACCCGGAAGTGGTGGGCGTCGTTACTTTACTGATGTCGAGTATGTAGCCGACGATGCAAACGTGGAAGAAGCGCAAGGACGGCAAGAAGAACAGTCCGCGCAGCTTATGGAACAGAATGTTCAGAACTTAGCCCGTGAGCAACGACGTGGCCCCCCAGAACCCGTGCGTGAAAAGATGGCAGCGGGTGGACTAGCCTCCATTGGGATGAAAAAAGGAAAGTATTTGAACGGGGACACTGATGGTATGGCTGATGAAGTCCCCGCCGAAATTGAAGGGGAGCAGCCAGCCGCGCTTAGCGATGGTGAGTTCGTAATCCCTGCTGATGTTGTAAGCCATCTTGGTAATGGCAACTCAGATGCAGGAGCCAAAGTCCTTGAAAACATGATGGCGCGAGTTCGTAAGGCTCGCACTGGATCAGAAAAACAAGGCAAAGAAATTGACGCTAATAAATTTTTACCAGTGTGAGGTGAGACATGGCAGATGATATAGTAGGCCAACAAACAGGCACAGAATCGTCCCTCTCTAATTGGGCTGGTCCATATGTAACTACGATGCTTGGTAAAGGCGCTGCCCTAGCCAATGAGCCGTATTATGCGTACACAGGGCCACTCACAGCAGGGGCTTCTGGACTACAAGAACAAGCAATGCAGGGTGTAGCAAGTCTTGCTATGCCAACTACAGAGCAGACTATGGGGTACCAACCTCAGACGTTTACTCCAGACGCAGCTCAACAATACATGAACCCATATGTCAACGCGGCTTTGCAGCCACAGCTTGATGAATTACGGCGGCAAGCGCAAAAATCACGCGTTGAACAGGCGGGACGACTCACTCGTGCTGGGGCTTACGGTGGTTCACGTCAGGCACTGGCTGATGCCGAGTTAACACGCGGTATGTTAGCTAACATGGCTAACGTCACAGGTCAGGGCTACGCTACAGCGTTCGATAAGGCGATGCAGCAGTTCAACACCGAGCAGCAAGCACAAAAAGCCGCACAGGATGCTAACCGTGCATACGGACTAGCTGGGCTACAGCGTCAAGCTGAGATGGGTCAGATAGAGCGTGGCATTGAGCAAGAAGGCATTACAGCGGATCGTCTACAGTTTGAAGAAGAGCGGGACTTCCCATACAAGCAGGTGCAGTACATGCAGTCATTGCTTCAGGGTCTGCCGATTGCAGCGCAATCTTACAGCTACGCCGCGCCTAGCCAGTTATCCGAGTTCCTGTCGGGATCAGGTGGTGTGTACGATCTGTTGTCTAAAGTGTTCCTACCTTCCGATAGTGGTAGCGGCAATAGTGGGGAAACCACTACGAATGGAGAGACGAGTTAATGGCTATAGATCAAGAAATCCAACGTAAAGTAGACGCCTATCGTAGTAACCCTGCCGCCCTGCAACAACGGTATCAGCAAAACCAGCAGCTTATTGACCTGTTGGCGCTTCAGAAGTTGAAGTCTGAAAAGGATGCCGCCGCAAAAGAAATGCAGATGCAAATGGCGTCAGACCCACAGACTATTAAACAGCAGCGGGAGCGAGAGTTACTTGACCGTACCAAACAAGACATGGTGCAGCAGCAAGCAGGCATCATGCAGATGGCGCAGCAGCGTCAGCAAAAGAATATGCAGCAGGTAGCTAAACAAGGTGCAGCCAGTCCTCAACAAGTACAGCAGGTACAGCGTGGTCTTGGCTCACTAGCGGGACAAGTTCGTCCTCAAATCGCTCGCATGGCAGCGGGCGGCATTGTTGCGTTCCAAGCAGGGGGTGGCGTAACTCAAGAGATGATTGAAGCCTATCGTCGTCAAGGCGGGCAGGGTCGCCGTGCTCGTGCCAGTATGACTGATGACGAGATCAGAGCTATTCTTCAAGCACGTAGTGGTGGCGGAGATGAGGTTCCTGAAGGTTATGAAAGAGTTCTTACCCGCCGTGGTACGAGAACCCGTCCTATCCAAACAGCCGAACTAGAAGCTACTCTATCTGACCAAGCAGCGGGGCAAGATGGCACCGCAGGTCCATTGGGTGCCACACAAGACGGAACGCCTCCTGTAACAGAACAAAGAACAGAAACAGCCGTAGTTGATACTGAAGGTGGCGTAGCCGATGGCGTTCCTGTAACAGACACAGAGATGGCAGCGGTAGATACTACTACTGACACTACTACCGACACTACTACCGACACTACTACTGAAGGTGGCGGTCTACCTACTATATCTACACCAAACCTTAGAACTCCAAACGCGCAAGGGGGTGCATCAGACGGTATCCTCAATCGTTTCGGTATTGGTGGGGCAAACGCTGGTAATGCGAGTAGCGCACTCAACAGCGCACGAGATGATGCAGCGGCCTTTATGGGACGTGATGAGAAGAAAGAACGTTTTGATAAACTTATCGGGCGTCTTGAAGAGTTTGACCAACGCTACTCCGATCCTAAACGTGAGCGTGACGATCAAATCTCTGCGTTCCTTCGTGGCACAGCAGGTGGTGGTAGCTTCGGCACAACCATGGCAGGTGGTTCTGCGGGTATGGCAGCAGAAAAAGAGAAGCAATACACCAATGCACGTCAACGTCTGCAAGACATCATCGGCCTTAATCAAACAGCAATTACCGTAGACACTACAATCGCGGGGCAAGCGCAAAGTTCTGGTGACGCAGCAGCAAACCGTGCCGCAGCCAACGCACGTCAAGCAGCTTCTATTGCTGCACAGATGACTCAAGCCGAGATGAATCAAGCCTACCGTGAAGCAGACCTAAAGCTACGTGCAGAACAAGGTAACTTGAACGCATATATTCAAGAACAAGAAATCGGCGCGAATAGGGACTTGAAACTAGCTATCGAAGCGCAAGGCAATGAACAGGCAACGATGACCTTGCTTGAGCGTAACACTGCACGTCAGGCTGAGATCATGGACCGCGTTATGAACGACGTAGAGTATCTGGGGCTAATGCGCAAAGCCCAAGATTCAGGTGATCCTGCGGATGTCGCAGCAGCACAACGCAAACAAGATCAGCTTATTCTTACCGCGAATATCATCATGAACCGTGCGGGGCTGTTTGACGTGGAGAGGATGCTCTATGATCGCCTCGATATGCCATACAGCCGACCTTCAGGTGCAGATGCAGGTGTTGACGGTGGTAGTTTAGATGCAGAGACACAGGCATTACTAGAACGCTACGGTAGTTAAGGAGTGGTAAATGGCTACAATTCAGCAGCTTGGGACCGCCCTTAAAAATGCACACGCAGCAGGGGATGTAGAAGCTGCACAGCGACTAGCCGCTGCCATTAGGGATATGCAGTCTCGTCCTCGTGGAGAGGACTTAGGTTCGTTCTTTACCGATCAAGAGGCACGATACGGACGCCCAGAGCGCCAAGAAGACTCAGGGTTCTTTGAAAACGTAGGTACAGGCTTCCTATCGGGGCTTGTTGGCACGGGCGAAATGGCATCTTTGGGTGCCGCTAGTTTGCTTGAAGAAGAGGATGAGCTTGCCGCACGCGAGAAAATCAAAGGTGTAGCGGACGCTCTTCGCCCTGAAGGGGGCGATCAAGACTCTATCTCGTACCTTGTTTCGTCAGGGCTTGGCTCCCTTGTAGGTGCATTAACACCCGCTGCTCTAGCCGCGATTGCTCCTGTATCCGCTCCCGTAGCCGCAGGTATCGGCCTTGTTGGTGCTGGTGCTATTGGTGTAGGCGCAGGTGCTGGTGAAGCTAGTGAACGTGCCCGTGCCGCAGGTGCTACCGAAGAAGAACGCGCAGCCGCCACACGTCGTGGGGCTGCAATCGGTTCACTTGAAGTCCTACCATTAGGCCGAATCCTCCGTATTCCGGGGGTAACTGAGCTTGCACAAAAGATTGGTGGTAAAGCCGTTGAAGAAGGTGGAAGCCGTATCCGTAGTGCGCTTACGACTGGTGGCGTTGAAGCAGCGCAGGAAGCCGCAGCGGGGTTCTTACAGAACCTTAACGAGCGTGGATATAACGCAGAGCGCGAACTCCTTGACGCTGGCCTGATTGACGAGGCCATTGCTGGGGGCGGTGCAGGTGCAATCCTCCAAGCCGTTGTAGATACGTTTACCAAAGGCCGAGCGGGACGCGCTACTACCGAGCCTGTCGCGGGCGAACCCACTGAAATCGGGGAAGTTACTGCGGAGGAAGTCCTACCGAAACTGGAAGAAGGACAGGTGCAGGGTGAGTTGTTTGCACGTCCTATCACGCCAACTGTAGACGCAGGTACGGGCGAAGCACTTACTGACTTTAACGCAGATCAAATCAACTCTGCTGTAGAAAGACTGACCTCACGCGGTGTTGCCCCCGCTTCAATTACAGAAGAAGCGGTATTCGACGAAATCTTAGCAGCCGAACAGCCACAAGCAGCACCAGAGCAACTTACTATCGAGGACGCGATTGACCAGTCGGAAACTCGTGAGATCGAGTCTCTATTCCAAAAAGAAGTAGATGACGCAGAGCTTGCCGAGATAGAAGCATTTATTCGTGCTGAAGAAGATGTAGCAGCCGAAAATGAACGCGTGCGTTTAGATTCCGAGCGGGAGACAGAAGCTGCCGTTGCTAGGCAAGAAGGACGTGAAGAGAAAGATGCCCCTCGTATAGCCGCCTTAGAAGCCGTAATCGGTCAGCCTACAACAGGCAGTTACGTTAATCTTGAGCGTAGGTTCTCCGAGGAACTAGCTCGCCGCAACATTGCGAGTGGTGAACGTGCGATGCCAACTCCTCGTGAGAAAGCGCGTATTAAGCGTGCCGCTGATGCGTTTGCAGGGATGCGTCCACAGGAACCGAAGAAGCCACAGCTACAAGAACCGCTTGAGGTTGAAGAAACAGCGCCAGAGGCTACGCAGCTTGATGAGATGCAAGCACGTATTCCAGAGCGCCGTGTTGATACTGACCGCGAACCTACACAACAGTCGTTCCCGGGGATGGGCCGACGTAAGGGTAAGCGTGCTGACGAGTTACCACAAGAAACTCCAACGCCAAAACTTATTACAAAAGAGTATTTGGATGGTCTTGGGGTCGCACCCAAAGCCCCCATCCGTAAGCGCACCGAGGGCAAAGACCTTAATGATCCTGACGTGCGTAAGCAGTTTGTTGACTTTGCAAACAACACCAAGGTTGCACAGCAAACCCGACTTAACATTGCACGAGAGTTGGAAGGAGTACCAGAAGCGCAGCTAGAGTTGTTCCAACCCCAACCTCGTGGACGAAAAGGAGGCCAAGATGCGCAGCCTAGACCATCTGAGCAAGGACCAAGTGGAGCAGGCGTTCAAGATACTGCACCGACTTTGGACTTCGGAGCGCCTTTACCTGAAGCAAGACGAACTCCCGAAGCAGCTCCAACACCTAGAGGAAGAGGAGTGGATCGTACTGGGGGCGGCACTGGAGCAGCTCCTAGACGAGCAGCAGGGGAGCAGCTTACATTAGAACTTAGTGCAAAAGATCGCCAACGACTCGACACGCCGCTAGAAGCGCGGATTAGTGATCGTGCCGCAGTCACGCAAGAAGTCGTGCGTGAAGCCGAGAAGAGACGCACCGCTACCGAGTCTCAGCAAGAAAGTGAAATGCGCAAAGTGGTGCCGACATTCCCTGAAGCAGGAGCCAAGGTTACCAAAGACCTGAAGAAAACAAAGCTGAAGCGGACTAGAGCGGCGGCACCTGCGCCTACGACTCCTAAACGCCGGGCACCTGTTGAGGACAATGCGTCTAAAGAACTTAACACACGTTTTGAACAGTTAGATTCTGAAACGAAGGACATTGCGACTACGCTAAGCACTGATTACTCAGACATGCTTGGTTCTGATGTCACCACTGCCGATGACCGCCTGAAGATTCTTACTCTACTTACCAACGGTGCGACGGCCCGCGATAAGGTCGGCAATGCTGCCATAACTTATTTAGGTAAGGTCAAACGTCCGATGGATGGCCTGTATCTGGCTATCTTTGATGTGGCAAACCAAACACCACAGTATCGCCCACAGGCTAACGCATCTCAGGCAGATCGTAACTTCTATGGCGGCATGGGGCAGAAACCTGCACAGCGTACTCTTGATTGGGCGAAGGCTAACCTGTCCGATAAGACAAACAAATGGATTGAAGAAACGCTCAAGAAAGAGGTGCGTGAGTTCAACCGCATCGAGAACACTGACTATGTTGAGTTATTTCGGGAGCGCGAGGCCAAACTAGCCGCCAACGAAGCAGAGCTTCAGTCGCAGATCGAAGCCGAAATGCGTGAGGATGTACAAGCAAGCCTAGACGAACTAGCGAAGATGTTCTCCAAGAAACTGGAGCGCAGTGCAGTGGTCGGCCTTGATATTCCGTTGCATCCGTTTGTACGCACCGTGCTAGGTAAGGGTGACCTTAGAGGTGCATTACTAAACCTAGCGTCATGGTCACCAAGTAGTCGTGTAGGGCAGGTAGCAAAGAAACTAGCCGAAGTAACCAATGATCGTGCTAGATTGGCAGAAGCAAAACGTGCAACGCAGGGGTCTAAAGTAAAAGGCATCGTTTACCACGGTAGTCCTAAAACAGACATTACTGAGTTCAAAGGCGGAGAAGTCACCAAAGGATTGTACTTCAGCCCCAAACGTAGTTTGGCTGAGCAGTATATGGATGGACCCAAAGGGCGCGTGTACGAGGTGATGGTGGACATCAAAAAGCCACTCGTCATTAAAGATACAAGTGGTACTTCGTTATCAGATAGAATCGACGTTGCGCTGGGCCGCAAGACAGCAAAGGATGTGCGTAGAGAACAACGCAAGGCGCGTTCTTCTTCTTTTACTTTGTCTGAAGAGCGGATTGCAGAACTGAAGCGTCAAGGCTACGACGGTATTATGAACGAAGACGCGAGTGAGTATATCGCGTTTGACGCATCTCAAGTGCATATGGTCGATAGCCCCCAAGGTGGTACTCAAGTCGAAATCGTTAAGAACCTTAAAGGCGAAGACGGTAAGCCTGTCGCAGGTCTGTTTGATCCTAAAACCAACACTATCAAGTTGGACGCAGAAACAGGCATGAACCCTCATGTTCTTCTGCACGAAGTTACGCACGCGGCGGTTAGCGCGACACTAGCAAACAAGAACCACCCACTGACCAAGCAGTTGACCAAGCTATTTGAAGATGTGAAGCCGATGCTCGACTCCGCATACGGTGCGACCAACGTGGATGAGTTTGCTTCTGAAGCAATGGCTAACCCTGAGTTCCAACAAAAACTAGCGGGTATGTACCCTGATGGTAAAGAACTCAGCGCGTTCCAACGCTTTGTAAACTCAGTTGCAAACTTTGTGCGTAAACTTGTTGGTATGCAACCGAAACAGTTTGGTTCCGCAATGTCTCAAGCGGATCGTCTGATCGAGGCGATGCTTGCACCTGCACCGAATTACCGCGATGCCGCTGAGCTACCGATGATGAGTGCACCTCGTGATGTACGTCAAGCGGCGAAAGACCTTGGTGAAACACAGAAGAAACTTGGTCCTCTTACCCAGCAAGCGCGTCAGAAGTTCGCTGATGGAAGTCGTGAGATGCTCCGTAGCGGCGTGAACATGAACGCCAAGATCGCATACCTATACGGCCTTGGCTCTCAGGCATTGGGCGATGTAGCCAAGAAAGTTGGCCTCGGTGATGTGGGCTTACGCTTACACGATATTATTGAGCGTCAACGTGGCGCGATGTACCTGTCTGATGAATACGTCCAAGGCAAGGTGCGTGAAGTAGAGAAGTGGTCTAACAAGGCAGGGATCGAAAAGAACCAAGCCCTGAACAACATTATCTACAGCCGCGATCACGGTGCAACAATCTGGCAGGTAGACCCCACGCTTACTCAGGCACAGGCGCGTAAGAAGTACGATGCCGAAGGGTTTGGTATCTGGCAGAAGCAACGCGCTGACTGGAACACGCTCGGTCCTGATGGACAACGCGCATACAAAACCATGCGTGACATGTACAAAGACCAGTACAACAAACTAAAAGACGTTATCTACGGACGTATCGACACCGCCATCCAAGACCCCGAAGCAGCCAAGAAGCTGAAGCGCGAGGTTTATGCACGGTTGTTTGAGACTGGTACACTTGATGTGTACTTCCCATTGATCCGTGAAGGCCAGTACAAACTGGAATACTCATTGAAAGACAACAGCGTCGATAACGAGCGCGATGCTTATGTCGTGGAGATGTTCGATAATTTCGCAGAACGCGAACGTGCAGTTGCGGAACTCAAGAAGGATGATAACGTAGTATCGTCATCTATTAAGACGCACGATGGAGACTATGGCCTCAAGCAATTCCAAGCGGCTCCCCCGACATCTTTTGTTGGTCAGACGCTACAAGCACTCAAGGCCAACAAGGTGGACGAAAATGTCCAAGCAGAGATTCTCCGGTTGTTCGTTGATGCACTACCTGAAAACTCGTTTGCCAAGTCATTGCAAAAGCGTAAGGGCACCCCGGGCTACATCCAAGACTCACTATATGCGATGAAAACTAAGGGCTACGACCTCGGTCGTCAGACAGCTCGACTAGAGTATAGCGCCAAAATACAGCAGCTTGAGGATGAAATCTTTGAAGCTGTGCCTACAGACACAGGTGGGGCGAAGACTAGAGTAGGGCGTGTAGTAGGTGAAATTCCTTCCGATATGGTCAAGAAAGAACTCCTTGATCGTGCACAGTTCGCTCGCGCAGGTGCTAAGAACAAACAGATGGAGCGAGTTTATAAGGGTCTTAACCAAGTCGCGTTTATCTACACAATCGGCTTCAACGCCGCATCCGCACTGGTCAACCTTTCACAAGTACCACTATTCGTGCTGCCAATGCTGGGCGGTAAGTACGGCTACGATAACACGTCAAGAGAAGTGTTTAAGGCTATGCGTCTGGTGACTGGTTCCAAGATTGGGTCAGACTCCGCACACTTGATGGGTAAGGTTCTCGACAAAGCCTCCCTTGCATACGGCATTGATGCCTACTATGAAGTTACACCGAATGGTGACTTTAAGGTACGCAAAGACCTGAAGCTAGACAAAGACACAGCTACAGAACTAGAACGTCTTGCACCTCTGGTTAAAATGTCCACCGAGCGTGGTCAGCTAAATCGGTCATTCCTACTCGATGCGTTGGGCCTCGAAGAAGGTGGACGTGTACAACGTGGTAACGTGTTCACACGGAACATGGACAAGATTTCTGGCATTTCGGCTATGCTGTTCAACCAAGCGGAACGCTTCAACCGTCAGGTTACGCTAATCACGTCTTACAACCTTGCACTCGAAAAGATACGCAAGGACAACCCCAACATGTCTACTCAAGAAGCAAGACAGAAAGCGGCAGAAGAAGCACTATACGAAACTCAGCAGACCAACGGTGGTGCCGTACTTGAAACTGCACCGAAAGTGTCTCAGCAGGGTATTGGACGTGTAGCCTTCATGTATAAGTCTTATGGCTTGCAGATGTACTATACGATGGCAAAGACCGCAAAAGAGATGGTCGATGCGCATGTCGAAGGGGATAAAGCCACTCGTAACCGTGCGTTCAAGCAGGTCATGGGCTTCCACGGTTCGGCTCTGTTCTTCTCTGGTGTCTATGGGCTACCACTCTATGGCGCGGTGCAACTGATGATGGATGCACTGTTCTTTGACGAGGATGAGGACGACTTCAACACCATAGTGCGTAAGCAAATCGGTGAAGGGTGGTTCAAAGGCCCACTACAAGAGGCTACAGGCATTAACATCGCAGACCGTGTACGCCTAACTGGATTGTTGATCCAAGAGAACCGCTACAATAGCAACGCCTCACTAGAAGAAGACATCATGTTCTACATCGGTGGACCTGCACTAAGTGTTGGTAAGCGTTTACTCCGTGCAAAAGACGACCTTCAGAACGGTGAAGTTACCCGAGGTATTGAGAACGCTATGCCTTCTGGTGTGGCGAACGTCTACAAATCGACCTTCGGACGTTATCAGCAACAAGGTGGTATCTACACACGGCGCGGCGATCCAATGTACGCCGACATGTCTACATGGGAGATGCTTGCCCAAGGCATCGGCTTCGCCCCTGCGGATTACATCTTCCAACAGGAACAGAACCAACGTGACAAACGTGTGGAGCGGGCCATCGTTGACGAGCGTAGTAACCTGATGCGTCGTTATTATGTGGCACTTCGTATGAGTGACTTCGACGAGAGTTCAGCGATCTTGGACGAAATCTTTGAGTTTAATGACAAGCACCCATATGCCTCTATCGCCAACGAGGACATACAGAAGTCTCTAAACTCGCACAGACGAACTTCTTATGAGATGTATAACGGCGTTACCATCAACCCACTGGTGCGTTATGCGATTGAGCAAAGCCGTAGTGAGTACAACCGATAAATGAAAACCCCCCAACCTTTCGGTCAGGGGGCTAAGAGGAGAACGACAGCCTGCCAGTGAGGGCCAACAAACTATCAATTTCACTATATCACATAGTTCGCCAAATGCGTAACCCCAAATTGCCACTTTCGATACGGACTCGGTGGTGTAAAGTCCAACCTTTTTCAGTGAACAACTTGACACATTGTTTTGTGGCCTCCTCAGTATTGATGCACGGTATGAAAACCGAAGCACCAATAACCATGTTATCCCAGTTTACTTGGATGCGTACTCCGTCAGGATGCAAATCATAGGTTTTCCACACTGTCATCTTCTGACTCCGCGTCGAATTTCATGACGATCACATCGGCAGGGGGGAGCACAAGGTTAGTACCCTTGGTCAGCCGCACCTTTTTACGATTGCCGTTGTATTTCTTCATGATCTCACCAACTAAATGGGCGTAGTTTATTTGCAACTCACCGCACCACTCTTTCAGCGGTTTCGGTTTTACAAAGAACAGTTTTGTATCTGTCTCGTACCGTGCCACCAAACGGCCTCGTGCTACCTGTTCAGGTATGACATGTTCGTCTAAACCGTTTTCGTGTGTGCCACGATTGTCTGCGGTGCTTTTGATCTGCAAGATATAGCTTATGTTTTCGGCAAAGAAGTCGCCAAGTACGTCAGTCACCGACCCTGCCATCTCGCTTATGCCACGCCTGTTCTGTGCAATCAGGTCAGTGGTAGCCCACTTAAATACATTCTGCACATCAAAGTCATGCAGTCCGACCTTCTTTGCGATTAGTAATCCTGTTATCGTGGCAGTGATTGTGTCAGACCAAAACCTGTTTTCAGATGTTAGTTGAGCCTTGTCGTCAACAGCGCGTTGCACCTTCTTGATGATGGCTCGAGTTTCGTCCAGATTGTTCATCACCCATTGGATAAACGGTATCCCTGCATGGGCGTAGTTGTCG
>Ga0222719_10003898_pt1 | contig 13157 bp, 5 predicted proteins | sample C33_34DmetaG_FD_165039 | JGI IMG/M metagenome (GOLD analysis project Ga0222719, IMG submission 165039) | Estuarine water microbial communities from San Francisco Bay, California, United States - C33_34D | ecosystem: Environmental > Aquatic > Marine > Unclassified | place: USA: California...
ATAGCTGTTGTTCTCGTAGTTCTTATAGAATTTGATGACATTTCCAGAGCTTCCAACAAGGCCAAAGCCACTATCGTCATTGGTGCCAAGCATAAGCCACTGGTTGGAAAGCTTGCGGTGGCTCTCCTCAACCTTGGCAACAGAGCCAGGAGGGAGGATGCGCAAGCTCTTCTCAACCAAGTCCTGGTGCTCAGCTTTAGCTGAGAACTTCCACTGGAGGTGTTCCTCATCAGCAGACCCACGAAGGGCAGAGGCGCCATGAATGGCTGCAAGAGCGAGGAAGAGAGACTTGATGAACATGGTGATCAGAGAGAAGCTTACTCGAAACCTGAAGAGAGGGGTCGATACGTATCCAAACCAAAAAAGATGCGAGTTGTCCGCGACGTGAATGTTGTTTGGGCTGCGAAAAGGCATCAACCCGATCGGTCATTTTGGCCACGAACGTGGTAGAAAACCACGTAAGTTTAAGCCGTATGTAGAAATCATACTGGAATCTACTTGAATCAGTAGCCGGGAATAGAGAGCGTGCCCCCCTTTTTTTGTCTAAATAAAATTTTGATTAGACTTTACAATAAGTTCGATGCTTAACAAGGACTTTCCGTTGAGGTGAGACTTTCACCTACCCTACTAGTACTATGAAAAATGATTTTCTGTTGACCCGGGACTTCTAAGTACGGAAAATTCAAACTGGACTGGCCAGCGTATCGCGCCCGTAGTCCTTTAATATTCAAGCAAGATCAACAATAAGTCTATGACTGATCATTCGTGACTCGTGACACATCGGAGTAATATCATCGACATCACGATATGGTAGTTCATAGTTCGGCTACTCTACTCTCAACTCTCTCTACTCTACTAGAGTTACATAGGAGTACTGCTTATGATCCCAATCCCAACGAGTACTATCTTTCTTACTTTGTCTCTTATATGACAGCACATATGACATATTTTACTACTCTAGTAGAGTAGAGACGAAATTTGACTTGATCGTCCATCTGCATGGCGCGGAAATTGACCATGGACCGCGTGAGCGTGGACCTAAAAGAATTGAACGTAAGAAACAGATCGAACACTGGCACATCCATTGATCACTCTGGCATATTTCAGTGAAAGCCATTGGCTAATGAACGGGATCTCTCCCTGGAGCCTTCGTTCGCGACGAAATTCTCCGTTCTTCTTCTCTTCGTGGATCGTTCTTTTGGTTGTCGTCATGTGGCACTCGGCAATCCGTCGGGGACACCGCTGTGAGGCATTGACAGCGACAGGCCGGTACTCACTGGAAAGACGTCTCATATCCAGACAGAGTCTTGGCTCGAGTACTCTCTCGAGTCTACGCTCTCGTCCTGTGTCGACATGTAGGGCTTCTTCGTCGGCTTTGGGGGCCACCAGCAAACAATCACAACAACGCGACAACGACCATCGAGGTCCGGATTCGCCATCTCATTTGCAGAAAAGCGCCCCGTCACCTCGACGTCATCGTCGTCAAACCAACCATACAGCGAAGAATACTCGCCATTGTCCTCCTGTGGCACATTCCGCTCACAACATGACATTGCTGGCGTCAACGTATCGAATGGTACAAGCCAATCGGATTGCCTCCAAATCTTATGCCACCAGTTCCGCCGCAGCCGTTCGTCCACAACCCTCCTCCCCTCGACAGTATTATAATAATAATAGTAATAATACTGGTACAAAATATGACGTCAAAGACGTGGAAATTCTCAATGTCCGATCTAATGTGATGCAAGCATCCTCGAAATCGTCACAACCGACCAAAGATACGCCAATGGAAGAGACCCAGACACTTTTACATCCGCAAGATTTGTGCAATGGAACTCTTCCCCATCCCAAGTCTTTGTCACCGTCTTCAATTGCCGAATTCCTTGCCTGTCCACAATCGTTTTTATTTCAATACATTTACAATCTGAAACAACCAATCACGACTGCTTTAGTCAAGGGTTCCATGTGTCATACTGCCTTGGAACAATTGTTTGATTTACCGAAGGCGGATCGGACCTTGCCACACTTACAAAATTTATTTCGTAAGGCGTGGTCCCAGGAACGATCCGAACATTTACAATTGTTTTCGTCCAAGAGTGATGAAATTCAGTGGGGCAAGGAAGGATTAAAACTGCTGGAAAATTATATACACGCCGAAGATCCACAACAAGTGGAACCCGCCAAACGAGAAATGTGGGTCAAGGCACAATTGTCTATTGATCCAAGACAAGGAAATACGGGATATGTTATGGGATTTAATGACAATAACTACTTGGACCGTCCAATCGCCACCACTACCACGGATCCTCCTTCCGATCGATTTCTTGTACGCGGAATCGTCGATCGACTGGATCTGGTACGATCACAAACTGCGAGCACTGACTCTGATTCGTCCATCCACATCGCAAATTCCGATGCTATGCTAGAAAATAGAGCTACAGGTGACGAGGTGGATGGTGATCCGGTCGTGTTGCAAGTGATCGATTACAAAACGGGCAAAGCTCCCGATCTCAAATATCCTCCCCATGTCAATCGAAGAATCCTGGACGATGTCTTTTTTCAGTTGCAGATATACGCCTTGCTACTCCGCGAACAACAACAAGACACAGTACCAGACACTCTTACATCATTGGATGTACGCTTTTTACGGTTGTTTTATCTTACATCTCATGCCGGCGTAGCACAATCTTTGGAAATGGATCTCGGAGCCAGCAAAGTGGAACGAGACCGTGTCTTGCAAGACGTACACGAAAAATTGGCTTCCGTGTGGACTGATATTTTACAGCTCGTGACGCAACAGGACCCCAGAGCCTTTGTAGGATGTGATCGAAAGTTTTGCTATTGTCACAAGTGTCGAAACAAGTTTGTTCCAGGGACAGTGTGGGAGCCTAACCATAAATAGGGCGTCGAAGTTTTGGTTGGGCAAGATTGATTCCTACTAGAGTGTGGTTAGCTCTGGCTCGAACCAAAATAAAATTATAGATTCGTGCATTTTTTCTAGAAAAACTCCGGTGTTGGTTGGCATCTCTCTACTAGTTAAGTAGCTTAATGTATTTAATCCACGATTACTTGGTCAGCAGGCTTGGGCGCATCGTCATCTGCTGAATCTACGGCGACGATATCGTCTTCGTCAAGTGATGTCGCCATCACAATTGACGTTTGGCGAGCATCTTCCGCCCCCTCTTCCAATATATGAAAATCTTGGTCGCCAGTTTCCGATTCAGACGCTTCCACTTCCAACTGCGGTTTGCTGTCATATTCGTCGTCACCCGCCTCTGTTGTCTCATCCTTCTCGACTGCACTGGCTTCTTCTGTTACAGGGGCGCTACCGCCTCCAAACCAGCTCATGGGGTTCCATGTCTCACTCGCAGATCGAGCCGCCTCCGGTTTATCTATGTAATCGGGAGATTCGGCCGTAGGTACTGCTTCCTTCTCGTCACCCTCGGCGGCGGTTTCTTCACAAGTCGTTTCGGGGCTCTCCCCGTCTCTGTTCTCGCCTTCTTCGTCGCCTGCTTCGGTCTTTGTCTCCGTTGCACTTTGCTTCTGCTCACCGCTACCAAGCCAGAACAACGGATTCCAACTATCGTCACTTCCTGTTCGTTCTGGAGCTTTGGGACGCCCTTCAGCGTCAGCCGAAGCATTGGCATCTTTCACGCCATCTCCGGCATCGGTATTTTCATTCTGCTCGACACTCTCTCCCGAAAGAGTAGGGCCCGCCGCAGGTGGGTCGACGGCGTCGTCTTCCTCGTCGGGCTTCGGCTGCGGAGGCGCAGGATACGGCTGTTGCGGGGGTTCCGTACGTTGTACAAGCTTTTGAACTGCCAATCTGATTTCTTCATTTCTGGACTGAATACAAGAACCAAGAAGGACAGAGTTCAACCAGGCAATATCCTTGATATAATCGTCGTCAAGCTTACCGTATCCACTAAGCAGTTCGGTCACAAGCCCGGATAGATGTTTATGAATGATCTCGTCAGCTTCGCTATGATGATACTGGGATGCGGTATTTTCGCTTTTCAAATAGGCCGCCAGAAGACGTTGTGTTTCTGAAACAACTAAACTCTGTCCAGCGGCAAATTTGTTGGTCTTCCCGTCGGCATCAGCAGGAGCCTGAGCGACTCCCTTTATTGACACGAGTTGAAGCAGAAATCGATTCATCCACTTTCTGCCATAAAGAGCTGTTTCCATGTAGCTGGGACTGAACAAGCAATAGAGTTAGCAAGAAAGCCAAATAGAACGGTAAGCGTACAATAACTGGACAATAACTTACGGTGGTATCCGAGAAGTAGCGGTCTTCGTGGTTGTAGGCGGTGCCAGGGCCGCAGCACGTTCCCAATCAATGATTCCACGACCAAGGCCATTGATCAGGAACAATCGCCAACGCAATGCTACCGCAAGACGCTCGCTATTGAGAAATTGTCCGATTGCCATCACTGCATTGCTAGCGATGTACCTGCGGTCAGGCAAGATCTTATCTTCCGCGATGAATTCCTGCACACTTTCTTCGTACTCTTTGTTCTTCATGCTTTCCGAGTCACCCCCGCCGTCGGTATTGGGCTCCTGAGGCAGGCCCCGAACGGACAGGCACCGACGCAGTATGTGACTGATAGTCGCCCATACATCGTCAGAAAGTAGATCTGAGTCTAAATCGAGAGTGACGAGCTGTTCCAGGCGATGTAACCCGCGAATGGCCAATACTCCTGAATCAGATATCAAGCAAGCATTCAAGACTGCGAATACCTCGTCAATGAGGGCCTCGTCCCTGAATCCCTCGACCGCACGTAAACACAACGAGACGCACGAATCCACAAAAGGGTCGAAAGTTGTTTCCATCCAGCTCGATGGCTCAGTCTCATCGACAACTTCCGACTCTGTCGCAGCTGCGTCCTTCTTTTCAGTCAGGAAACGCGTGAAGTCTTCGGGTAACGGCGGAGTAGAGGAACCTTCAGCTCCTAACTCACCAGATTCAACAATTGGGAATAGAACGCCTCGGAATATTAGCTGAAATGTCTGGACATCATCGTTGCTAACCTTCCGTTTCTTTGATCCTTCTGGAGGGAGAAAGTGCTTGCCGATAATTTCTGTCAATTTTTTGAGACTTTTCGTTCGGACAGCAAGCCTGGCGTCCCCGACTGATCCGGAGAGACCTAGTAAAATGGGCCACCAAAGCTCAAGCTCCTGTTTCCCCTCTGCTCCACTCGTAGGCACGGCAGAAACGGTGGATTTCCGCCTTAGTTGAGGCGTCGGCACCGACGGATCGCCGAGGTAACCAGACAGATCCACGAGCCTGTCTATCGCTTCAAGGCTTACTTCCTCGTAAGCTCCACGAATGTACATTAGAAGTGCGTTCACGGTCTCGACGAAATATTCGCTCAAGAGCACATCAGGGTGATCTGACCCAGAAAGACATGACTTAATCTCGCCGGAAAGGATCTTGAATCCCATCCTAACAATAGCCTCGTCTCTTTCACGTCCTCCAAGTCCAAGAATGGTAAGAATAGGAAGCCATCCACTCTTCAGACCACCCTTTTGAGACGATCCTTTGCTCTTTTCGTCAGTCTGGAACACCTGGATGATGCGGTCGACGCAGTTCATAAGTAATTCCTTCGTGCTTGACTGAGAACTCTTCCCCATGACGACCTCGAGAGGCTTCAAAAATCGCTTCTGGAACTCGAACACCTCGAGCTCGTCTCTCTGTAAGTATTGAATACTTAGCTGCCGGAACGAGTCGACCGCGTACATAGCGATTGCTGGACTGGAATGAAGAGCTGTTGTTGTCAAGTGGTCGGCGACGATTGCCCAGAGATCAGCAAAGATCAACCTTGGACGTGACTCCATATTATAGTGAGTGACTTCAACGAGTTTTTGTAGGTTGTAGATGTTGGGCTGGCTGTGATGGAACTGATCCCCAGTTCCGTGCGAACTAGTCGATGCATCACCTAAAAGCTGATGTTTCTGTCGGTACGTAACATGGGTCAGGTCACCCTGCTGGTCGCCCCGGACAGATATCTCGCTTTTAGACACCAAACACAATTGAGTGACAAAGTCTTTCACGGCTTGTGGACTGAATGATGACGACCGTTCATAGATGGCTTCGATCAAGGTTTCTGAGACTGCATCATATACCACGCGTGCATTAGCTTCATCAATCGCACGGGCGTCCATGTCTTCGTCAAAGCCGAATTCGGAGTCGTCAGAAAAGAGATCTGATTCAGCGAGCGAGTCGTCTGCTTCGCTCACTAAATCGTCCTCAGGAAAATCACTAACAGACTCGCCATCTTCGGCCGCGGCTCTACGTTGCTCTCTTTCTCTTCTCTTACGATCCTTCTCCTCGACCTTTCGCTGTCGACGCTGGGCAGCCGCTGCCGCCGCTCTGTCATTTCGGGCCATGAGGTGGAAGAGCTGGTGGAACCTGTTGATTTCGCTCAACGAGAAGAAAACATGCTCCCATGAGTCACCGAGGAGTTCGCCATCATCTCGAGCCAAACTCAGCATTGTCTGAATGCAACGAATGTGCCTGGGCTCCAAGAGGACCCCGGTTCCAAGCTGGGAAAATCTACTAAGGCCAAGCATGAATGCATCTCGTGCGGTCTCGTTCCCAACCAGCCCGGCTGTACAGATTGCGAAACGAAACCCTGTCAAGCAAACCTCGATAGTCTCGGCGGCATTCTCTGCAGCGAGCTCCAACTCGTCGTCCGAGGCGATCGAAATCAAAGCACCAACGGTGCCATTGGCCGACTCCATCGCCGTTGAGAAAGCCGCAAGCGATGGGCCCCAAGCTACTTCGAACATGGGAGAAACGTACTCGTCACGGAGGCCACTGTCCTCGGTCCTCACAAATCGAGAAGCCGGTCTGGAAGGCTTGCCAGCTCGAGACTTAGCTGGAGTCTTTCCGTGGCTTTCGTGATGGTGGCGACGTCGGCGGAGAAGCGACTCTGTTGTCCGGATAATATGATCACGCTCCTTCTGATAGTTGGACTCCCGTGCGCGGTCCATCTCATCGTAGTGGCTACCGAAGAACGACGCTGGGCTAAGCGCTGCTGGTAATCCAATCGTCGAAGATCCTTTCGCTCGCCCCACGCGCTCCCGAGCCTCGTCATCCTCTTTCAGGCTAATGGGGTTCTCTTTGATTCGATCAAAAATCGCAGTCAATAACTCGTCCGGAAGGTCCTGGCCTTCGCAAATACCTCTATTGTTTCGTAGAAAGCCTTCTTTGGTCATCCGCCTGTCTTCTTTGATGGCTGGATTATGGAGATCAGTATTTAACATAATGATCGAGAAAGCAAGAATGAATGCGGCATCTGCCGTCGGGAACACGTCAGGATTCTGATCTGTGTATCGTTCCGCGAACTTTTCCATAATGCGGTCAATCTGCAAATATTGACAACAATTGTAAGATACCGATTAACTGCAACAACGACGCACTACAGCAAGCGAAGTCTATTACCTTCTGCGCCTCTCCAGGAAGCCGAAATCCACTTAAGAAATATCGGATTGCCTCATCAAAGAGAAGGTTCTCGAAGTCCAGCAGACCAACATAAGCGTGCAGTACCTTCAAAGAAAAGCCATTTTGATACTCGGCTTCTCTGCCGAGGTATTCACCGATCTGTGTTTTCTCAAATGAATCTTTATTTTTGAGCAAGTAGCGAGCGACCTCAGTTGGTTCCGTCGAGTCCAGATGACCGCACTTTGCAGCGTAAGCGATTCCAGCAGATGGCTTCTGGTTAAATCGTAAAATTACTTCAGACTCCTCAGCCTTTCTCTTTTTCTTTGAACCATAGATCTCGACCAAGCTTTGTTTTCCGTCGGAATCGGAATCGATACTAGCATTGAGATCGCTGCCGCTCTCCGATTGTATCTCAACATCAGTAGTTTCCATTGGCTGCAAATCGGAAGTCATGCTCATGGGCTCGACAATACTCGCATGCAAACTTGCAAGAACTTGCCGCAGTGCTCGCATGGCGTCAAGTCGAAGCTCCCGATTTTCGCTGCGAAATTTTTCCATTCGAGCTGCGCTGGGTCCTCCCATGAATCCCATGCCAGCACTTTTAGGCTCCTGGAGACCAGTCCGTGACACTCTTGAAAGAGTGTTGACAATCCGATGGAAAAGATCGACCGCGCTCAGATCACAATCATAGTTCAAAAAGATTTCTGCCAATGTGGAAGGGTCGGAACAGATCTCGTCGAAAGTCTTGACAACAATGCTCTTGTGCTCGGCAGGGGTATTCTCGGAATCCAAAATGACGAAGAAAACGTTTGTGACGAAAGCCTCGATCTCGTTTTTAAGGATCGTGCGGAAGTTTCGTACCAACGGCACAAAAATCCGGAGGCTCAGATTGACCACTCGTGTATCATCAGAGGTGCAGTTCTTCAGAAGCGAGACGCACAAATAATTCCTGGTAGCTGCATGGAACTGGGGACCACTCCGCTGAATGAATTCTCGCGTAAAGTGTGTGTTCTGCAATACATACAGTATCAATTCCAAAGCCAAAAGCTTGGATTCAAGGGCAGGATGGATAGCCGCTGTATAAACCAAATGTGCGTGCTCAGCAGGAGCTTCACCGTGTTCTGATGGTTCTCCGCGTTCAGAACCATTCTTCATGACTTCTGACTTCCCTCCATCCCACATATCATTGCTGCCACTAGTTTGAAGTCCAATATGACTGTGACGCCCAGTTTTGGGGTCCGGAAGGTTTCTCATGCTAAGTTTGCAGATTGAACGTAAAACTAAAAAGGCGTCACGGTGATTCTCGGAAGGGAAGTTGTCTTCCGTCTTTTCGAAGATTCCATCGGCATCAGATTGGATCACTCGCGTGAATACACTCATCACCAACTGCTGAAGTGCAGCACGAGCAGTGATCTTGTTTGGAGGAGATTCGGTTGTCAGATAGACGTGATAAAGTGTTCGAATGGTCTGCAGCAAGTGACTCCCACGCAAAAGAGCATCTCCATTCGGAAGCACCCTACAGCCGGTGGTTAGAAGAAATTTCATGGCCGCCAACTCGTTCCTTTCAATGGTGAGATCCGAGTTAAACACGGACTGTGCCAGCATATGTACGGCGCGCTGATATTCTCTCGCGGGACCATCTCCGATTCCGATCAAGACTCCATCCAAACATCCATGAGCGACTAATTGGGCAGCGGCGTCCAGGACCGCCGACAAGAGTTCGGAGAAGGCTTCCTGTCCTTTGCGATGTTGATCGTCCAGAAATGTGGAGCTAGCATGTCCCCACATGGAAAAAAGATACACAAAAGCCGCTATCGCTAGTCGTGCGCGGGCCATCGAATCTCCCGTTTCGCCCAACACACTGTCAACGATACGTTCTGAGTCTTCCTTCATGTCACGATCCTCGTCTTCGTCGTAGATGATATCCATCAACTCTCGATACGCAACAAAGACTGGGTCCTCCTTCCCCGACCCAAACAAATAACTAAAGAACGATCTCGCCTTGGACCCACCGTACGTTGAGATTATTTTTGGCCGAGTTCTCCCTGCAAACTTTCGCAAAAGGCGTAGGGCAACATCGCTATTAGGGACTGGTGTGTCAGGGTGCACTTCCCCCATCCCTCGGGGTTTCGGTCTCGCCTTGAGCTCCTCAATGTGCTGAAATGCCTCATCTAGTGCTTTTTTGTCCCCTTCATCGAGTTCTTTCTTCGGCGAAGGCTCTGGTGCATGTTCCTCTTTGTCCCAAGCTGCATCACTTGGTTGAGCCGTTGCAGGAGCTGCTTCTTGCCACGGAGACTCTGTAGCTTCTTGTTCATCCGAAGTTGTTGTGTCTTCTACGTGAGGCGTATCAATGACTTCTTCCGCCTTTGCAGGGGCGGGAGTTTCGGCGTCTTCGTTCTCGGTGGTTTCTTCAGCAGCAGCATCTTCTTTAGCCGTCCTTTCTTCCGTCGCGCCACCACCAAACCAACCATACAAGGTCGCAGTGAACGAGCTTCTCGTTTCTTGTACTGGCCCTTCAGCTGTAGCCTCATCTTCTTTGGTTTCTTCTTCTCCCTCTGACCCCGAGTTGACATCGTCAGCGGCAGACGTATCGACATGACCACCTTCCCCTCCGAGTGGCGGAGCTTGCACATCGGATGCATCTGCTCTTTGTTCGACAACAGCTCTTTGGTTCTGCGCCAAAGGTGAACCCAACAATCCCAACAATTTATCCGTGACTGGGGCATTCTGAATTGCAGGCTCTTGTTCCGCTTCAGCTGATGGTTCGTCTGCGTTTTTGTTTACCGAGGGTGAAGTTGGTGCGACTTCACCAGCTGAAGCTGCCGTCGGCAGTACATCACTATATTCACCTGGATCTTCATCTAACGATGGAGCCCCAGGGAGTAGGCTCCCAACCTCTGGTGCCGGCATTCTTCGTTGGGTATTGCTCAACCTGGGAGTCTGATCGTCGCTTGGTTGCGGTGTAACCCCGCCATGAAGATTCAATCCTTCAAAGAGCGTTCCTTTCTTACCCGGAGAAAGCGGAGGAGACGGCATCGCCGTCGCTGGAGGACTAGGGCGACTTTCTTTCGTCTCTTCGTCCGCCATGATGGTTTTTGTTGTCTCGAATGCCACAGTCCTTGTTGGTCATTCGTTAGGATCTCGTCTCTTGGCTCTTGTCTGGTTGGAGGTACGCTCCGCCGGTCATATTGCCTTCGACAAGATGCCTGTGTCCTCGACGGAAAGACTTTCGTCTGTCTTCGACCGTAAATATTCCAATCGTGGTATTTCCAATCACGAACGTTTGGGTAGGCGGTGGGCGGGGGTAGGGTAGGTCTGCACCGCTTTTTTTAGTTGAAGTCTTGTGAAAGGGAATCCGGGGCCCGAAGATTCTTGAAGGACATGTCGTCAAAGTTTTTTGTACATTTGGGATGAGAGTGATTGTGAGGGAAACGTCGCAAGACGACGTGATCGTGTGACGTGTGGACGCCGGCCCTACGTCGAGTTGAGGTCATTAATACGAGCACTCGGGCGCTAAAAGACCGCTGGAATAGGCGATACGAATGCGTGGTTGGCGGCTTCAACTCGGCGAAACAAGTAGAAAGTTAAACACCCACTACCCCATTCAAAACACACATAGGGACGATGGCGTCAAATCCGAACAGCGGTAATGCGAGGCTACCAGACTTGCCGAGCCCTTCGCATGTAGGAATGTCGTCGTCTCATACGGAACTAACTGATGAGGAAATTCGCGATCTGTTGGGAGGAGTACTGGATGAACAACACCAAAATCATCACTTTGATGAGGAGCATCAGCAACACCATCACGTCTCCTATCGAAACGAATCCATGGACAACGGTGATATTGACTCCACGTTGGGATCTAGTGGTGTCGTCGGGATGAATTCTGCCACTGGAAATGGCAACGAGTATGGATCTGATAGGGCAACGGAAGTTTCGTCCGAGGCCAAAGCTCTTGCCAGGACCGAGCGCAAACGAAGCCGTGAAAAGCAGCGCCGTAGCGATGTCAACAAGCAGTTGGCAGAATTGACGTCGGCCCTGCGTAAGATTGAATCCGAGGACCCGGAGGAAACCAAACACTTGCCTGCGTATTCCCCATCAAACCGAGTGGACTTGATCTGTCGGACCATTCAATTGTTGAATAGCCTTTACGAAAACAACAAAAAGCGAAAAGCTTCTATCGTGGACTTGGAAAAGCAGCTGGAAGTCGCAAAGAAGGCTGGTGAGGAGGCAGCAGCGAAGCTGAAAGAGTCTATGATGGCACCGCAGACCATAGGGAACAACAAGGTCATGATGATGGTTCCAATGATGATTGACAACGGAAGTGCGGCACCAATGCCCATGATGGCGCCATTCATGGGGGCCATGCCTAGTGTCGCCACCCCAGCACCGGGACCCGCTGATGCATCAGTTCCATCCATGTCGACAGCGGCTTCCATGCCCATGATGATGCCTCCCATGCCATGGATGATGCCTCCTGTGACAGCTGCTCTTCCGAATCATATGCAAGTACCCTCTGCTCCAATGCCATCTGCTTCGGCACACGGGTCTACAGCATCTTCGGCAACTGCAACTCCTGCCGAAGCCTCCTCTACGTCCTTATCGGTTGCCACTAGCAAGCCGGATTCCAAGCAACAAGGAAGCGCATCCAAAATGGGAAGCAACTTGGCTCATTGCGCTTAGACGAAATTAGACGTACCATATCCACCCTTCCTTTCACTCTCTTGTTGGTCGGAGAAGACCTCCAAAATCAAGCAAAGCTACTGCCATGTACCATCGAACAACCGTTAACCAAACCGCATACTACGAAACATTTAATTCATTGCCTAGAAGCGACGCAACAATGATCACCCTAGCAAAGCGTCTCTCTATGATTACTAGCACAAGACATTGACTACTTTCATCTTACTCTCTTTTGGCGTAATTTCATGTGTCTTCTTTATACTTTAACACGTCGATGATTGGATTCTAGAAAGGGATATTCCACGTGCTCTGCCGTTTTTCGGGCAACGGGTTCTCCACACAAGTCTTGTACAATCTTTATGGACACGTGGTCGACAAAGACAACGACGACGACAGTGTAATATGTTCGTGTGTCCAATGGACGTCTCGATGGACTTGCAAGTTTGGATATTCGGTTTGTACATAGTCCAAGGCTTGATAATGAGTGGCGACCTTTTGTTGATTGGGCAACACTCTGGCTTGGGCCAAAATCAGAATCCCTGTACAAACCGATGCCAATACTCGTAAGGAATCTCGTTGTACCATTTGCTGCACAAAGAATGTCGTTTCCGTGTGATATCGTTCTTGCCGACTACCAATTCCACCCGGAATCAACAGGACATGAATCGGTATTTGTTCATCCAGTACTTGTTGATAGGTGCAATCCGGCAACACTTTCATACCACCAATCGTTGTGATTGGATTCAGTGTTTTGGAAATTAAGACAGGTTGAAAGAGTTTGTTGGGCGATTCCTGGTTGCTGGATCGCATGACGGAAAAGACTTCAAAAGGACCACAATAGTCCAAAACTTCAACTTGATCAAAGACGACATTTCCCACAGTGAGAATATGGAGTCTGTCGATGTCGCATTGGCAGATTGTGAAAGAGCCATACTGTGGACGTTTTTAGGTTGGTGTTTGGGTTTGTTTTTATGAGCATTGATCGCTTCGAGCATCGGGGTTTCCAATACCGTCTTGATGGATCTTG
>Ga0222719_10003899_pt1 | contig 13155 bp, 6 predicted proteins | sample C33_34DmetaG_FD_165039 | JGI IMG/M metagenome (GOLD analysis project Ga0222719, IMG submission 165039) | Estuarine water microbial communities from San Francisco Bay, California, United States - C33_34D | ecosystem: Environmental > Aquatic > Marine > Unclassified | place: USA: California...
GATCGACACCTCTATGCCATTACTTGCAACCCCAAAAGGTCCGATAGGTTCAATTACGTTGACGCCAACTTTGTTTTTAAAGATAGTCAATGTGTCTGCAACATTTAATTCATTTAATACACCCAGCTCGGTCAGTTTGGATTTTTTTACAGCATTTCCTAATCTGTCTGCCCACAAAACTTCTGTGCCATTTATCCTGACACTGTTATCAACTTCAAGATCATTGCACTTGGCTTTATTATACAACAACTGTTTTACTTGTATGGTGCCGTTGACATGAAGATTTTTCTCGACCACCACTTTGTCTTTTTCAACAGTCAACATGGTGTTGGGTGCCGTGTCCTTGATTCCAGTTGATGAAAACTTGGAAATCTTTCCTCCAGATATTTTATCTCCTGATATTTCCCCGTTTTCAAAATTGTTGTTTCGTGACGACAATTTTTCCACCAGTTCATTTAGTTTTTTTTCTGCCCATTTCAATTTTTCAGAAATACTATAATTCTCACTTGCCAATCTAGTGTAATACGATTTTGTGGCTTTTTGAACTTTTTCTTCAACCAACTGTTTTATGCTGTCTTCAATGCTCATATATAGAGTTATTTATAGTAGCATATAACGTAGTGTACATGAATCTAATTAACTATTGATTTAAAAACTATATTTAGAATAAATATACTCGTAGTAGGATAAAAAATGGCAATACAACGAATACCTGGCAATATGTTAGAATCTAACCTCGTTAGAGAAGGGGTAGATCTAGCATTTCAAACCAATTTACTATATTTAGATGTCAACAACAGTCGATTAGGTGTTGGCACAGACTCACCGGGATACACGCTTGACGTTAATGGACTGGCAAATTTTAGAAATAATGTTTCCATAAACGGTGATTTAACAGTTGTAGGTACCACGACCACAGTAGATTCACAAAATTTAGTTGTTGAAGATAATCTACTGGTTATAAATTCCAACAATTCCGCGGCAACTGATGCTGGTATAATGATCAACAGAGGTGGAGCAAGTGATCCGGCAGTTCTGTACTGGGACGAATCATTGGATGTTTTCCGAGTGGGAACAACCACATCGGATGGGTCTACCAGACAAGATTTAACTGGAGTGACTCTAGCAAAAATACAAGCGGCCGACCCTGTGGGAGATGACGACCTAGTCACCAAAAGATATTTTGCCGCAAATGCATCATCGATAGCAGACGGTCAGTCACTGTCTCTGGGAACACCCGGCGATTTCGACGATACCAATTCCAACACAGTAGAAACATCATTCACTGATGGAGCATACACACAGATTGGATCTGCCGACAGCGTCACTGAAGCGATCGCGGCTCTCAACGAAACAATGGAAAATATTCGTGAAGGCACCTATGTACAAACAGTAGACTTTACAGCAGATGTTACTACAGGATCAGCAGGTCTAGTGGTCACACTCACAATTACTCATGTGGGAGGTGGTGCAGATAGATACAACATCGATTGGGGAGACGGCAACGTCACTACAGCAACAACTGATTCTACACCAAGTCATACCTATTCATCAAATGTGGGATCACCTTTTGATGTGACTGTGAGAGCATATGCCAGCGGTGCTGTGACAAACTCCGCAGGATCGTTTGCTACAAAAACAAGAACAGGATACATTGTTATCTATACCGCGGCTCCGGCAACAAACTTTTTCATATATGCGGCATCGTCCGGTGGATCAGCGATCACTAAATCAGATAGTGGATCAACTGTGTACCTAGAAAACACAACAACAAATACAACCAGTGCCACAGTCACTTATGAAGTTGATTGGGGAGATGGAAATTCAGAAACTATCGCTTCAGACTCTGCGGCGGGCGGTGTTTCGGGATCAAGACTATCACACACTTATACAAACTCCGCGGCGGACGACGGAAGCACAGTGGCAGGTACAGGAGCAGGCGATACTCGTTACAGAATAAGATTAACTCTGTTGACACACTCAACGGCCGATCCGGCAGAGATACCAAAATCAACGGACAAAAATTTTGACGTTTACTCAACACACACACCAAAAATTGACATAGCCGATTCCACACTGAGAGGTATCAACGAAGAATCCACTAGTGGTTTTCCGGTCACGTTCATCAATGGCACAGACACCGATCCGGGATCACAATCTGTGTTTACTTCAAACATTTACTCTTGGAATTTTGGTGAAGGTGCATCAGCAACCAATGTCAATGTTGGTTCTGGTGGTACGGGTGACACAGGACAGACCATCGCTAACACATTTAATTTGAGCTCCGGAGAGCAATCAGCAGGAACAACACAAACGTATGACGTTCAATTGAGTTTGGCCACAGGACATTCAACAACACCTTTCCAATCAGCAATCACACAGATCGTTGTGGAACCGGATGTTAGAGCAAACATAGCCGCTACCGCTGTGACTGTTTCGACCGGATCTGGAGACAATCAATACACATTATACGACACAACAGATCTAGACGGCAATGTTAGATCGTTAACAAGATTTACAAATACATCACAGAATGCTGATGATTATGATTATGATTATTTTGATGACTCAACAGACATAGTTAATATAACAGAGGACGGATCATCGGCAGGAACTATCGCGGCCACGATAGATAAAGATTTCACAGGAACAGGTGCTGGAGCGTTCACGACAAGATTCCGAGCACACGGCACCCCCGATACCATAGAACAGGATGACGAAGAAACTATAAATTGGACGATGAAATCAATACCGGCGGCTCCGGCGGACCTAAGCACAAAATCAATCACGTTGGCCGATTCCGTACAAGGCACTTCACCAAAACTGTGTGCTGGGTTTGATGACAACACATCATCATTCACTTCACAATCAGCAGGTGATTCATTGAACACAACCACTGCGAGAAGATACACAACAACGACCACAATTGACACTTCGGTGGCGAGCAATTTCTACAACGGGGCATCAGGCACACTGTCAGCGGCAATCAATGCTTCAGCAGATGGAAGCAAAGCATTCACAACAGCAGAAGGTGAGACAGGCACATTCACAAGTTTAGTTGTGACATCTAATGTGGACTATGACACCGTGAATAGCACATATCCTCAGAGATTGTTTCTGGTCGCTTCAGCAAAAATCACAAAAAATTTATCAAATTACACAGTGGGTTCAAATGCTCAAAGATTGGAACACACAGCAACAGGAAACACCAATCTAGTTTATGTGGTTCGAGATGACATCACAGCCACCCCTACAACAACAATTGGTACAGTGGCGGAAGGTACAGCCGGTACATACGAATACATTTCTGGAATTCCTTATTATGATTCGGGCTCACCAACTTTAACGGTAACCGGCACCACCGTATCAAACTTCACAGGACAGGCATACGCAGACATTTCCGATCCACACGAAATTGATCCGGGCACTGTGTCCGAGGGTTCTGGTTCCATTATTTCTAATTTAAATTTCACATATGCCAACGTAGATGGATCAAGTACTATGTTAACAGGAGGCATACCGAATGTGGACACAGGAGTATCGTCTCCTTACACATTGGGCACATTAACAGCACCATTAACAAGTTCTTCAATGTTCTCTGTTTCTACTATCAAAGCAAGATCCGCCAACTGCAACGGCGATGGCGCTTACTCAGAGGACTCAACAATGATACAAGTTTTCACAGCAACACCGGGAGGTCTAAACAAAGATCAGGGTGGTATCCTCGTCAGTGACTCTTTAGGAGCAACACACGACGACGATGCTGTGCGAATAAGCGGATTGGGTTCCGCTTCGGACACACCGTCCTTCTCAAATGCCGACTACTACACAAATAATGCATGGACCGGTGCAGTGACCGTGGCAGGAACCCAGGAAGCGATAGTTCGACCAACAAGTACCAGTAATGGTACAATACAGCACGATACCACAAATTACAGTTCTGGGTACCTACCTGCGGGACCTGACAAGTCATCAGACACAGGTGCACAATACTACACGTTTGCTTTCAGACGAGCATCAATGGCCAACTTCAATGTGACACTGACAGGCACTGTTTCGGGTTTCTACATAGCGGCTCCGGGCACTGCAATCGATTCGGCATCAACACTGAATGGTTGGTTGGACGCATCAGTGGCGTATGGTGGTTCGGGAGTTCCGGGAGCGAACACAGGATCGGGTGGTAACGGATCAAACGGATGTGCATTCACATCTGGAGATAGAATTTTGGATGGTGTGAGTTATTCTTCACAATCATTTACTTTGACATTGGGTGCAGAAAATGGATCAAATGCAACAGGGAATAATATTTTAGTAAGAATAAAATTAGAATCAGGAGACAGTGTGACAGCACTGAGCATAAGTTAATGGCAAAGATGCACAAAAATTTTGAGATGAGAACAGCAAGTTATAAAAAAACTTCTCAGTCAAAAAGAAAAAGAAGTGTTAAGTTCGGTTCAATGAACAAGCACAAAAAACGTAATTGGAAAATGTATAACGGACAAGGAAAATAATAAAAATGGCAATAACCGACGCAAAAAAAGTTGATTATCTCTGGAAGAAGATTGGTTACGGTGTAACCAAAACAGATACCAATGCCAATAAAAAAGCACCAAACGAATCCATTGCTTCTCCTTTACTGTTAAGGGGTGATAAAACATGGAACCAGGCGTCGTCGATACCGGGAGTCATGCCGGTGTCATCATCAGGAGTTGTCACAGTATATACAACATCAGCACCAACAGAATGTGCAGTGGACAATACCACAGTAGAAGCCAACAGGACATGGAAAACAAATTTGACTGACTGGATTCCACCAGAATTTGGATCCACATATCAAGTAAAAGTTTACATCCATACATCCGGTGATGCGGGCAATGCCGCGGCATCAGGCACACAGGTGTTCGCCACAGGATCAGGCAACAACGACGAATGGTTCTTTGACTATCAGTCAGGAGTGCTACACTTTATTGGATCCAACCTACCCAACGGTGTAGATTTCACAGGAAAATCGGTCTACATTTCCGGCGGTAGGTACACAGGACAGATTGGTTTGCAAAACCTAAGTGCTGGAGGAAGTGCAGATACTGGTAATTTCACATTCACAGGATCAACCATAAATCAAGATACAACCAATGCCGATTTTACTTTAGACACTTCGGGCACAGGTAACTTTGTTTTCAATTCCGAAAGTGCGATAGTTGTTCCCACGGGTACCACTGCCCAACGACCAACAGCACAAGAAGGTATCATACGATTCAACAACGAAACCGGAAAGTACGAAGTTTCAGAAGATGGTAGCACATGGACCAACCTTAGAACATCCACAGAAGCCGCAAACATAACCAAAGATGTTTTCACTGGTGATGGTAGCACCACTCAATTCACTATGAGTGTCATACCAACCGATGAAAAAAATGTTATAGTTTATGTTGATGGAGTGATGCAAGAACCAAACACCAATTACACTATATCAGGAACCACTCTATCATTCACAGGTGGAGATTCAGTAATCGAAGCACCCCACAATGATGCAAGGATTGTGATCATGCACGGGTTTGCTGACTAATCTATCACTATTCCGCTGGGTGTATAAACAATATTGTATTTCTTAAAATCTCCTGTGACATAACTAACGACTCCCAACTCGGGCACGATCTCCCAATTGAACTCCGGTTGTCTAATTATGAAGTCATAGGTGTCCTGCCCTGATTCAAGCCAAAGGCTCACACCATGAAGATTATGATTAGAGTCAATCCTGAATTGTTTCTTCACTATCAACTTACACACATTGTTTAATTTTATCCTAAAATTGTTCATCTGTTGTACGAGGTCGGGTCTTTCGGCCATTATTTCTAAATTTCTGTTACGGCACACTTCGGGCCACTTGACCACGAGATGATATTTCAGATGTACTTGTTCTTTATTTTTTTCCGTCATAGGCTATCTCGTCAAACTCTTTGTAATCTATAATAGACATATTTTCATACGAATCAAACAGGAATATCTTGTTGGGATTGGGTTTCCTCACATACACTATTTCCGTGTGCGGATTATTGGCCAACACACTGATCAGATTTGCTCTCTCCTCCAGATCCTCTATGTCATAGGCAAAAAGATAAATTTTTTTGTATTCCAGCCAGACAGCCAACAAAAGTGATAACAACTGCTCGGAACACGAACTAACCGAATCCTTTTGTCCCTTTAAGAAGGGAAAAGTTGGCAACTCGTCCACACGATCAAAAAACACATATTTTTTGTGCAATGATGCTGTGGTCAGTATCCTTGTGTCATTTAAAATTTTAGTGTTCAACAGGTCCTGAATCCTGCTGTCCATGGTTGTGACTGCGTATTGACACTTTGTTAATTTGTTTGTGGATCCACTAGAAATAATAGCACTTAACGACGAAATCGACTCGGCTTTATAGTCAAATGATCTATTTCCTATAACGGATACAATGGTGGAATTCATATTTGTATATTTTACTATTTAACTGGTTAAAAATCAAGATTTTTAATAAATACCTGCGTTATAACACAAAAAAACCAAAGTTTGGAGAAATAAAATGGCAATAGGAAGAATATCAGGACAAATGTTAAAAGCCAACCTTTTAAGGTCTGGCACAGATTTAGCGTTTGAAACTAATTTATTAGTACTTGACGTTACCAACTCATATGTGGGTGTGGGAACAGCAAGTCCATCGAGAAAATTACACATCAACGACACAGGTGCATTGAGACTACCGGCTGGAACATCAGCGGAGAGAGGCACACCAGCCAACGGTGATATTAGATACAACACGGATACCACTCAATTGGAAGGTTATGCTAACGGCACTTGGCAGAACATGACAGCAGGTGGAACAGCACTTGACAACGTTGTGGAAGACACAACACCTCAATTAGGTGGTGATTTGGATGTCAATTCTCAAAGCATTATCTCTGCTTCAGGCAGTAATGCAGACATCAACATCACACCGGACGGAACTGGAGAAGTAAACATTTCAAAAGCAGACATCGATGCTGGAACAATCGACGGTGTAGACATCGGAGCAAGTTCGGCGGCGACTGGTTTAACAGTTAACGGCGCGACAGTTTCAATCACTGACACAACTGGTTCTGGTGGTATGGACGGTGTGATCATCGGTGGTTCAACAGCGGCGGCAGGTACATTCACAGATTTAACTGCTAACGGTACAATTGACATCGACTCAACAGGAACAGGTAACATCGACAACGTGGTTATCGGTGCCAACACAGCGGCGGCGGGTACGTTCACAACAATCGACACATCAGGAAACGTCACAGTTGGCGGTAACTTGACAGTATCAGGAACAACCACTACTGTAGATTCAGAAACATTAGTAATTGAAGATCCGTTCTTGACATTGGCGAAAAACAATTCAGGTGGATCTGCCAACACATTTGACCAAGGTCTATTATTCAACAGGGGATCATTGGACAACGTTTCATTCGCATGGGATGAATCAGCAGATCAATTTGCGTTTGCTGTAACATCTGGTGAAGATGGAACAACAGCAGGTAACATCACAATTGACAGTTATGCGAACGTGAGAGCAGGCGTGATCACAGCAACAGATGTAGAAACAGGTTCTATATCAGCGGCAGATGGCACAGAAGCGGCAACGATTGCTGACTCAACAGGAGTTATGACTATCGCTAGTTCGGTGTTGACAACTACTGACATCAATGGTGGTACAATCGATGGCACAACAATCGGTGGCACAACACCAGCAGATGGTACTTTTGATAACGGTACAATTACCACAGCAGACATCAATGGTGGTGCTATTGACGGCACAACAATTGGTGCGACTTCGGCTTCATCAGCAGTGTTCACAACAGCGGAAACATCAAGCACATTGAAAGTAAACGCAGACAGCACAAACTTCTCAGTTGGTGCAGGCGATGACTTCACAATACAGCACGATGGCACAAACACATTGATCGCAAACAGCACAGGTCAAGTTCACATTGACGGTGCGGCGGGATCAGAAGTTGTGTTCAACGAGTTGGGTGCTGACGTTGACTTCAGAGTTGAAGGTGACACAGTATCACACTTGATATATGCTGACGCAGGTAACGACAGAATAAGTTTTGGTGGAAATAACCCTCAGTACTTTGTGGATATTTCTAACAGCACAGATGCTGTTGCATTACCAAGAGGTACAACTGCGGAAAGACCATCAGCACAAACTGGTGTTTTAAGATTTAACACAGAAAATGGTGCATACGAAGGTTCTATCGATGGTTCTACTTGGGTCGAGTTTGCTCAGGCAGGCGACACGCCGGTATTCAGCAAAGCATCAACTACAGGTGATGGATCAACACAAACATTCACAGGTTTCTTTGCAGAGGCTCCGGCTTCAGCAAACAACGTGTTTGTTTACATTGACAACGTTTATCAAGAACCAACTGAAAACTACACAGTGTCGGGTACTAACATATCATTTACTTCTGCTCCTCACTCAGGTGCAAGAATATTTGCTATCACAGGTGCTGACAATACTGCGTTGGCTTCAGGTGGTGTTGCAAGATCTGAAACGTCTACGGTTAACTTTGAATCAACAGCAACTACGATCATGAGCTTCAACGCTGGTGATTACAGATCGGCTGAATTGACTATCCAATTAACTGACGCTGGAAACAGTGAATACAGCATACAGAAAGCACACGTTGTACACAATGGCACAACTGCGTTTATATCAGTGTACGGTATCACGAACACTAGTGGTGCAGACATGGCAACATTTACTGCAACACACGATGGTTCAAACACAGTGAATATTCAAGCAACTAGTACTGGTGGCGGCACTGGTGCTAAAGTTCAATATTCATTGATCGGCGTATAATATAATAACTAAACATTAAAAAAATAACCCCCTGCGGTAAATAACACTGTAGGGGGTTTTTTATTCCTTACATTAATAATAACAACAATCATGCGGGAGATATGGAACCATGACAACAAGAAACTTTAGAGTAAACAATGGTCTTACAGTGGGTGACATCACTATTGATGCATCTGCAAATACCATTACAGGTCTAGCCACTGCGGCACCAAGTGCTGACGGTGACGTGGCCAACAAGAAATATGTGGACGACTCATTAGCGGGTCTATCACAAAACAGTATTTCACAATTAGACAGTTCGGTAGCAGTAACTGACACAGGATCAGACGGCGCTATCACATTAACTGCTGACAATAACTCAGTAGTAGTTGTGAACTCAGCGGGTGCGACAGTAACTGGTACACTGACAGCAACAAGCACAGGAACTTTTGCAACAGGCACAACTGTCGGTAACTTGACACTAGCAGACGGATCAATCACTGATTCATCAGGTGCTATTTCGTTCGACAACGAAAACCTAACAACAACAGGTTCAGTTAACGGTGCGGATGGTAACTTCACTGGTGCAGTAGGAGTTGACGGTAACTTTGATGTTGCAACAAACAAATTAACTGTGAACGCAACAAGCGGAAACACAGCAGTGGCAGGTACATTAGACGTAACTGGTGCGGCTTCATTCGCAGATTCAGTTACTATATCTGGTAACTTGAATGTACAAGGAACTGAAACAATCATCAATTCACAAAACTTAACAGTGGAAGATGCGATCATTTCAACAAACTCAAATATATCAGCGGCGGCTAACATGCCAAGATTCTCTGGATTACACTTACACAGAGGTACTGGTTCTTCAGCAACTGAATTAGATCCTTACTTTGTATGGGATGAAGAGTATGCTGTAACAGGTGGTTCAGGACTGGGCGGAACATTCACAGCAATGGCTTCTGTACACAACGAGGGTAGTGAGACTCCAAACACGGACTTCACACTGGCTGACATCAGATGTAACATCATTGAAGCGACAGCAACAACGGCTCAATACGCCGACATCGCTGAAAGATTTGAAGCAGATGCAGAGATAGAAGCAGGCGCAGTGGTCATGTTGGGTGGTACAGCGGAAATCACAGAAACTAGTCAAGAATTATCAGACAGAGTTTTTGGTGTTATTTCAACTCAACCAGCATACATGATGAACAATGCGGCAGGTAGCAACACAACTCACCCATTTGTGGCAATGACAGGTAGAACTCCAGTGAGAGTCACAGGTCAAGTCAGCAAAGGTGACAGATTAGTAAGTTCATCTATCAAAGGTACTGCTAGAGCAGTAGTAGAAGGTGAAACAATCAACCCATTCCACGTGATTGGTAGAGCTTTGGAAGACAAGTTCACTAATGAAATTGGTTTGGTAAATTGTGTTGTTAGAACAAACAACTAATAAGTAATACTAATTCCTAAGTAGTTTAAAGGGCGGCCTTTGTGTCGCCCTTTTCATTTATATCAACTAAATACACGTACAGTTTGGCCCACTATGTAATAGGGCTCTCGAAACATATGTTTCGTGATATAAAATTATAAAAGGAGTACCTTGTATGGCCATTGGTCGTATATCGGGGTCGGTACTAAAGTCAAACCTAACCAGGAATGGCGTCGACCTTGCATTTGAAACAAACCTATTATATCTCGATGTGACGAACAGTCGTATAGGTATAGGTACTTCAGAACCCACAACAGCATTACAAGTAAACGGAACGACAACAACTGTCGGATTGACCGCCTCGGGTGCCATCGCCGCAAACGGATCGGGCAACAGCATCACAGTGGCCGACACACTGAGGATAGCACAATCAGGTTCGGGACTGAGGATGACCAACGTGGGTGCGTTCGACAACGACGGTTCGGACAACTTTAGAATTTTTTCCACCAACGATCTGATCCTCTCATCTAATGGTGATTCGAACACAGCACTGACCATTGACGGGACCACACAAGACGTCACCATAAATCAGGATCTAGGAGTAACCGGAACAGTAACGGCAACAGCATTCGCTGGTGACGGATCACAACTCACAGGAATAAACGTTGACACCAACATACAGTTGGTAGGTGATGACTCAACAGGTGCCACACTAGGTACCGGAGAAACTTTCAAGATTGCAGGAGGAAATAATATTTCAACTGCTGTATCGGGTGACACACTCACAATCACGGGCTCTACCGACATCATTGCTAACAATCTTTCAAGTGATGACTCGTCTGCAATCAGAGTCAACGACGGACTGTCCATGGCAGGACATATTATACCTGCTGGATCAACATACGATTTAGGATCATCTACGTCGCCATGGCGAGATATATATGTGAGTGCTGGGTCTCTTTATGTCAACAACAAACAGGTTTTGTTAGATGACTCGGGTACAATTACAATAAAGACAGATGTTGACGAGAGCTTAACAGTAAAAACTACCGGCACTGGACAGACTACTATACAATCTGCCGCTGGCTTGAATTTAACCACATCAAGTTCTGCAGATATCACGCTAACAACAGACACCGGGAATATAGAATTAAAAGGCACAGTGGAAGTATTGACTGGCAAACAGATAACCGATTCTGCGGGAATAAATGTTCAGTTTGGTGATGCAATAAACATGAACAACAATAAGATTACAAATGTTGATACACCAACTAATTCAACTGATGCAGTGACAAAAGCATATGTCGACTCAAACGTTGGAGACAGTACCGGAGATCTTTCATTTGTTGGCTCCACAATATCTGCTCCATCCAACGCTGATCTTACTTTGGCAACTGTTGGACCTGGTACAATAGTAATCAATGGATTTTCTTTTCCTATCACAGATGGTACCGCAGGACAAGTTTTATCAACAGACGGTTCGGGTGGACTTAGATTTATAGACAACGGAACATCACAAACAGACAGCGAAGAATCAGGAACAGAACCAGACGCAACGGACATATCCGGTAGCACAAGCGTCATAAACAGTTTTGATGTTTCTACATATGATTCGGCATTCTATTACATTGTTTCTAGAGATGAAGTAAATCAGGAACTAGAAATGAAAAGGCACAGTTTTACTCATAACAACACGTCGGCCGTGGTCAACAGTTTTCATGTTGTGCAATCTAACACCAACAATAGTTATATCACTGTGGGAGCAGATACCAGCGGTAGTCTTGCAAGACTTACAGCCACTGGACAGAGTGTATCCAATTCCGTTTCACTTTATCGTGTTGTACTCGGTCAGAACACATCGGCATCGACAGACGGAAATGTATCTTTTATCGTAAATTCAGACGTAGACAGTGCTGTTGAAAATTTTGACACATGGTCGGCATCTACATATAGAGGAGCACAATATCATATCAGTGCAACAAACTCTACAAAAACAGAATCTACAAATCTAGAAGCATTGGTAGTCACAGATGGCACAGATGCATTTATTTCCGTTTTTGGTGAAGTTAGCACGGGTAACAATCCATTGATAACTCTTACAGCAGATGTTAGTGATGGAAATGTAAGATTACGTGTTGCAGGAAATGAGCCTAACACAAGAGTAGCCGCTCACAGGATATTGCTAGGTGATTCAGAAAGTGCTTCAACAGGTACTTCTGTGAATGTAATTTCTGCAACAACAGTCAGTAGTAGTGCTACGGCAATAGATACAATAGATTCAGATACCTATAATGCGGCTTGGTATTTGGTTGTTGGACACAACAGCACGGAAGGAGCGTCAAGTGTGCAACTGGTCAACATGTTAAACGATGGCACTGATGCTTTTGTATCACAAGGTCCGTACGTGAGTTCCAAAGGCACTCCACAACTTACATTCACTGGCACCTTTAGTGGTACCACTGCAACATTGAACGCGGCATCAACATCTGGTAGTTCTACAACAGTGAACGCATATAGAGTTCATTTAAAAAGAGGATCGGCTAATAATGTCACGACTAACACAACACAGACTATTTCAGGATCTAAAACATTCACCAGTGCCATACTGGCGGACACCATAAGGTCTCCGGGATCCAACGCAGACATACTTTTAGATCCACAGGGCACAGGATCTGTTGTGTTAAACAGATTGAAATCTGATGATTCATCAGTTATACAGATCAACGACGGTATAGAAGTAGATGGACCGTCACAGCACAACAGCACAGTTACTTTCAACGCAGGATTCAATGAACGTGTGAATGCACTGACATCATCAAGCACTATAACAGTCAACTGCGCCACTGCCAGGGTACACCCTGTGACACTGGG
>Ga0222719_10003902_pt1 | contig 13151 bp, 26 predicted proteins | sample C33_34DmetaG_FD_165039 | JGI IMG/M metagenome (GOLD analysis project Ga0222719, IMG submission 165039) | Estuarine water microbial communities from San Francisco Bay, California, United States - C33_34D | ecosystem: Environmental > Aquatic > Marine > Unclassified | place: USA: California...
ATACTCATCGATCTCAGTGGGGCGGCACCCCTCACCCAGAAGATCCGGGATGTGGGTGTTCTCGAAGAGGCCGGCCATCCGACCAGCGAGAATTGGGAGATCAAAGAGTAAGGTAGTTCCACTCAGGTAATCAAAACGCATAGTCTCTCTCCTTGGCCCTGTGGGCCATTCAAAAGCGGGAGTTTTAATCCCGCAGACAGTGTTACGCATACTTATGCCAATTTAGGGGCAGTGTTTGCGTAAGTGCCTGATAGCTAAAAAGAACCGCCCCGCAGCGCATAGTAGTACCTAGTAGCCTAAGCTACAGGCTGCGCTTTGGGGCGGCGTGGGCTGTGCTGCGGAACCTAGTGGCGGTTCCGTTGTCGGCTCATCGCCGCGAGGATAGGTCCGTAGACCTCCTCGACGGCGTTGGCCGCTTCTGCGCAGCGCGGGGGAAGGCGGAAGCCAGTGGTGGCGCTATAGACCACCATCAGCTCCCAAACTTCATAGTGGGGGCGGGCGTCCACGCCCCAGTTGTCGGGGTCGCTGACGTCGACCCCGGAGAAGACGGGGCCATAGCGGTCCCCGTCGAACATGCCCTCGAAGAGGGGGTAAACCTTTAACTCTGTCATCGCGTGCTCCTTCCTAGCACAGATCAATAACAAATACTTATGCCACTTTTAGTACCTCGATTTGCGTGTGAGCCCAGAGCGCTACTCTGACTATACTTAGCGTGGGAGGTGCGCTATGTGGTCAGACAAGGGTAAGCGTAGTTGGCTAGCTAGTTTTGTGTTTCTAACTCTGGTAGTAGGTCTTATATTTTTTCTAACGTTCCTTGAAGTCCCTGATAAGAACAAGGACCTCATAACCTCCATCATAGGTATGATCGTAGGTAGCATCAGCACCGTAATAAGCATCTTCGTGGGTAGGGATCCCGATGATGTTAAGGAGCTTAGAGAGGCTATCACTGAGCTCAACAGCGATCGTAATGCTCTTATCGAGAGACTAAGGGATGCGCAGCTGGACAAAGACACATTACGTAAGCAGCTAGAAAATCTGCAGGGCCAGGTTATAGATAGGCTCAGTATATTTGTAGGTGAGCACAGGCTGGCTGAGGTAGGTGGCGCTACTAAAAAACTTAGCCCAGAGGTGGAGCGCTGGATGCCACAACCTCATGAAACCCCTTTACCTGATAGCATTAGCCCACTACCTAAAAATAAGAGGCATAGGCTGCACGGACCCCCTACTCCGCTTGCTGGTAGTGGGCTGCCTGTACCTCCCAGTACCCAGCCCCCTAAACCTGCAGCGCCGGAACCAGAAGCTGGGGCAGAGAAGCCAGTAGCAGAAGACTTTGATGCGTGGCTCAAAGACTTTGGAGATGGGGATAAATAGCCTATACATATACCTAACCTTTAGGAGATATGTATCATGGAAGTCTTTTTGTTTATGGGCGTAGTGGGGCTAAGTTACGGTGGGATTGTATCTGCAGCTGTGAAGGAGTACAGGCGTAGGGGCTGATAGCTAAAAAAAACAGACACGCCTGATTGGCTCGTTAGACCCTCGTAGGGCCCTATCTCCCGTGCCCGACCTTCGGGCTGGAGTCTGTTTCTTTATCAGCGGGTGGAAGCGGGGTATGCTACCCGCTCCCAGACCCGCAGGATTCCTCCTGAGGGCCGCCACTGATGTATAAAATTGCGACACAATGGGTAGAAGGACCGGAAGTCCGGCCCCCAGTCTTCTACCCGGCTAAGGACCTTCTCCACGTATTCCTCCGTGGGGAGTCCGGCCACCTCTAGGGCGAGGTAGCCTTCATCGACCATGATGAGGCCCTCGATATTAAACTGCTCCTCGAGGTCGAGGAGGCAGTCCTCCGCATACCTCTCTGCCTCGCGGACCCCCTTTTCTTTGATCTCCGGATGCTGCTCGAGCACAGCCTCCAGGGAGCTCATCGCCTTCTTGAGCTGGGGGAAACTACCCCCAGCCGCGATTCGCCCCGCTTTACGCAGGGCGATGAATGGGAGAATGTTCTCCCCAGGTGCGAGGTGGGGGATATTCTCCTCCCACTCTCTCACGGCCTCGATAACAACTTCGCGTTCGGTCTTCATCTTTTTACTCCTGTAAGATGAGGGTTTCAGAACGTATACTTATGCCAATTTGCGCCCCCGATTTGCGTGATGTCTGATAGCTAAAAAACAGACACGCCTGATTGGCTCGTTAGACCCTCGTAGGGTCGTATCCCCCGTGCCCGACCGTCGGGCTGGGGTCTGATTTTTTTTTCAGCGGAAGTACTGCTCTAGCGCAGTCCCCACCACGTTAACAACATCTTCCTTATCCCGATCTTGGAAGATCAGGATCTCCGAGTTTGATCCTTTTGCGGTAATCCGAAGACGCTCGGAAGTTACCATGAAGATCCACTCCACTCCGGTGGAATCGCTCGCAATGCACATGCCGGGGGCCCCGAGCGGCCTCCCAGCCTGGGCTTCTGCTTCTGCTAGAGCATGCTTGAAGCTGCTCCCTAGGAACAGCTTCATCAATAGTGTCGATGCCCACCGGCACTCGATAAACTCTGCGGCCATTGAAAGACACTTCATCTTCTCGCTCCTCAATGCCCCCCTCGGGGGCGTAGCTGGTCAGAAAGGGGTCGTGTTTTACCACTCCCCCTGGAACATATACTTATGCCACTTTTGAGGGGTAAATTTGCGTGGGGGCTGATAGCTAAAAAGTGGTGCGCTAGTCAGGCGCTTTACGTGGCCCCCACCAGGGCCGGTGCTCCGCCCCTCAGAGTTATTAGTTCTGAGGGACGGATACGACGAGATACCCAACCTGGCTCTCGACGAGGTACGTATTACCTCGCCGGGCCGCGATCGGAAGTATCGCGTCGTCCGGCTCACCGCGAGGGATGCGGGAATATTTCATCCCAGCAATCTCCTCGCAGCGAGCTATAAAAGATGCCCATGTTTCCATATGGCTCCTTTCGCTTTTGGTGCCGTACACTCCACTTGGGCTGACTAGGCCCATAGCTTCTGCGCACAGCACGGTTGAACTTTGGAGATCTTCTGGTAGAAGTCTCCGCTCTCGTATACTTATGACGATTTAGCAGGAATTTTTGTGCGGTGGCTGATAGCTAAAGAAACGGATCTGACCTCCGTCTGTGGTCCCTACTCGCACCCGAGCAGGAAGGTTTGGTGCTGCTCTATCGATCAGAGCTTATCGCGCCCGCACCAGGGCGCTGGACCCCTAACTAGGGGCGTGGGGACGCCAGGGCGTGAACCGCCCAGAACTTCTCCGCCTCCTGGAGAGCCTCCCCCTCGAGAGAGGGGTCGGAAGCCTCCTTGGGGGCGATGACCCCGCTCAGGCTGCCGTAGGCGGTCCAGAGACACACCTGGGAGAGGCCAATGATGACCATATGGCGGGCCCCGCCCCGGGGCTCCCTATCAAGGAGGCGGGATGGAATATCACGACCAACTCGCTCCTCGAAGTAGACGTCCTCATTGTCGTCTTGGATAGGCTCATCCCCGTTAACGGGGCCGTAGATCGAGTCGTAGAGTGACTCGAGCTCCTCGGGCATCTCGACACACTTGAGGATAAAGCTCCCCTTCTCCTGTCGCGACATCACCTCGTCCACGAAGGACAGGTGATCCTGCGAGAGTCCGTGATCTCCGTGAACGAGCTCGACACCACCGGGGGTGGTGGTGGTGATGGAGACCTTCTTCAGATCATCTGTGGTGATCTCAACGCTCATAATGTCCTCCTTGTAATAAGGTGAAACCTAGGCGTAACGCGCTAGGCGCTAGGGTGGACAACCCCAGCTTGAGAAAACACCCGCTTTTGAAGGCAGGTGTATTGGAACATTAACTTATGCCAATTTAGAGGGCACTTTTGTGTAAGTATCTGATACCTAAAGAGAAGTGTTTGCTACACTGCAAAGCACTCCCCTATTAGTGGGGTTAGTCTTCCGGGTATACGCTAGAGTATATAGCTTGTACTACGCGGACTATCTCTTCGCACTCGTACAAGTGGCCCCAAGTGAACTTAGACCACACGTATATACCTACGTGGTCAAGGTAGGTAATTCGGAGCCCCACCTCTTCTCCCCTGTTAGCAAACCACTCCGAGACCACCCAGAACTGCTGTACCTCGTGGTTCTGTTCCAGGTTCTCCTCCGACCACTCATCCTCGTAAGCGTCCTCTAGCTCATCCACTTCAGCCTCTAGCTGCTCATACCTCTCATCAAAGCAGATGGCAGCCAGGGCTTTGTACTTCTCCTGAAGTGCGTCTATAGCCTCGTCCACCTCCTTACGTGCCTCATCCCTATCTGAGTAGACGTAGGGAGGTAAGCTGTGTAGCTCGAAGTACCAATCAGGGGTGGGGACGGCTACCCCATCATTTCCGTAGGTAGGATTGCAAGTGGTGAATACCTCCTCCTTAACAATCCTACTAAGAAAGTCAGATAGCCGCTTTTCCTTTAGCTCCTCGGGATCTAGGTCCCCATCGTCGCTCATGGCTCCTAGCTCCTGTTTATTACTATTTCTGTCTTCCCAGTTAGTCTTATCTCCCCGGGTAGTACCCGTAGCCTTACTGGCCCCATCAAGTCTGGAAAACCTACAATCCTATTAAGGCTTTCCCTGGGGCGGAAGTGGTAAGCGTGTGGGCTATTAGCATCCGATATCAAGTGATGCATGCACGGTCCTATCGGAGTCTTAGTAAAAGAGAAGTCGTCATTCCAGACCTCACTGCATTGCAGGATGAGTATCCCGCCTAAACCATTAGCCGTTAAATAATCCTTTTCCTTCCTGTTGGAAGCCACAGAGTAAGTACCGAAAGCCTCCTTACCCGGCTCTACCTTGAAGATGCATACTCCCATCCGGGTGCCGTGCATGCGCACTGCGTGATCTCTGTCATGCAGCTCCTCCGTAAAGTAGTTATTAGTCCGGCAGTACAGAGGCCAGTTCAGTAGTGATCTGGGGTCTCCAACAAACACCCTAACCATGGCATCCCACCCCGCGACATTGCCCTGGGGTGAGAAGTCATAGCTGTTGTCAGTGCTCTGCAAGTAGCTCTCGCAGTACCGCCTCCCTGTCCTCCTCCGTAGATAGTGCGTTCAGACCGGCCATGAGCATAGCCTCTCTCACGTTAGGTAGCTGCAGCATAGTGAGGCCTGCTTCCGTGATCTGATTGTCACGGTCATTAGCCTGGATAATCGCCGCACCTAGGTGGCACAGCGGTTCGTGCTGCAGCACGTCCTCATAGGTTTCTCCCCCGAAGCTTACCGTTACATAACGGCGCTCTGTGAGGGCAATAGCTGGGGCTCTGCGCTCCACCTCAGGTTCCACCTCTACCACAACCTCAGCTTCAGACTCAGGCTCAGCAGGCTGCAGGGGTGTGTCACTCACGAAGATGTAGCCCAGAGCTTTTAGCTCATCAATAAACCCAGGCTTGAACTTCCAGCAGAAGTTACGCTGGTTGTAGTGCTTAGGCTTAAGGACCTGGAGAAGCCCGCCGTAGAGGTGCATCATCCCTGTGAAGCTCCTCTTGCCCTGGCGCGTGTAGTAACCCCTAGCTCCTTGAGGGATATCCCAAGTAGCAAACACGCTGTGCGATACATCCATAGAGTGGAAGTAGCCATCGAGATCCTTCACTCGAGAGAGGATAATGTATAGCGTCCTGGAGATGATCTCTATGTTGTGGTCCAGTACCCCCACGTGCGTAGCCAGCCAAATCTCTAGCCCACCCCGCGCAATAGTCCTAACATTAGTACGGCTGTAATTGTCTCTACACATATTAAGGACTCCTTCATGTTTTTCTTCGAGCACTCAAAAGTACCCGTGTTGCTATCTTACTTAGCACCGATCACAGTAAACGCTATCTGCCTAGGCCCCTTCGTGTTTTGCAGGGGCACGGCCTCCGAGCGTCTCCGTAGGCATGAAACCATCCACTGGGAGCAGCAGAAAGAGCTACTCATAGTGGGGTTTCTACTAGTGTACCTTTACGACTTCCTCAAGAACACATTAGTGTTTGGGTGGTCTCGAGATGCCTACAGGTTTACGCGCGCTGAAATAGAAGCTCACACCTACGATGAGGATGTGGAGTACCTCGATACCCGGGTAAGGTATCGGTGGTTGTCAGCACGCGTTACCGTACTCTAGCTTATAACATTAAATAGCAAATTTTTTACTCAGAGCTAAGACATCGCCTTACTAGGTATAGCAAGACGTCATCGATGTCTCCCCTACTAGCCGAGAGTGGCATCTCTAGCTCCTCCAGCCAGGGGAACTTATCATAGGTCTCAGCTAGGATAGCATCCTCTTCCATAGAAGGAGAGAGGAGCTCTGCATCCAGAGCGGGGCTGCCCCAAGTGAGTACCTCGTAGCTCGTGCGGTTACCCTCACAGGCTGGGCAAGTCAGGTATAAGCTACTTACCAGCTCCTCTTCTGTAAATACCCCTACTAGGTTACGAGGTCCGCCCTTCATGGGGTTTAATACCTCGCCTTCCCCCTCACAGGTATCGCAGAGCGTACGCCTAGCCCGGGCCCCCTCCACTTTACCCATAGGGTCCACGGAGCCCGGTGCTAACTCCTCTATACGTTCCCTAACAGCGTGGTCTTCCGGACCTAGCAGGACCGTGTACTTCTTTACTACTCTCACGGTTAGTAACCTCCCTTTGCAAGTACCATAAGGCCTTCTTTAAATCCTGGAGCGAACTATCTTTGTGGCCAGCTCTAGATATGTACTTGACCACGTTGCCTAGATTAAACCCCAACTCCCAGGCCTCGATAACGTCTATGGCTTCATAGCCTGTATCGGACCTGTAGTGCGGCGGGTGATTTACTTTTTCATTAGTAGCGGACAATTTTAGCATCCTCAGAAGTCTGTAGGTCTATCTCTCGGGCCACGTAGGGCCGGTCCTCAATCCATCCCTCATGATCTTGGTCGTCCATATCCTCACCAAATCTACAGTAGCCGTAGTACTGGTGCATCTCCTGTCTCTCTAGCGCTACTAGGAGGGACATAACAGCTCCTATGGAGGGGTAGCTATCATACCACTTAACACTAGTTATTAGAGCGGTTACGTATTTATTATCCAGGTGGAGTTCCGCTCTTAGATCGTTCTGTAGGAAAGACAGCAGCCCGATGGGTAGTGGCAGGGACCCTTCTTCCGGATCACTAATTAGAGAGTCCACATGCTGCTCTATCACTAGAGACCTATACCGCATCTCATTTTGATAGCGAGTGTAGAACTCGAGTGCATCAGCCTGTCGAGCGTTAATATGGAAGTCCTCTAGATCTGTGCGCACAAACTTGAGCGCTACGTCGCTACGGTAGCCCATGTTAGTTGTACGGTAGCCTACGCTGGTTGATAGCATCAGCAAACCCTGGGAGACGGTCTTTCATGAACTCCTTGATATCTAGGTAGAGCCGCCGTACTCTCCGCTGGAATAGGAAGTCGTGAGGGTACCAGCTAGATGCAAGCTGAAGCCCCTCTACCTGGCTTACCAAGTAAAGTACATCCTCCCTAGAAAGCGGCTCGCTGGAGTCTTCACTCCTCCACTCAACCAACTCCTTTTCGGCTTCGGAGATGTGATAGCATACCTTGCTGTAGGCCTGAAAATACCTATGGCAAGGATCTGAGGCAACTTCCTCCTCAGAGAGTACCTTATCAGTAACTTTAGTTATTAAACTCCCGACCCTACTTAGTCCTAGGTGCCAGAGTACAAAGTTTAGACCGCTTATTACGGTTGATAGTATGCTAAGCTGCTCACTCATGGTTGTCTACTCCCGTAACACTCTTCTCGTCGGAATTGAAAAATATATTAGTCTCCACCGGAAGATAAGGTAGGGATCCTATTACGAACTTCTCTTGCCCACGCCACTTGTAGTCAAATCCAGTGTCAGGAAATCCAGTGTCAGGTATATAAGAGTGTAGAACCCCCATAAACATGTAAGGATCAATAGAATCACTCCTGGATCCCGAGTGTAAAAACCCTTGCCAGCTAGATTTTATATAGTTGAGAGACTTTATTAATCCGTCTGTGGGGCCTCGTAGTGGTGCGCCTAAAGTACCCGTATTCAACGAGTACACTATTACCTTCTTGTATAGCTGGCAGCTCAGAAAGTGGTGCGCTGCCCCCCAACTCCATGAGTCCGGCATCCCTGCAACTCGACTAGCGGCTTCTATGTCTGGAGTGAAATGGTAGTTCCTCTTACTTTCCGGCCAACCATGCTCGATATCCGCCTCTAGTATATCCCCAGCAGTGCTGAGCATGTTTCTAAATCGTATAGCCCCCAGCTCGCCCCGGTCATCATCGTCAGCAATGCTGAGCATGGATCCGCAGGCGCCCACCACGTTAATGCGGTGTAGAGCCAAGCATATGTTGGCGTAGCGGGCGTCCCTGTCGAAGGGGCACTCGTTAATAGCCATGAGGCCACCAGTTGGGTACGTTGCCCGCACGCCACTTAGCAAACCTGGCTTTCTCGTGGATGTAGTACTGGCGGTAGGCCCGCACAGCATCTCCCTTAACTTTGTACTGCTCAGGCATTGCCTGGGCGAAGGGGGTAAGGGGCCCCTCGTCTGGTATAGCTCTGCTCATAATACACCTCCATATTACTTGAGCACTCTTGTGGTCTGACGTATATCCCCGGCGGCGACGTTCGTTAATCATCGCTAGGGTATGGTCAGCTAGCCACTGCCAGTTTCTATTAGTAGCGCCCGCCCAGATGGTACAGGGGTGGTGGCCAAAGGCTTCTCTGTACGGAGCCTCAAAACCGTTCCACCTCGCTACAGTGCACATCATCTGAGCGGACTCTAGGATCATCTTGTTAATGTGCTTGTCGCACATGTAGTAGGCTGCTACCGAGGGATCCTCATCTAGCACGAAGATGTTCAAGAGGTTAGAGTTTCCTCAAGCTCGGGCTTTACCCAATTAGGGTCTACGCCATCTCCCAGTACAATAGGTAGGAGACGAGGGTCGTAAGGCCAGGTTGCCTTCTGAGAGTCCGACCAGTCTTTAGTATTCTCCACTGACCATAGTAGTATCTGGGTAGGTAGGTCGTCTCGGGCACTAATCCAGAAGCTATCTGGGTAGTCCAGATACCATCCGGCAACGAAAGCATCCGATACAGTAGAGTAGTAAGCGCCAGGCCCGTCCTCGTCCTCATCTTGTGGGCGTATGTCTAGTTCCACATCGGTGTCCAACGGATCCCGCATCATGGACACGCACTCTGGGCAATCGCCCCACTCTCCCGAGCTGCCATCCGTGATTACTAGACCCACTCCCCCACATCTCCGGCAGGCTGCGGGGTGCTCAGAGAGTAGCTTCTGCACTAGCTTAGTCGCAACGTCTCGAGTTCCAGACATTATACTTTCTGAGACACGTAGTTTTCTAGATCCGCCGTAGACTTCACGAGTACATCCTCGTGTGCCCAGGCCCAATAGTGGTCGGGCTTAGTAGAAGCCCAGTAAGCAACCCTAACCGATACTCTATCACCCATAACGTCCTCAGTGCTGAAGAGCTGGGAGTATGGATGAACAGAGTCTTCATAAAGCTCTCGGAGTATAACGCTGAACTCCCCGCTGTCGTCGTGATGGAAGATCACAACGCTGTCTGTCATCTGAGAGCCCCGGCTGGAGAGTAGCATCCATACGAGCTGTACGGCTCGCACCCACACAATAGGATTCAGTAGATTTCTTATAACATTGCGTGCTTTACCTATCACTTGACCTCCTACATTCTTCGGAGCAGTACCCATCCCACCACGGACTCTTACCGTCCTTGCAGGGTTCGGGGTCTTCCTCCGCTAAGGGTTTATCGCAGTAGTAGCAAGTAGTGTCATCCCACAGCTCTTCGTCTGGGGGAGTATTGTTACGCTCAATCCTCGTCATCTAGCATGTCCTCCGGAAGTGGTATGGCTATGCGTACACCCCCTTCGCCGTCATCATCAACGTCATAGAAGTCATCAGCTAGGGGGTTAGACCTCAGTAGAATCTTTGCTATATGCGTCAGGTGTTCCAGCACCGGGGTTAACTCAAGAGGCATAATCAGATCTTCTGACAGCGCCCAATAGAAGTCGCGTAGGTCCAGGCAGTCACTAACGCCTTCAGGATCCAGTTCCTCCTTCTGTGCCATCTCATCTAGTACTTCGCTCAAACCGCGGTAGTACTCCTTCAGCCTTTCCAGTGCTAGTTCCGTTATGTTCATCTAGGCTCCAGTATTAGGGCATCGTGCTTTTTACAGTAAGCTACTTGAGTTTTCTTACTCACATAAAGCTTATTGTATATCTTAAGCCACATCCCGTACTGGGCGTACTCAATCAGAGCTCTAGCCCAGAGGTAGCAGAAGGCAGACAGGTGGTACTGTGGGCCCAGCACATTATTACTTGCAAATCCACCAAGTATTCTGCGGGTGCTGAAGTAACTTCGGCCTCTAACTTGGCACATGTAGGCTAATGGGCGGGCGTGCTCCAGCTCTTGCCGGTAGAAGGTTGGTAGCTTACACCAGTGAGGATTCCTGCCCCGGTGGTAAGTGTATACCTCCCATCTAGCCGACCAGATATTCTCCCCCTTGAGGTCACTACCTGTCATGTGCCTGAATACCCAACGCTCTTGGATCTCAGTAAGCAGCTGATCGTACTTGAGTGCCACGTGCTCCATCTCAGCCTTGGTACCCGGCTTGAGCATACGAGGATAGTCCCCGGTGTGCTCGTGCTTGAGTATATCAACAGAGCTGGTCTTTTCGGCGGTGGGCATGTAGGTCTCGCGCTCATATAGATACGCGTCCAGCATTCTGTAGCCCAGCTCCTGGATGTAACTTGGATACCTGCCGTGTACGGGGTCCGGCTCTAGTAGCTTGACCATGTAACGCCCATTAGCCAGCTTAGTCACCTTCATAAAGCCCTTGAAGGTTCTAGTGCGCTTGTCCTCCATCATAGTTGGAATAACTAGGTCACAGAACAGCGCAGATAAGTACTTGACGGGCGTTATACCTCGACACACCGCGGATTCCGGTATCCCCGCGTTAACTAGGCTCGTGGTTACCTGTAGTCCGGCATTACGCTTGTTTAGATTCTGTCCATCTTCCTTGTTGTCGCTCATGCTTCTTCCTTTCGTTGTAGGCTGCACGTGCATGCCTTTTCCTGCAGGTGTCACTGCAGTATCTCTTGCGGTTTGGAGCAATGTCTGCCACTCCGCATTGGTGGCACTTCTTGCTCTCCGCTTTAGCTTTTTCCTCTAGTTCAGAGGGTAGCTTTACCCGTCCAGGGCAATAGGTAAGAAAGCACTCTTCCAGCTCTCTCGGCAGTAGTCCGGAACCGCCTAGATCTCTACCGCAACGCCAGTTGTTTCCAGGGTACTCTACCGGTGTGCACTTCTGCATTATGTCCTGCTTCCATTAGTTCAGTTAAGCAGATTTCATCTAACATAATGCCTATGCTTTTGCCATCGTCTAGTACAGAAGCTCCCGGGCCGGATGGGTAGTCAAAGCTCACCAGATCCGAGTCCACGCTCTTGAGACCGTAGTACCTTCCGAAGTAGGTGTGGTCCCCGCGGTTCTGGGCATAGAACTCACCCACCACTACGCTGATACCCTCTTCCAGCTCGCACACTCGGCTGAGCAGGGAGGATAGTCTTGTGCCCAGTTCCAGGGTGGTGTAATTAGTCCCCACGTTCTCATTCCATTTAGCAGCGGCCATAAACCCGTAGGCCCCGTATACCTCTGGAGTGAGGACGTTGTCTTCAGTGTCTACGCCTGCGCGTTGGTCTCGGGCAGCCATGGCGGTATTCCCTCCTCTTGAAGAAGACATGACCCGCCGAGGTTCGCAGCACCGGGTGTAGACCAGAGTATCTCCATACTCCAGAGATGGTATTACCCGGACAGCGTGGGTGCTGTCTCCTTAAAGCTCTTCTGGTAGCAAAGTGGGTGACTTTGCCTTGTAGCTCGGCATCCACCATTATACCAGATAGGATCGTGTGTGCAACATAAATATGCTGCCAATTTAGCCATTTAGCTGTTCTGCCCTGGCAGGATGGCTGGGCGAACTGATAGGGGCGGGTAGCCTCAGTATGGGCGTTTGTGTCCCGCATATTAGCCCGGTTGAGCATGACCTGCCCCACCCGGTTGATCTCGTCCTGGTTTGCGCCGGCCTCAGCACAGAGGATCCTGGCTACAGTCAGTACCTTCTGGGGTGCTGCGGGGGCTGAGGGAGGTATTACCAGGGCTAGATACCCAATGAACTCAGCTGGAGACATCTGTGACGAGTCCAGGATGCGGAAAGCCCTCTGAGCAGTGTGGGCAGGTCACATTTAGCTCTTCGGGGAATAATTCTACTTCCTCGATAGCATAGTTGACGAATCCTCCGTTTTCCGGGGGGATAGCCTTCACCGCAGCCATGACAGCAGCCTCCGAAGATGCAATGTAGCCACGTGTAGACTGGCCAACCATTGGGAGGTAGCCCTTAACTAGGTATAATTTACGCTCGCTCATTTTTCTTCTCCTCTGTTGAGTGGGTCCAGAGACCCGTAGAACTTACCGTAGAAGTTAAGAGCCCAGTTCGAGGGGCCCACTACGTTGTGTATAGCGATGTTAGAATCTAGCACTGAGGGGGACAAGACCCGGTGCTCGTCTAGTATATAGATGCCTTCCCTGCTTATGTCCAGGATAGTCCCGTCTCGGAGGGTAAAACACTGGTGTTCGGCGGCTACGTTGGACTTAGAAAAGAAGTTCGAGAAGGCCTCGAGCAGTATAGAGTTGTCTCTGCCTGGCGCGTGGGAGTCCACTATAGATAAAATAGCGTCTCGCTCTGAGCTCGGCTGGCTGAGTACCAAACTCACGTACTTCTTCCATCTAGACGACATAAGCACCTCCTTATAACACAAAACTAGCCATATTAGTACCCTAGTTTGTCTATAAGAGCAACGTAAAGAGCAGGTAGGCTGAGCAGGTGTGGAGGCTCTGTTTAGGCCGCTAACACGTGTATAAGGGCTGAGCGGGGCTGGATCTGGGTCTTATACACGTAAATAGGAACTTCTGAGTAGCATTTTAGCTAAAAAAGATACCTCAGTGTGGCACTATAGATGAAATCGGGTAAAAAGCTACTTATAAGGCTAATGCTATGTAAAACTAGCGTGCAAAAGTTGTTTATTTTTGTGAAACTACATGTAAGTAAGTGTATCGAGGCAG
>Ga0222719_10003903_pt1 | contig 13150 bp, 19 predicted proteins | sample C33_34DmetaG_FD_165039 | JGI IMG/M metagenome (GOLD analysis project Ga0222719, IMG submission 165039) | Estuarine water microbial communities from San Francisco Bay, California, United States - C33_34D | ecosystem: Environmental > Aquatic > Marine > Unclassified | place: USA: California...
AATCAGGAGATGATAAGATATAGTCAAGAGAGAGAGAGGATTTGATTATGATTACATTTGGTATCGAAGGCTTTAAGCACAGGAAGATGATGGAAGAGTATGTGTTGAACATGCTTGACTATTTGGACATTAGTGATGATTCAGAAGCTGATATTGAGATTACTCTTACAGACCGTTGTGATGGTGATGCCGGTGGCTATTGTCATGGTGACCAAGAGCAAGTAGAGATTGAGCTTGCTACACACGTTCAAGACTATGAGATTCCATACGAGCGTCTGATGATTAACTTAGCTCATGAGATGGTTCATGCTAAGCAGCTTATCAGTGGTGAGTTAGCTGATCGTGGTGTCGTAGGTATAACTAACACACCTGAGAAGATCGAGCTGTCTATGAAGCAGGTGTGGAAGGGTGAAGAGTATATCGATTGCCCATACTGGGACCAGCCTTGGGAAAAAGAAGCATACTCGATGGAGAAGAATGTATTTAAAGCATGCTTCCCGATTGGACTTACGATATGAAGATGATACTTATTGCTACTGCATTAGCTGGACTTCAACCAATTTATGCAGATGAAGAAACATGTAACAAAGCAGTTATTGCTTTGAACCAATCTCAAGATTATTCTGATGCTGTGTGCATTCCAATGCCAGAGGGGACTGTTCGTGAGAATGAACGTACCGTAGCTATGGATCAGTTCTTCTACATGATGGATGTTCTTACTGACCTAGCTGAACGTGATAACCAATATGGATATTACGAATGATTGTCTCAGAGTTTAACTTCAAGAAGATTCATGAGTATAAAGGTTATACGCTTGGTCTTGAATTCATGGAAGATAGTGATGGCTTTGATAAGCAATGCTATTCGATCTTTAAGTATCACAAGGATGATATCCATGAAAGTAATGGACAACAATACACACTAGCATCATATTTACATGTTGAATATTTATCGGGTTTTACTTATACTAGTAAGGGTGTGATAGAGAGCTTCAAGGAGAGAGTAGATGGCATTTCAACGAGCGGGTAAGTCCCATATGGCTTCGGCCGGTGCTTTGGATCGTAAGGATTCGCAAGCATATAGTATTGACCCTAAGAAACTTATTACGTTTCTTGGATCATGTGTGGAGCAGCTAGAACAAGCTAACCACGAAGACGCAGCGTTCTATATCGAACAGTTGCAAACGTACTTCGTAGAGGACTGGAAGCCTGGTCGTTCATTCGAAGAACCTCACCGAGTCCTCGGACTCTAACTTAATCCTGAAAGGATATATTATGACTAAAGTAAACAAAGCAATTGAACATTTGAAGAACCACCCTGAAGGTGTATCATGGGGTAATATGGCTAAATGGCTGAACACATCATATGATGGTGTTCGTGCTCTGATGAGCCAGGTTCGTAAAGAAGGTTATGTTGTCTATGCAAACAAAGGTGGCTTTGATGACCAAGGTCGTCAGCGTCAAACCAGCTATCGCATTGGCACACCTACGAAAGAAATGATTGCATTCTACTACAATAATGTAGGTGCTAAGCGTGGCCCAGTAGCTGCACGCTAAAAATATTGACGGAGGGCTGCGATGTAGTCCTCCGTTTTTTATTCTAAATTTATTTGTTTTTATGAAAAAAACTGTTGACCTTTTCGTGGTTATGTCCGATAATAAGATATAGTCAAGAGAGAGAGGAAATTTGATTATGGTAGATTACGGTACAGTATACAATGAGATTGATTCGTTTCTGCAGACCCGTGAAGGTCTTGCTAATCCAAAGAAACAACAGGATTATGTTTGGTTCGTTCGCGAACTAACTGGTATCTTTTGTGGCGCTGCTTTTGAGCATGATTTAGATACAAAGGACATTACTGAGTTTTTGGATCTGGTTCGTTTCCATACTATCGATGATATTAACACTAGTGGTGAATTGGTAGATGTGGCTGATCTTATCAGCACTAGTGTTTTGATGCATCCGTTGTATGAGATTACAGAATTTACTCTGATGAACTACAAGCCTGGTAAGGTTCAAGTTGGTCCAGGAGAGTTCTTCTTCTGCTTCTATGATTCTAATTCAACATTCGGTATCGATAACCAAGCTGGTTATGATGTGATTACAGATAATGTAACTACAGAGTTCAAGACATTGGGATCCAACTTTACTGACCCAGAGCTCTTGGATGGTTATGCTAATAGCCCCGATGTAGATCGTCTTCTGGTAGTTAAGCCAGTGTCCAATGCTAAGAAGCCTTTAGTTCGTAGTCGGTATGCATGCGTACCTACTGAGAAGTGGAGAGAAGCATTTACTCATACTGGCAAGAATGGTTCACTGGTTCTGGTTGCATAAATATATCAGCAATAAGAGGTTCCAATGAGTAGTGCTAAAGCCTTTGCTGATGAGAATGCAGCATTTAATAAACTTAAAAATTACCTTAACCGTAAGGCTGATGTCTTTCAAGCTCCAGCTGGAGCAGACGCTGGGTTTCCGGATTATGGATTTACAGTTTACTTAGATGACAATTCTACTGTTGATCTTCACATTGAGTATAAAAACTCACATACAGCACAGATGGGTAGTATGAGAGATTGGAACTTTGATGGCAGACAATTTAGTACACCAGACTCGAGTAGTGAACAGAAGGCTGAGTTAATTTCATTAATGAACAATACTCCTGTTGCTATTAAGAATGGTAAGCGACTATTGAAGGACCTTAAAACATTCTTCTCTACAGACGTTAAGTCCATATACTCAGGTTCACTGACCGTAATTAAAGACAAGCAGCAGCGATATAATTCTTTGATGCAGTTTGTGGAAAATACTAGAGACTATCAGATAGCTAACATTGCTGATTCGCAACTTGGTAATAAGATTATAACACATTACAAAAACAAGTTTAAGAAGAGTAGAGTTACAGGTAGAGCATCAGGTCACATTCTATTGATGCAAATTAAAGATGAGATGTGGTATCTCGATACATATGGAACTGTTACTCCAGCTATATTAGAAGAAGTATCGAAGAAGATTGGTGCAAATAAGACAATACAAAGGATGACAGGTTTGACTGCTCAATTAGAAGTTAGAATCCAACCGAGAGGGACTACATCTAAAGGAGCAAAACCTGTATCGATAGACGTGATGGCTAGCTACCGACTTAAAGGTAAGCCAGCAGGAGGAGCATCATTATGAGTTTCAAACAATTATTAAATGAGAATAAAAATACACATATGGAGCACATTGAAGATCTGATCTTCAATGAGGGTGTTGATGGTACACGTAAAGCTATCAACTTCCTTCGGGACATTCGTGATATGCTTGCTGGCTCATCTGGCCGCAAGCTATCTATGACTGTTAAGTGGGATGGAGCCCCTGCTGTTTTTGCTGGTGTGGACCCTAGAGATGGCAAGTTCTTTGTCGCCAAGAAAGGCATCTTTAATAAAGAGCCTAAGGTGTACAAGACACAAGCCGAAGTCCGTGCAGATACTTCTGGTGACTTAGCTGATAAGCTAAGCATTGCTTTGAAGTTACTCCCAGCATTAGGAATTAAAGGTGTCATTCAGGGTGACTTTATGTTTGGCCCCGGTGATGTTAAAACCGAAGATATCGATGGTAAGAGTTATCTAACATTCCATCCTAATACAATCATGTATGCTGTTGAAACAGGTACACCGTTGGCCAAACAAATTAAACAAGCCCAGATTGGTATTGTTTGGCACACAGTTTATACTGGCGATTCGTTTGAGACTATGCAAGCCTCTTTTGGCAAAGACATAACTAAGAATCTAAGACAAACATCAAAAGTATGGATGGATGATGCAACTTACAAAGACTATTCTGGAACGGCTACACTTACTGCTAGAGAAACTGCTCAACTTACTAAACAACTTAGTAATATTGGTAAACTTTTCAATAAAGTCAAGTCGCCGGTACTCAATACTATAGGTAAAGACCCTCAATTCCTTATCCGTATGAAAGCATTTAACAATGCATCTATCAGAGCTCGCGGCATCAACTTCAATAATGTCAATAAAGACTTGGAGAAGTACTTCGAGGACTTCATGCAGAAAGAAATTGATAAGGTCAAGACGCCTGCAGCTAAACAGAAGAAGGAACAAACAATCGGTAAGTGGTTGAAGTTTCTTCAGAAGAACCGTCAGCAGATTCGTATCATCTATCAATTGATGGGTATGTTAACTGAAGCTAAGCTAACTGTTATCGAAAAACTTAATCGTACTAGTCGTATCAACACATTCTTGCGTACAGCGTATGGATTCAAAGTAACTAACCAAGAAGGTTTTGTTGCTATCGATCGACTCAAAGGAGGAGCTGTCAAGATTGTTGACAGGATGGAGTTTAGTAAAGCTAACTTCAGCCCTGACATCATTAAAGGTTGGCAGTAATGCTTGAATTCGCTATCCTTGGTCTACATAGATCAGGCACCAACTACATTGCTAGAACGATGGACATCAACTTTCGTAAGACTACGAAGCTGAAGTTTGTCACTGGTAATGGTGCTCCTAATGATGATGGCAGTCGCAATGTGACACCGGACAAGAAGAAAGATGTATCCAAACATCTTTACGGTTATGAGTCACATGACATTCCAGTATACAATTTTGTTCTAATTCATAAGTCCCCTTATCAGTGGATCGATAGCGTAAAGTTTCGAGAGCTAGATTTCCGTAAGTTCTATCCTAATTCATTTGTCAATGGTGAGTGGAATTATAAGGAGTTAGCTAGAATATATAACGAGTTCCATATATACTGGAAAAATGCTGGTAAGCACCGTAACATACGATACGTCAAGTATGAAGATTTATTGACTAATACAGCGGAAGTGTTAGACGGAATTAAAGACCATTGGGAGTTAGATAAGAAGTTCGAAAGCTATACGATGCCTACGAGAGTGCATCAATCTACAGCTAACTTCGACCAGTCAAAATGGGATAAGCAGTTTTATACAGATTTACCATGGGATGCAATCGAACAAGTGAATGCAGGTATAAATAGGGATACAATGAGAGTTCTTGGTTATGATTTTATAGAAGATCGATCCGACAGGAGACATAAGAACAAAGATGCTAACAACGAGCAACAATCTTCATCCCAACTCGCCTTTGATTTCTAAACCTATAGAGGATAAACTGGTTGGTGAAACAACTATGCAATTCTTCGATAAGGACGGATATGAACTTAACAAACTTGAACAACTTTATTACGCTGCAAATGATGTGGACATTTCTGAGAAGCATTTATGGCACACCGCCAACCACGTATCGTGGATCATTGATGATCAGTCTAAATCCAGAGGTCCTGTAATCGACCATAGCCTTATCAACACAAGGTGGGCATATACTGGTGAAGCTAAACAGCAGATACTTGACTGGGTAGACAAGAAACCAGAATTAAGAAAGCTGTTAATGATCCAACCTAAATGGGGAATTGACTTCTCTTTAGATTGGATTGATGAGGAAGAAGCATTTGAACTATTTCATATCGAGTTAGATAGGTTTAGTTTTAGTGCAATCAACCACTATCGTACTGCTGCAGAAGCATTAATCCTGTCAATGGATTGGGAAGCAGCTGGTAAAGAAGTGAAGCGTAGGAAAGATGAGTGGATTGAGTTAAGTTCAGACGACCAAAGTGACTGGAAAGTACAACAATTTGGTTGGCATAGAGCTTTTGACAATCGAAAAGTACTTCAAAAGACATAAATAAGTAAAGAAATGAAAACCGGTAAGTCTAAGGAAAACCCGTGAGCACTGCAGTATTTACATTTGGACGTATGAATCCACCTACAATTGGTCATCAGAAGCTAGTTGATAAGGTATCTTCAGTAGCTAAAACAGCTAAAGCTAAAGATTACGTATTCCTTTCCCATACACAAAACAATAAAAAAGACCCACTGAATTACGATCAGAAGATTGCCTATGCCAAGAAAGCATTCGGTAACTCTGTGACTAAGTCTCGCTCTAAGACTATTATACAAGTCATGCAAGAGCTTGAGAAGAAGGGGCATGCCCATATCATAATGGTAGTTGGTTCGGATCGTGTAACTGATTTTGATACACTACTAAAAAAGTATAATGGCAAAGAATATACCTTTTCATCCATTCAAGTTGTATCAGCTGGCGAACGGGATCCGGACGCTGAAGGTGCATCTGGTATGTCAGCATCTAAAATGAGAGCTGCTGCGCAAGCTGGTGATGAGAACAAATTTAAAAAAGGACTGCCACCTAAACTGCGGTCTTCGGCAAGTAAGATATTTAATGACGTGAGGTCTATCATGGAAGACGAACATATCCCAGACGATGAACTAGAAATCATTGAGCATTGGGAAGTCCCTGAAGAAATGCTCTATGACGAAGAACAACTCGATGAGAACCGTGAACCACTGACAGTTCAACAAAGACGTAAAATTGGTCTCCGCATGAGACGTCTTGCACCTAGAATGCAACGGTTAAAGAAGATGAAAGCTAAACGGATGGCCCCGGCCGATCGTCTGAAAACGAGAGCTCGTAAAGCTGCTATCAACCTTCTTCGTAAACGTGCCGCTGGTAAATCTGGCGCTAACTATGCGACTCTTTCAACCGCACAGAAGATTGCTGTAGATAAGATGATTATGAAGAAACGTCCAGCTATTGCTAATATCGCCAAGCGTTTGTTTCCTAAAGTACGTAAAAAAGAAATGGAACGTCTACAAAAATTGCGTAAAGGTAAGCAAAACGAGGAAAAAATCGTAGAAGCCACGCAAGTAACACAAGACAAAGACATAAGTAAGCGTGGTGGCACTCAACCTGCTAAATATCACAAAGGCCTTTCGAAAGATACAAAGGCAAAGCGCGACGCTCAGTTCAAGAAGCAGGCTACCATGTCAGATGACAACCCAGCTGCCTATAAACCGGCTCCTGGCGATGCCTCCGCTAAAACGAAACTTTCCAAATTCACAAAAGCATATAGAGCAGAGTACGGTGAAGATGTCACACGTGCTGATGTTAAAGCTATTAATGTCAGAGAGCCGGATGGTAAGATTGCTATCCGTAAGACTAGGAAAGACGTTAAAGTCGAAGATGCAAATCAAGACGCTGCTAAAGCACGTATCAAACGTGAGAAGGAAGCAGACAAACAAAAGCATGACCGTATGATGGATCGTGCTAGAACACAAGATACAAGAACTAAGAATCGTCAAACTGAGGAGGTCAATGAAATGGCTCAACGAGGAAGACCAAAGAAATCAGGTGAAGTTGGAATTGAACAAATCCAAATGCAACTTCGTAAAGTCATTAGTCTTAATGGCCAGCGCCCTGTAGAATTTGAAGATGGTAAGAAACTTAAAATGACACCTTCTCAAGCAAGAACAATTGACAAGAAGATTAGTCAGTTGCGTATGCCTAAAGACAAACATCATTTTGTACAGTTCATTACCAAGTCAGCTGACAATATGAAGAAGGCTCTGGATCCAAAATTCACTAAACCTGAGCAGTTCAAATCATATCTGATGAATGCTGTCAAAGAATCTAAAGCGAGAGCAATGAATGAGAAGGTTGAAACACCTTCTGAACGTGTTCGTTTCCGTCACTTCTCTGAAGAGGTGCTCTTGGAAAAGGCCATGGCCGGACTTCAAAAAAAGGCTGAGAAGTCTGGCATATCATATGGAACGCTAAAGAAAGTTTATGACCGTGGCGTCGCAGCCTGGCGCACTGGTCATCGTCCTGGTACTACACCATCACAATGGGGTTTTGCTAGAGTCAATGCGTTCATCACTAAGAAGAAAAACGGTGGTCTTAACCACGATAAGGATTTAGCATGAGATCGTTCAAACAACATATTAATGAGAAAAAGCTGACTCCAGCTGAACTAAAAAAACGAGAAGATGTAGCTCAAGCTATCAAACGTGACAATCCTGACATGCCGATGGATAAGAAAATGGCTATCGCTACAGCGACAGCTAAACGTGTAGCTGAATCTCCTGAAGCATGGAAGAAGTGGAAGAAGACACCAGCTGGTAAACGGTATGCTGCTCTCTCACCTGCTGAGAAAGAGGCTAAAGCTAAACTTAACCGTGAAGGTCTAGCCCTCCGTGCTCTGAGAGCTAAAGGAACAGTTAAAGAAGAAGCATGCTGTGAAGAATGTAAGTATGACCATGAGATCACAGAAGCTACTCATCAGGGTAAAACTGTTAAGCTGAACGATCCAATCCGTACTAGCGAAGTTCCTTCTAAGAAATTTAAAGTATACGTTAAGGATGGAGATAAGATTAAAGTTGTCCGTTTTGGTGACCCAGGTCTATCTATCAAACGTGACGATCCAAACAGACGTAAATCATTCCGTGCAAGACACAACTGTGATAACCCAGGTCCTAAGACAAAAGCACGCTATTGGTCGTGTTATCAGTGGCGTTCCGGGTCTAAAGTAGACAGCTAGAATTATAAATAGGACAGAGGTAAAAACATGACTAAGAAGTATCAAACACTGGAAAGCGCGATCCGCTCCATTTACGAAGCTAAAATGATGAAGGTAAGCATCAAAGGCGAGGGTGTAGCTACTGTACCTGCTCGTTCTGAGAAAGAAGCCATCACCAAAGCATTTAGAAAACTTGGTATTGCAACCAGGTTTACTAGAGATGCTAGGTTCATGAAAGGTGTATCTGTATCAGAATCAGTCAAAGAAGTAGTAGCCGAAGCAAAAGAACAAAAAATTTATATGTTCAAAACTAAGGCAGAAGCAGACAAAAAGGCAAAGCAGATTAGTGGTAAGGTTATCGCCTTGACCAAACAAAACTTTGCTGTTGTCAAGGAAGATGTAACTGAAGAAGAAGTTCATGATAGCTGTGGTACCGAAGAGTGCTGCGGAACTTGCAATGAAGAACAAATTGATGAGTTAAGCAGAAACACTGTAAGTAATTACATGAGCAAGTCTGCAGACTCTGTATCTGGTAAAGATACTAAGACACAGGACAAGCGTATTAAAGGTCAGTCAATGGCTGATAAGAAATTGCGTAAAGCTGATGGTTATTCTAGTGATGCTAAAGTTGCTGCTACTGAAGAAGAAATTAAAGAAATGGAAGAGTTCGTTCAACTAGATGAGATTCTTCCTGCTGTAGCTGCTGTAGCCGGTAGAGCTGCTGCTGGTGCCGTTGCTAAAAAAGGTGGTGGTAAGGTTGCTCAGAAGGTTGCCAAAGTGGGCACTACAATGGCAGTTAACAAAGCTACTTCAGAAGGCGCAATGAGCCGTATGGCTACTCAAGATGCTGAAAGAGAGCGCCTCGGTCCTAAGAAAGTTAAAGGCACTGGTCTCGATACATTCAAGAAGAAACCTGCTGAGAAGAAACCACAGAATGAAGCTCAAGGTCAGCCAGTTGGCGTTAGTGTTACAATGAAGCACAAAACATCTGGTAAAAAGCAGACCACTAAGTTCCCTGGTACACACTCTGCTGTAGCCGGTGCTAAGTCACATATTGCTCAGATGCAGAAAAAAGGTTATACCGTACATAGTAAAGATCTGATGTATGGTAAGAATGAAGCCGAAGAAAAAGACAAGAAAGTCAAAGGCAAGGAAGAAGTTGCTATCAACCCTAAAGTGACTGACGTTGCTGAAGCTCGTAAAGGCCCATCTAAAGATGAAATCATGAAAGTAATTGGCAATGCGTCTAACGAAAGAGCAGCTATTGCCGCTTTGAAGAAGAAGTATAGAGTTCAAGATAAAGATGCCAAGCTAATGATGAAAGGCATCATGGAATCAAACGAGTTTGGTACATCTGAATTAACTAAAAATTATGTAGATGCGACACCTGGACAAGAAATTCCAGATGTTTCAACTGCCCATCAACATGTAGCTAAACCAGAGATTGCTCCTACAGCCAAACAAATGGATGAGATGGACGATACTGAAGAACTATCTACATACGAAAAATCATTAAAGCATGTATTGTCGAGACTAAAGGAGATTAACTAATGTCGGACGGAAAAAGATATGGTTTGAGCGACAGCCTTCTCGATGCAGTGAGAAGTGTTCAAGCTAAAGGACAAAACTTAGAAACATATGAAGAAAAGCACCGTGGACCATTGGGTGTAAATAAACAAAGCCCAAGCGCAGTTGTTGAAGAAAAGCCATTGGATGAAGCCATGTCTTCTAAAGAGAAGATGAGAAAAGGCCTTTACAATGGTAAAATGGATCCAGTAGGTAAAGCTGATAAAGACATCGATAACGATGGTGATGTGGATGACTCTGATGAGTATCTGCATAAGCGCCGTAAAGCTATCAAGAAGTCTATGGCTAAAGAAGCTGCTGGTTCTCGTTCACAAGATAACACCGGTGGGGAAACTGCACCAGTCAAACAAGGCGATTCTGATATTCATAAGTGCGCCAAGCAAGTTGCTCACGAAGAGTGGGGCAAAGGTGAAACTATTGCTGAAATGCATGGTGATTGGGATGAAGACGGTAATGTTCCTTGGTATGATGTGCTGTTTGCACATGGTATTGAGAAAGTCATGACTGAAGACTTAGAAATCATCTCAGAAATGAATCACGGTCACAAGAAAAAAGATAAGTAAAAAAGTTTAAATAGGAGAAGTAAAATGGCTTCATGGACAATGACAGACGAAGCTGCTGGCGTACCAAAATATTCAAACACCACACTTGGTGTTGTTGGTGCTTCATCAGGTCTTCATGCTAACAGCACAATCGGCGCATTCATCGCGAATACGTCTACAGGTGTTTTTGGTGTATCGACTGATGAGCTTGCATTTGCAAACAATGCCGCTAGTGGCGCAACTCCTCACGCTGGTTGGGTCCTTCGTAAAGAAGGTCAAGGCGGACGTGCAGGACGTGTTCAATATGAAGTACTCGTTGCAGCTTCCAGTATTACTGGTGACGCTGATAAAGACGATGCTTTGTTTGACGAAGACGAATAAGGAACTGAGTAATGGCTGACAAAAAAGTATCAGAACTGACGGAATTGACCGCTGTAGCAGGTCGGGACGAATTGTACATTGTTGATGATCCAGCTGGTACACCAGTCAGTAAAAAGGTTCAAGTTAATTCACTGTTTAGCTCGGTAGCTGCAAATACAAGTTTTGCAGGTACTGTAGCGGCAGCGAATGGTATTGTAACGCTCAACAAAGCTACATCTGTAAGCTCTAACAATACTACCACTTTGCTGGGTGCCGGTCTACAAGGAAGTATCTTCTGGGATGCTGATTACTTGTATATCGCGACATCCAACACTGTTGTTAAGAGGGTTGCTCTAACCGACTTTGATAGCTAATGAAACAAATTAATGATGGTAACTTCGGAGTATTCGCCGCGAAGTTTTATGATAACCCTGATTGTCTCGATATGTTAGAGTTTCAGGATGATATAAACAGAATCAAGTACATAAAGAGACTGTTTAGGAAATATCATGATTCAGGTGTTCTGAAGGAAAGATTGATTATCAACCATTTGGTTGTGTTATATAATGTTTTTGATCACGAAGCGTGTACAAAGATGCTGACGTTCAAATTGATTAATTACCTACCATATCTAAAACCATTTTTAGAGTTTTTGAATTATTGGCCAAATCAGATCGAAGGACTAGGTATAGAAGACGTAGTCCTTAAATCAGAGGAAGTAGAATCGGACGAGATAATCGTTCAAGCACTTGGGAAAATATAATGGCGACTGCATCACCAGCTATGGACTTTGTTGTTTTATTTCAACTAGTCAAACGTATTGCACAACCGTTTGAAGAATTCCCTGCCTTTGAAATGGGTCTGATTGATAAAGATGGTAAACGTATTCGTAAGGCTAAAACTAGTCTTGAGAAGAAAAAACATACGTACCTAGACAGATTTGTGTTGAACCTTAAACGACTTCTTAGTAAAATACCAGGAGGTAACAGTAGAGTTGCTACTGTTGCTGGTGCTTTACTTCTAGTTCGTGAAGACCTAGATGTTGAACACACAGATGAATATTTGATGGAGCAATTGACCGTATTGATGGAAAGTCTTGAGTCTAACCAAGGCAAGACATTCATGGATATTATGGAAGATGCTCCAGCTAATGCCACAGGGGCAGCAGTTGCAGGAACAGGTGATGACCCTGTACATTGGAAAAAAGCTAAGAAGCTAAGACTTGGAAAGCGTGGCGACAGACGTTCATATGGTAAGAATATGGACGGTTATGCATTCCTAAGACGAGCAATGAAAAAGGAAGTACGAAATGTTTCGTAATATGATTAAGAAAACGATCCACAAAAGTCAACATGTTCAACGTAATTTTGACTTGAGTAAAGAGATTCCAGAAGAAGATAGAATTGTTATTGAAGAGGCCCTTACACAGTGTCCTAGTAAACAGAATGCAGCATTCTACGATGTTGTCTCTATCACAGATCGTGCAACAATTGAAAAAATCCATGAAACCACAAAAGGTTTTGGTCTTGAAGACGGTACAAATATCACGAATAGTCAGACACTAGCTAATATGTTGTTAGTATTCCTTTCTCGTGAACCACATAAAGAGTTTGTTAGTGATACAGAGAAACGTACAGATGCAGAGATGGCTGTAGGTATTGCAGCAGGTTATACTAACTTCATCTCATCGATGTTAGGTTATGGTACAGGCTGCTGTAAGTGTTACATGACTCATGAACTCCAAGAAATTCTAGTAACTGATCGTGAACCTATCCTAATGATGGGTATTGGTTTCCCTGACGAAGATAGAAACCGTCGCGAACACCATGTTTCAGGTGATATGTTCCCATCACGTAAAAAAGAAGAAATCCATTTAGAAAGAATTGACTAATGGCTGCTGTACATACTCTCAAGAAGACTAAGCGTGAAGTAGTATTGAAGATCTACCAGACTGAGAGTGCTGGTGGCACTGTTCAGGTAGAGGCAAATAGTAGCTACATCATGGTTGATGATGAGAATTATGTACAAAGCACGTCAACAGTAGAAGGATCCAGATTCACCATTAAGGAAATATTCTGGGGTGCTAAGAAAGATAAGCAGATTGATATCTCGAGAGTTGACAATGCTGCTGCTAATACTATTCATGGACATTACTACCTTCTGAATGTTGGACATTATGATTTTAATGGCTTCGTTGATGACACATATTCCAATGGTGCTGTTAGAGTAGTAGGGGATGGTCCTTTCCACGTTATACTCAAACTTCATAAGAG
>Ga0222719_10003913_pt1 | contig 13138 bp, 6 predicted proteins | sample C33_34DmetaG_FD_165039 | JGI IMG/M metagenome (GOLD analysis project Ga0222719, IMG submission 165039) | Estuarine water microbial communities from San Francisco Bay, California, United States - C33_34D | ecosystem: Environmental > Aquatic > Marine > Unclassified | place: USA: California...
GTCGGCTGCGGCCCGGTCGCCGGGGTCCGGCCCGTGCTTCACGCACGACACGGTCAGGTCCGAGGCGATCTCGGCGTCCGACAGCGTGGCCTCGACGGGCGCCCTGCCGAACCCCGCGCCCGGCGCGGGCTCCGGCGCCGCCGCGCGGGCCACGCCGGCAAACGCCGCGCCGATCCCGCGGAGCGCGGACGCCGCGCGTGACCCCGCTTTCTCTTCCCGGTCCTTCGAAGCGTTTTTTTGAGCACGCGAGGGGTCCCGGGAGGCGTCCCGGGAGGCGCCCCGGCCGTGCACGAAGAAGCGCCCGGCGCCGTCGAGGACGAAGTACCGGCGCGTCCAGCCCCCGAACTTGCCCGGGTTCCGCTCGGACAGGTATCCCGCGCGTATGGTCCCCACCCTGAGCGGCCCGGCGCGGTCGCCGGTCTGCGCGGCGAGCGCCTCCACGCCGATCGCCAGCGATCTCCGGATGGACGCGTCCGCGGACCGGCCGGCGTGCGCGCCGCCCGGCGGGACGAAAACGCTCGCCGCCGCCGACGCCGACGCCGCGTCGTCACCCCTCGCGCGGTCGCCGTCCGCGTCGCCGGGCGGCGGAACGTCGCGCGCCGTGTCGTCCGCGAGGCCGTCGAACGCGCGCTGCATCTGCCTGGCGGCGCTCTCCATCTTCATCTCCGCCTGCGCGCGCGACGCCATCTCGTACTCCTCCATGTCCCGCAGCTCGCGGTCGACGCCGGCCAGCGCCGACGACGCCTCGGCAAAGAAACGGCGCAGCTCCGCCGTGGTCTGGCGCGCCGCCTCTAGAAGCACGTACCGCCTCCTGCCTTCCAGCGCGATCTGCGCCAGGGAGAGGCGCGCGCGCGCGACGTCCAAGGACTCCTTCGCCGCCGCAAGGTCCCGCGCCGCGGAAACGCGCGCCTGCGAAGCGCCAGGGCCTTTAGAAGACGACGACTGCGCCAGATGCTTGGCGCGCGCGGCGTCACACGCTGCCTTTTCGATTTCGTATTTCTCGCGCATCAGGGTGACGGACCCGATGTCCTCGTCGATGAAAGCCTGGAGGTTCCCCACGAGCGCCCTGTGCACGCGCCTGCCCAGCGACTCGCGGAGCATGCCCACCGCGCGCAGCGTGTCCGCGATCGGGGTGAGCAAGGGCGCGCCGATGGCGGCGGCCATCGGCGCGGACATCTCCTCGTCATCCGCGGAGACGCCGTGGTGGCCGACCCGCTCCAGCGCGGCCGCGAAGTTGGCCTCGGCCGAGGCGTGGTGGCCGCCCGCGTCGCCGTCGAAGCCCATGCCCTCCATCCCTACCGCGAGCGCCGCGCCCGCGCTGGCGCTGGTCAGCGCGCCGAGCACGCCCCCCAGGCTGTCCACCCCGAGGTCGAACGCGGTCGGCGCGCCCGAGAGGCTCTTCGCGTAACATTTCGACGCCGACAACACCGCGAGGGTCTCGCGAAGCAACCACTTGTTCTCCGCCTCGTGCACGCGCAAACCGGCCTCCCAAGCTGGCGTGTCCTCGAAAACGCCGGAGGGCGCCATGACGACGGAGGCCGAGTCCCTCGGTCGCCGCGCGAACAAGTGACAACAAGAGACGAGCGTCTGATGGAAGCAGAATTGACGTTGTTTTCTGAAACGACGTTTCGAAAAGCGGTGGTCGATTTTTGCGCCATTTGGCTTTCCGTGTTTTCCGCCGGGTCGCGAGGAGGTACGAACCGTACGGACGGCGCACGCCCCGCAAGGGCGCGGGGACGTTCAATGATGAAACGACGTCTCTATTTTACATCTCTATGAGCTACACTCGAGCGTACGAAATGCGCTGACAGTATTCACCATCGACGCTCACTCTATCTGACTATAGGAATTTCGGAATGATTTCGGATCGTCAGAACACCACGAGTCGCGCGGCGGCTTGCTGCGTCACCGGCTCGAGGAAAAATCGCGAGCCGACGTACGCGACGACGCCCGCGGCGATGGAGATGGGCAGCGCCGGCAACGCCTTCTTGGCGAACCCGAGCATTAAGAGCGTCGCGATGAGACCTTGGATGACGGCGAAGTAGCACGCGAACATCGTGAACAGGTCGTGCATCGCGGCGCGGCCGACCAGAACGCTGTAGAAGATGAAATCGCCCAAACCGAGCTTGATGGCGTCGGGCAACGCGAACGCGTCGGCGTCGTCGGCGTCGTCGGCGTCCCTCTCGACGCGGGACGTCTCCGCGCCGTCTCCGTCGCCGTCGCGGTCGGCGCCACGGTCGCGGTCGCCGCCACGTATCAGCGGCTTCGTCTCGGCGTCCGCGTCGGCGGCGCCGTAGTCCGGGGTACCGGAGCCCCCGGCGGCGCCGGCGGCGGCGCCAGCGGCGCGCGGCGGCCCCGCGCGGCTCGCCATCACCGACTCCAGGACGCCCCCCCCTCCCCTTCGCGCGCCGCGCGCCGCGGGCGCGGCCTCGTACACCAGCGCGGGTATGTCCTCGTCGCGCTCCTGCGCGAGCTCCACGAGCACGCGCAGCGGCCCCCCGGGCGCGAGCACGGCGACGATGTCGTACAGCGCCATCGCGACGAGCAGCGTCCACGTGGTCCACTCCGGGATCCTGGTAAAGTAAAACGCGACGACGACGCCTATGAAGATGAGGAAGCCCTGCTTCACGACCAGCGGCGCACCGAAGGTTTTCCCGAAAAAAGTCACGCCGACGCCCACCACGGAGAAGTTGTACGTCCACAGCGAGAACGTCAGCATGTCCAGCGGGATATCCAGCGCCTGGCACGTCTCCATCCCGATCACCGCGCCCAGGACTCCGAAGATGAGCAAGCCGCTGAGCCCCATGTACCCCCAGATGAGCCTCGTGCAGTTGTGCTTGAACAGGAAGAAGATCCCGAACGTGGCGACGGTGATGAACAGCACGAAGACCACGGAGTTGAGCACCGCCCCGCCCGCTCGCACGGCGGTCGAGTCGGAGCTCTCCTCCTGGTACGCCGCGCTCGCGATGCCGCCCCGGACGTTCGCTGTCGCGTCCTCCCCGTCCACGCGGAGCAGCCGCACGAGGAACACGCAGCACATCATGCATATCGACACCGGCGAGACGATGGCGACGATCTCCCCGCCCACGGCGTCCAGGACGGACGTCTCGTCGGGGGGGAGGGGTCGTTGGCCGCGCATGGTGCCCCTCACCCGACCCCCGCGGGTGCGCGATGGTGTTATGGTTTTTTTCCATTGGCCAAAACTCGCGTCGTTTTCGGAGTCGTCAACGAACGTGCCCGCGGCCTGGCACTGGTCACGTCGAAGTCGGCGCCGTCCCATCGGCTTCGTCATTATTTGGCCGCCGCCGCCGCTGCACCTCTCGAGCGCCTCGGAGGGCGTTCACGGCCAGTCAGCGGCAAGAGCTCCAGCGCCGCGTACCACTCACGATGTCCATGTTCGCGGCGCTCAGCGCGCTCGACAACAGCGGCGACAAGACCAGCGGGCGCCCCGTCACCGTCGCGACCACGACTTCTTCGACAGGTACACACGTCATCCACGCTTTTCGGTACCCCTCTGCCCTCCGAGAGGCTCGAAGCGGGACTCACGGCTCCTTTCCTCCCCCCATCGCAGGCGCTTCCTCCAAGAAGAAGAAGAAGAAAAGCGGCGGCGGCGGAGGCAACGCGAACGACGCCATGCTTGCCGAGCGCATGCAACGCCTGATGGCGCCTCTGCCCAGCCGCGAGCCGGCGCCGGAGCAGTGGAGCAAGGTGGAGAAAGGCGCGGGCGTCGCGAAGAGCGTCGCGAGGAGAGGCGTCGGCGCGAGTTTAGGCTCGACTTCCAAATCGCCGACCGCGTTGGATCCCTCGTTCGCGGTGCTTCGTAAGTTCTCCCATTCAGAGGAAAACGGCGACGGCGGCGACGACGGCGCGGATGCCGCGGATGCGGTGGATCTCGACGCGTACAAAGTGTCGGCGCCGTTCATGCACGTCTTTGAGGACACGGGGTCGTCCGCGTGGTGCTGCGTGGTGACCTCCGCGAGCGGGTTCGATTCGCCGCCGGTGCCGATCGCGGCGGCGGTGCCGCGCGTGCGCAAGGTGAAGAGCGCGTCCGAGACCATCGTGCTGGAGAAGGAGGAGAAGCGCGAGGTGGTGACGGAGTTCCGGCGCCGGCAGCGCGAGGCGAGGAAGGCGGAGAAGGCGAACAAGCCGAAGAAGAAGAAGAAGAAGAAGAAGGGCGCGGAGGGCGGCGACGAGCCCGGCGACGGGGACGAAGGCGACGAGCTGCCTTCGGAGGCGACCGTCTCGATGGACGCGCCCGACAGCCTCAAGAGCCACGTGGACCGCGAGGCGCTCTCGGGGTCCATCATGAGCGCGCTGTTCGCGCGGGCGCCGCGCGAAACGAGCGACGACGCGACCCCTCTGGTTCGTCCGACGCAGGAAATCACGCAGGCGCAGGTGCGCGCGCATCAGCAGCAGCAGGCGCTCGAGAGGCAGCATATGCTCGCGCACCAGCAAAGACACGAACCCTCGCGTTCTGACAGTCGCGCGATCGGCGCGACCGGGGGTACGGTCCCACCTCCCGGTTTGGGAGGTATCGCGCCGTCCAGTATTCCGCCGCCCGCTGCCGCGGAGGATGAGGAAAAAAGCGCGCGGTTTCTGCGGGACTGGTCCGGCGTCGACGCGGCGGAGGAGCAGCGGCGGCTGATGGAAGCGCAGAGCGCGCAGATGGCGGAGATGCAGCGTCAGCTCGCGGAGGCGCTCGCGGGGCAGGAGGAGGCGAAGCGCCTCGCGGGGCAGGCGCAGGCAGCGGCGGTGGCGGCCGCGGCAGCCGCCGCCGCCGCGCAGGCGCAGGCGCAGAAGGAAGTCGGGATGCGCAAGGACTGGCGAAGCGGCGCGGGCGGCGGCGATGGGAAGGGCGGTCGCAGGTCGCGTGTCGACGGGAGGGGCGTCGGCAGAGGGGGTCCTCCGCCCGGGTTCGGCGGTAACGCGAACGCGAACGCTCCCCCTGGGTTCGGAGGGAGCGCTCCGCCGGGATTCGAAGCGCCGGCGGCGCCGCCGACGTTCGGCAGCAACAGTTACGTGCCCCCCGCGTTCCGACGAGCCAAGGAGTAGTGACGAACTTTAACGCGCGTTACGACAGTATTAATACTACACGAACGTCACTCTTCCATATCGCGTGACGTTCGCTTCATATGCACTTCTGGAACTCGAGCGTGACCAGCCTCTGGCTCGGGACCGTCCCGATGGCCGCCATGACGGTCTTGAAATCCTCCCCGCGCGTCGCGAACCGAATCGTCTCCTCGCCCTTCTTCACCGACACGCCGCCGTAGTCCGAAGTGGAGTTGAACACCATCGCGCTCGTCGCGAGCAGCTGGTCCCCCACGTTGATCAAGCCCGATTTGGCCGCGTTGCTGTCCTCGAGGATCTCCGCCACGAAGATCTTGCCCGTCTTGTCCTCCTCCAGCACGAGCCCGAGCGGTTTCTTGATGCGGACCTCGTAGCGGCTGCACCCGGGAGGAGGCTTGTCGTCGTCGGCACCGTCTTCCGTCGCCCCGGCGAAGGCACGAAGCGATCGCCGCCCGGGGACGAGCCGCGAGGACGAACCGCGGCGGGACAGCGCCCGAGGCGCGTGAGCGACGCGGAGCGAGGGGGACGCGGCGGCCGCGATCATCGGCACGACGAGTGCGCGCTCGCGGGGGGGCGATGCGTGCGCGGCGAAGTGACGCCTCGGCGGATGACGCGTCCGAACGCCCATCGCGAAAGTCTAGCGCGCGCGCGGTGATGAGCTGGCGAAAACGAGCGACGGCGACGCGCGGCGGAGGGGAAGCGGCTTCCGACGTCGGGTGATACACGAGTTCTTGTTTCTTTCCCGCCGAGGCGGACACCGAGAGCGAGTTGCGTTTCAACCGGTTCCTCCCGTATCTCTCTCTACCGTCAGAAGGAAATGCCTCTCTCGCTAAAGACCTCTCCGAGCGCGTCCGAAGACGAATGAACTCAAATATTCGCACGCGCGGATCGAGACGAAGCGCGAAAAAGTCTTAATCCACCTCCTCCATGCGCGACTGGTCGGCGACGTCCTCCTCGAGGGGCGGCAGGTCATCATCGTCGTCGCCGCCGATGTCCTCCTCGATGGAAAGGCCGAGCTTGACCATGCGGTGGATGCGGCCGCCGAACGTGTTGGGCTCCTCCAGGGAGAACCCAGAGGTGAGCAGCGCCGTCTCGAACAGGAGCAGCACGAGGTCCTTCACAGTCTTGTCGCTCTTGTCGGCGTCGGCGCGCTTGCGCAGCTCGCCCATGATGGCGTTGTCGGGGTTGATCTCCAGCGTCTTCTTGGACGCCATGTAGCCGGACATGGAGTTGTCCCGGAGCGCCTGCGCCTTCATGATGCGCTCCATGTTCGCGGACCAGCCGTACTCGCCGGTCACGAGCACGCACGGCGAGTCCACCACGCGGTCCGACACCAGCACCTTCTCCACCTTGTCGCCGAGGATGTCCTTCATCAGGCGGCAGAGCGCCTCGTACTGCGACTTGACCTCCTCCTTCTTCGCCTTCTCCTCCTCGGTCTCGTCCAGCTGCAGGCCCTCCTTGGTGCAGCACACCAGCTTCTTGCCGTCGTACTCCTTCAGCTGCTGCACCGCGTACTCGTCGATGGGGTCCACCATGAACAGCACCTCGAGGCCGCGCTTCTTGAGCTTCTCGATGAACGGCGAGTTCTCGACCGCTTTGCGCGACTCGCCGGTGATGTAGTAGATGTCCTTCTGGTTCTCCTTCATGCGCGTGACGTAGTCCTTGAGAGAGGTCATCTCCTCGCCGGACTTGGTGGAGTGGTAGCGCAGCAGCTCCGCGAGCTTCGCGCGGTTCTGCGAGTCCTCGTGGATGCCGAGCTTGAGGTTCTTGCCGAAGGCTTCGTAAAACTTGGTGTAGTCGTCCTTGTTCTCGGCGATCTCGTTCATCATCTCCAGGCACTTCTTCACGATGTTCTTCTTGATCACCTTCAGGATCTTGTTCTGCTGCAGCATCTCGCGCGAGATGTTCAGGGGCAGGTCCTCGGAGTCCACGATGCCCTTCACGAAGGACAGGTACTCGGGGATGATGTCCTCGCAGTTGTCCATGATGAACACGCGGCGCACGTACAGCTTGATGTTGTTCGCCTTCTTCTTGCCGTCGAACATGTCGAACGCGGCGCGCTTGGGGACGAAGAGCACCGACTTGAACTCGAGCTGGCCCTCCACGGCGAAGTGCTTCACCGCGAGCTGCTCCTCCCAGTCGTTGGTCAGGGACTTGTAGAACGCGGAGTACTCATCCTTGGAGATCTCCTCGGGCGCGCGCATCCAGATGGGCTTCTGCTTGTTCATGATGGCCCACTCGTGCGACACCTCCTTGATCTTCTTGGTCTTCTTCTCCTTCTTCTCGTCCTCGTCCGTGATCTCGGTGATCTTGCCCTCCTCGTCGTCGCCCGCGGGCTCCTCCTCGTCGTCGTCGTCAACCTCCTTCTCGGTGGTCTTCTCCGTCCAGAGCGAGATGGGGTAGGAGATGAACTCGGAGTGCTTCTTGACGAGGTCCTTCAGGCGGCGCTCCTCGAGGTACTCGAGCTGGTCGTCCTTCAGGTGCAGCACCATCTTGGTGCCGCGGCCCATGGGCTCGGAGTTGTCCTTGGTGACGGTGAACGAGCCGCCCGCCTGCGACTCCCAGCGGTACTGCTCGTCGTCGTTGTGCTTGGTGTACACCACCACCTTCTCCGCGACGAGGTACGCGGAGTAGAACCCAACGCCGAACTGGCCGATCATTGAGATGTCGGCACCCGCGGTGAGCGCCTCCATGAACGACTTGGTGCCAGAGCGCGCGATCGTGCCGAGGTTGTTCACAAGGTCAGCCTTGGTCATGCCGATGCCGGAGTCCACGATCGTCAGCGTGTTGTTGGTCTTGTCGGGGATGACGTGGATGAACAGCTCGGGCTGCGGCGTCGCGGGAACGGTTTAGGGAAACAGGTTATTTAAAATGGAAAGGTCAGCGAGACGTCTTCTTCGCGCTTCCAAAAACGCGAAAAGAAAAATTAGGCACCTCCTCTCCTTCCACGCGTTTCCTCCCTCGCGCGACGTGTCGACAGTGGCGGAGGAAAATTTTCGTGTGTTTTGGAAAGGTGTCGAAGCGAAGGCGCGCGTCGGCGAGAAGCGCGGGGGGTGCGCGTCGTACCTGGCCCTCGAGGCGGGACTTGTCGGTGAGGCCCTCGAAGCGAATCTTGTCGAGCGCATCGGACGAGTTGCTGCGAGTCGAAAGGGGGCGTGGAGGTCAGCCGGGGCGTCCACGCGCGAGATCCGGCGCGCGATCGGTGCCGGGAAAAAGTCGCGTCAACGGAGCGCCGGCGGTGGATTTTGCCGCCACAAAACCGACGCGACGTGCGCGCGCGATCGAGACGACGCGAGCGCGAAACGCACCTGATGAGCTCGCGGAGGAAGATCTCCTTGTTCGAGTAGAAGGTCTGTGTCGCGAGAAGGGATGGAGAGGTCAGATACGGTCCCGAAGGCGCGCGAAGCCGAGCGCGGCGGGCGCGCCGAAAGTCGGCGCCGGATCGTCACTCGCGTGTCGCGATTCGGCGCGCCGGAAACGGCGCGCGTGCGGGCCGTCGAGGGGAGACGCACGTTGATGATCAGCGACAGGAGCTGGTTGATCTCAGCCTGGAAGGCGAACGTCTCGGTTTCCTCCGCCATGGTCGTAGGTGGGGGGTCGAACGGGTGTCCAGGAGCTGCGCTGCGGAAAAGTGGCGAAGAAGAGCCACAGGTGGAAAATAAAAGCGTTTCACACGACGAACACCGCCGAAGGGAGGCGAGCGGGCGCAGATTTTTTCTTTCGGCCGGAGGTGCCCGGGCAGGTTTGGCAGGTTATGGGCATCGCCGCCGAAACTCGGGTTTTTTTCTAAAGCGGGGCGCGCGTGCCGCCCGCGTGTCACTGTTCTCGTCGCTGCCCAGCGCGAGCGTCCGCCTCCCATCCGAGGTTGGTCGAGATCTACAGGGAGCTCAGAGATCGACGGGTGCCATGGCGGCCGGTGGGGTGATTGTCTACGAGGACATCTTCGAGATTTTGGATCAGGATGCCGACGGGAAGCGCTTCGACCGCGTGAGCCGGTTCCGGTGCCGGTCCGCGTTCGAGTCGGACCTGCAAATCGACATCAACGTCGACATCTACAAGCTTGAGGTATGTCTGCTCGTCGATGACCCCCCGCGGAGCGCCGCGGCGCCCCCCCGCGGAGCGCATCGACGCCGAAATCGACAATTGCGGCCCTCTCGCTCACACCCTCTCGAATCTTTCTCCCCATCATCTTCGCCCCGTCCCGCAGATCGGCACGAAGTTCACGCTGGTGTTGGCGCCGACGCTGTCGTTGGACGGGACCCCGGAGGACCCCGCGTACGACCAGAGCGGCAAGGAGAGCCTCGCGGATTCGTACGAGTACGTCATGTACGGGAAGGTTTTCAAGAAACAAGACGAGAACGAGGGCGGGATTCGCCGATCGGCGGTGACCATCTCGTTCGGCGGTTTGCTCATGCAGCTCAAGGCGGACCCGAAAAACCTCCAGGACGTCGACATCGATAACCGCCTGTACGTGCTCATTAGGAAAATCTCGTAGGCGGCAGCAGCAGTGGTTGTCATCGTTTCACACCGTCGACGCGCCATCTACTGTAGGAAAAAAAAACACGCCTCCTCGCCGAAATTCGCCAGACTCAATCACAGTCCAGGCCCGAAGGCGCTCCGGACGAGCGTGGAACTTCCCGCCCGGAGCGCCGGCGGCCGTTTTCTGACGCACGCGTGACACATTTCGCTGTCAACTTTTGGTCACCGAATCGACCCGAAGCGTTCGTTAATGCGCGGTTGCGCCCGAGCGCCCGCACACTGCCTCGAGCACCGAAGTGCGCGCATCAGCACCGTCAAACCTTCACCGACAGGTATGTTTCATCCGCCGACACCTCCGCTCGCGTCAGTCTCTCGCCCGCGGCCGTTCCACGCCCGCGCCCGCGCCGTTCCCGTGCGATTGATTCTACGCGCCCCCCGAAAAGCGCGCTCTGGATCCGAACGCGCGCTGACGCGCCCGCCCTCGCCTCACCCCCCCCGCAGGCTTCGACGAACTCACGATGAGCTTCCCCGAAGGCACCATCCACTACGCCGGGGATGACGTGATCCTCGCCGGCGACATGACCCCCGAGCAGGTGGCCGCCTGCGTCGCCGCGGGCGCCAAGTCGTGGCTGTACCTCAACGAGGACTGCCACGCCAAGTGCCCGAAGGCGGACGTGCAAGCGGCTTCGCTGCCCTTCGAGTGCGTGCCCGTGATGTCCCCCGCGGCGCTCACCCCCGGCGTGGTGGACAAGCTCCTGGACGTCATGTCCGCCTCCAGCAAGCCGCTGGTCATCCAGTGCAGCACCGCGACCCGCGCCGGGATCCCCCTCATCTTAGCCAAGGCGCGCGCCGAGAAGCTGGGCGCGGCGTCGGCGCTTCAGGCGGCGGCTTCGATGGACCCCCCCCTGAAGTTCACGGCTCGCCCCGAGCTTTGCGCGGGCGTGGCGAAGGCGCTCGCGCCGAGGAAGCCCACGGTGTTCCGCCAGCTCTTCGACACGAGCGGCTCCTCCACGTACACGTACCTCATCGCCGACGGCGACGGCGGGGACGCGATCCTCATCGACCCGGTGCTGGAGATGGTGGACCGCGACCTGCGGTTGTGCGAGGAGCTGGGCGTGACCCTGAAGTACGTGCTGAACACACACTGCCACGCGGACCACATCACCGGCAGCGGGCTGATCAAGAAGAAGATGCCCTCCGTGAAATCCGTCATCGCCGAGGCGTCCGGCGCCAAGGCGGATGTCAAGGTGAAGCACGGCGATCGCGTGTCGTTTGGCGATTTGCACGTCGAGGTGCGCGCGACGCCGGGGCACACCGCCGGGTGCGTGTCGTACGTGTTCGACGACAAGGTGTTCACGGGCGACGCGCTGCTCATCCGCGGCTGCGGGCGCACGGATTTCCAGGAGGGCTCCAGCGAGACCCTGTACCACGCCGTGCACTCGCAGATCTTCACCCTTCCCGACGACACCGTCGTGTACCCCGCGCACGACTACAAGGGACACCGGAGCAGCACGGTGGGCGAGGAGAAGCGGCTCAACCCGCGGTTGTCCAAGTCCAAGCCCGAGTTCGTGGACATCATGAACAAGCTCGAGTTGTCGTACCCGAAGAAGATCGACGAGGCGTTGCCCGCGAACATGGTGTGCGGCATCCAGGACTAGGCGGGCGCTTTCTGAAGACGAGACGGGACGACATCCTCGACGCGACGTCGAAGACGAGAGACGCGAGCCTAGAGACGCGATCGCGGCTCCTTTTACGTATGCGTACTATCAATACTGTAAATACTACGCCGATTGTACCGCTTTCGTCACCCTCACGCGCCCGTCTCCTCGGTCGCGGCGTCGACGCGCCACGGCCGACCGTCGAACCTCGAACTCGCGTCCACCTGCAGCGATCCCGAGTGGAAGTGGTACACGTTATTGCCCGGGTTCTTCGCGAGCAGATCCGGCGCGCCGGCGTCCGCGCCGTCCACGCCGCGGCCGGCGACGTTTTCGCGAAACACGCACCCGGAGATGTCCAGCCGGCCGCCCCGGTTGGCCACGGCGCCGCCTCGGCCGGCGGAGACCCCCGTGCGGTGCCCCTCCACCACGCAGTCCTTCATGCGCAGCTCTCCGCCGGCGACCACCGCCGCCGCGCCGCCGGTCTCCGACCAGCCCCCGCGAAGCACCAGGTTTTCCAGCGACAGGCGCCCGCACCTTCGCGCGCGCGTTCGAAACTCCCCCAGCGCCTCCGGGTTTTGCGGCCCGCGCGGTTTCGGCGTCCGCGCGTTGTCGTTCCCCCAGGGCGAGAACGACCCCGTGGCCGTCTCGACGAAAGAGTGCGTCTCCTCCACCCACGCGCCGGAGCTGTCGTCGTACCACCGCCTCGCGCGCCGCGACGCGGACGACGCGACGGAGGCTGCGGCGGGGACGGCGCCGCCCTGCGCCGGTTCGAATCGCGCCGGCCTCGGCGCGGGCCAGCGGCAGTCGTCCTGGTCCGCGTCCCCCACGGTGAACAGCGATGAAGTGTCGAGTCCGTCGATCACGCACCGGTTCGACAGCGGGACGACGTACGTACCGGTCGCGGCGTCGACGTTTCCGGGGACGTCCATCCCCGGTCCGCCGAGCGGGCCGACGGCTTGCGCGTCCCCGCCGAACGCGTACGTCGTGCCCGCCGCGAAGTACTCAATCGGCCGGCGCGCGTCGAAGCGCGTGCCCCGCTCGAACGACCCGTACAGGGTCTCGGAGTGCTCGTACGCGTCCTCGTCCCAGGCGTAGTGCAGCGTCTCCACGGCGGGATACACGGGCCAGTCCGGGTGCTCCTCGAGGATGAAGGGCGGCGTCTCGTTCAGAAACCGCTGCAGATTTAAAATCTCCGCGATGTGCTTGTAGATGAGCGTCTGCGCCTCGCGGCCGTACAGGTCCCCGAACGCGTTCGGGTACGCCGAGTACGGGTCCTTCACCGCGCTCGAATACACAGCCTGCGTCAGACGCCGGCGCGAGGAACCCGAGGACGCCGCCGCGACGTCGCGCGGGCCGGTCGCGTTGTCGCACCGCCCAACGACGGTCACGTCGCGCCCCGCGGCGATTGCCGGGAGCGGCGCGCCCCGTAAACCGACGTGCCTCTGCAGCTCTATTCTGCCGACGCTCGGGTCGCGCATCGCGCTGACGAGCTCCCAGAGCGTGCGCACCTGCACCGCGATCGTGTTGCCCGGCCCCCACTGGCCCTCCAGCCTCGAGCCGGGGGTGATGGGCACCTCGGCGAGGCGCGACAGAGCCAAGCCGTCGGCGTCCGCCAGCCGCACGAAAACCGACGTCGCGTTCGCCGGCGCGCCGGTGATCTGCGTGTGGCTGTGTGTTTCGTGCGGGGGCGGGTCCGCGACCGCGGAGAAGTTGGTGACGTTCAGCGCGTCGCGGTCGAAGCCGTGGTAGTACCGGTCGACCGAGTCGAACAGAGGGCCCACGCCGCGGTAGTCCACGTGAAGATCCACCAGCGCGCCCGGGCGCGCGCGGAACGCCATGCCCACGACCAGGGGGTGCGGCGGCGGGATCGGCGGGATCGGAGGCATCGGCGGAGGCGACGGAGGCTGGGGCGGGGGGGACGGGTGCGACGGCGG
>Ga0222719_10003914_pt1 | contig 13137 bp, 26 predicted proteins | sample C33_34DmetaG_FD_165039 | JGI IMG/M metagenome (GOLD analysis project Ga0222719, IMG submission 165039) | Estuarine water microbial communities from San Francisco Bay, California, United States - C33_34D | ecosystem: Environmental > Aquatic > Marine > Unclassified | place: USA: California...
ACACATTGCCAGTGGTAGTCATGCCGTCTGTCGTGATGGCACCTGTAACTTCGGCATCACCAGTGACAGTCAGTTCATCTGCTGTATTAAATCGTGTTGGTCCTGCGCCAATATAGCCCATAGAATTATTCCTTAACTAATTTCAAGCACAGACATTGCAGCATCTGCTGATGCTGCGGCATTACTCGTCACTTTTATCGCGTCCCCCGGTTCCAAAACAATCTTTTGTTCCCCGCCTACAACTACAAGGCTACTACCAACAGGAATGGGTGCGCTTTTTATAATATAAACACTGTCCTCTGCCCCGCTCGTGCGACCACTTGCATCTAACTGCACATCAATCTCTATCTGACTTGTCGCAATATTAGCGCAGGTTAACCCAATAACAGTCGTTTCTGTGGACGCTGGGCATGTGTAGAGGGTTGCAGGAGATGTACCTATACCTGTGTCCGTTTCTGATTTAAATGCGTTTGCCATTTTTTTATCCTAGCGCTATTGCGAATGCCAAGCTGTTATCCGTGAAATTAATCGGGGTGCCGATGGCATCATTGTAGATCATCTTTTCCGCAGGCATTGTACAAAAGATTGTACGAGTACCAGCCGTCCAATTTATTTTCTCGTCACCTATTGTTAGCGCCGCGTCATCCGCAAGCGTTACAGCGGTATCCAGTACAATGCTTGTCTGGCTGTTCACCGTGGCAATAGTAACAACGCCTGATATGCCTGTACCCCTGACGCGCTGTCCTACCGTTAAAGTACCGCCCTGCACATTATCCACAGTCACAGATGTAGAGGCGCTTACAGCACCATTAACGTCTGCCGTAATCTTGGTGCTGCTGCTTTCAAAAACAGTGTCTCGTGACAGGGTGGTGCCTGACAGAGTGTATGTGCCAATACCAACCTCAAAGTCCGTGCCATCCGTACAGGAGTAGTAGGTGGTGTTAGAATCACCTACATCGGCAAAAGAATCGAAACCAGTCACGGCACCGGCAAGAGTTAACGTGCCAGTGCCTGTGGTGGTGCTTGTTTCTTTAACACGGTCTTTGATTACAAGAGCCATATTACTTCAACTCTACGCTCAAATTACCTGCGTTAATGCGGAAGATGTCTCCTACAGCCAGTGTTTTGTTTGCATCTAATGCGCCAACAAACAAAATGTTGGAGCCATCAAATGTCAAAACAGCGTCATCTGCAAGCGTAACCGCTGTATCTAGCACAATGCTTGTTTGTGAGTTTACTGTAGCCACACGAACCACGCCGCTGGTCGCGCCAGTAATGCCTGTTCCAGTAACCACATCACCCACAACAATTGTGCCGCTGTTGCCGTCAAGTGTTACAGCAGTTGAAGCGCTTACGGCACCATTTACATCTGCGGTGGCAATGTTCTTATCTGCCACGAAAGCGTGTGTGACTGTGTATGAGGCCGCTGTTCCTGCCGCTGCCGCATACTCAATGTTATTGTCGTTAATAACGCGCTGTGCATCTGAAACAGCAACATCGGAAACGGCGTGTGCGTAATCTGTCGTTCCAGATGTTCCGCGTGTACAACCTGTCAAGGTGCTTGTCCCGTCAAAGTTCAGGGCAGTGTCATCTGACAAAGTTACAGCCGTGTCCAGAACGATCGCGTTTTGGCTAGTAACTGTAGCTATCCGAACTGTGCCACTGATCCCTGTGCCAGTGACAACCATACCAACAGTGAGTGTTCCTGAGTTGCCATCCACGGCCACACTGGTCGAAGAGCTAACTGCGCCGTTCACATCAGCGGTAGCAGTAGCATCTTTGCCTGTGTATGTAATGATCTCATCGTCAATCGTTACTGAACCAGCGGAAGGAAAGGCTTCTGCGTCAGCTAAGATCAACTCTGTGTCACCCTGCGCGAAAGTTACCGCCACAGTTGTGGTCGATTGCTTCCATCCCGCCGCGTTGACTTGCTGGCGTGTATAGTTAGCGTCATCTGTGTCAACCTGTACTTCGGTGACTTTCTGACCTTCCGCATTTGTTGCTGCGGTTGCCAAGCCGACATAAATACTATTACCCGGCGAAGCAAAGGAAAGAGAATCATTTTTGAACAAGTAGTCCAGAACTCTCCTTTCCAGATAGGTGGTTGCTGCGTTTGATGTTGCCATCGTTCCTTACTCCTGTTTAAGTGCGTGGCCTATCAGGTAGACCTCTCCTGTAGGCATCGCTATTCTCTCTAGCTTCAGCCAAGTCTTTTAAGCGCTGTATTTCTTGTATAAACCTCTGCTCATACAACTGCATCATATCCTGCTCGCCTTTCATGTAAGTATACGCTTCAACAAGCGAACCGTAAAGAAGGGCGTTTGGAGCATTCTCACTGAGCCAGCTTTTGTCTGGATCAGCACCCGCTGTTATACTGGCTGGGCGATAATAATAATGCAGTTCAACGTCATAAGCCAGATTTGGGGTTGGGCTTAAAATAAAATTATTTACATCGAATATTCCATAATAACGTGGCGTTTGATTGCCGGTGACAGAGTTTTCGTATTCTTGCAGGAAGTTCACATCCTTCATCTCAAGAAAATCTTTGTAATTAGCTGTTGTGATTTGCAGTGAAAAAGGGGCAAGATAATCCGTTGGAACTGAAAGATATGGATCGCCAACAGTTAACTGTGATGTAGCGTTTTTGCGGAAAAGCTCTAAATCAACAACAGTAAATATACGGTCTTCTGCACCGCGAATGAACAATGGAAGATTGCTTACGAAAGACGTTTCTGTGTTGTCCGTGAAATCCTGTATTGCCGTTTTTAGCTGTGCGTAAGTAAAACTCATTTATACCACCAATGTTACAGGGCCAGATGTAGCAGAACCTCCGCCACCTCTTTTTCCGCCTTCTGTTGCTGTACCTGAATTAGCAACAAATGTATATCTATCTGCGCTCACAATTGTAATAGCGTTTCCTGAAGCATACTCAATGTCCGCTGCCAGAAACCCATCAAACGGATTTACGCCACGAAATCTTACTATATCTCCGCTTGTTCGTCCATGAGACTGCTCAATAACGGTTATTACGTTGCTGCCAAGTGAACCTGTCAAGAAAGGGTTTAAACCTAACAAATGCTCAACTTCCGGCGCGACCCTACTATCTGGTCTTGGGTCTCTTAGCGCCTCCGCGTCAGGTGGGTGCCTTGTGACTTCTAACTGTGGGTGCTTTTGCTCCCACTCGTCCTTGCCCACAAGAAGACCGTTCCATTCTTTTCGCATATCACGCAAACGATAACGAAAACCAGATCTGTCTGATATTCCATAAGCGTCTTTGCCGGAAGCGAACCTCGCCATAGTTAAATCCTGTAATACTGAAGGTTAGGAGTCACGTTAAACGAAGCCCTGTCCCTGTCCTCTGACTGCGCTCTGTCAAATTCTTCATCATAAATAGCTTTCAGAACTTGAATGCGATCAGGAGCCTTTTTGATTGCAAGATAGTAAGCGAGTCCAGCAGCTAGACATGGATAAAATCTAAATGGCATTTGCAGTGTATTGTTGTAATCATCAGCATCATCCATTCTGGTCAAACAGTCATATACGATAATATCAGTGCTATTTTCAGGCACAGGCCACAGCTTTATTGCTGGCGTTACTTGACGGTCTACAAAAAACTGAGTTGGTCTGGCTTCTGTTGTTTTGGACGGAATAGACAAATACTCATCTCGGCTAACTCTGTCCATTGAGTAATCTGTTCCACCCCTGCGCAATGAGGCTGACAGAACATCAATTACATCTGCGCCAAGAGTGTAGTTTCCGGTGCCTTGAACAAGAGCCAAAGTGCGCTGTTCAATTGTCCACTGATTTAGGCCACGGTTTGCCCAGTCAGCAAGCATTAGGTTTAAAGACCTGCGGGCTGTTTTTAGGTCATATCCAGTGCGAACTTCAAGACCGCAGCGCTCAAAGGCTTCTTCGATGTAATCACTTACATCAAGCTCAAAGTTAGTAGAACCAGATACGGCCATTTACTTTTTCCTCTTTAAAGACTTAACGCGCCTCGGCTTTCCCGCTGGCTGTCCTAAACGCTTTTTCTGCGCTATTCTACTACGCTTTTCGGCTGCTGTCATCTCTCCGCTTGTTTTAGGGGTCTTAGAAGACACGCGCTTGGAGGGGCGGCAATATGGAGTACCCCGTTTTTCTCCTTTGCTACGCCCACACGCTTTCCCCGTGCGAACATCCTTCCAGTCCTCTTTGAACCACCTCTTGAGGGCCGCTCCCTTTTTAGTCTTTCGTACTGCCATATCTCATCCATACCTACAACACAGCTATAAACAAATAAATAAACAAGCCAATAGACATAAGCACAACGCCAGCGACAAGAACTATCTGCTTCATCATCTCTTCAAATTCTTTAGCTTCTTGCAGCTTTCTTCTGCGTTCAGCCGCCGCTGCTTCTTTTGCCTCCTGCATTCTTTTGGCTCTTTCGGCAACAATACCCTTCCATGTTCCGTGGCCGAACCTCATGTCAACTAAAGTAGCTACTTCTTGTAGCTTTTCCGCCGCAATCTTAGCGTCTATAATCTCTTTAGCAACAGTGTCTACGCCAAACTGATCGCCTAAACCGCCACCGGCCTTTCGGTTTCTGGCTTGTTGCGCTTCTTTTTCGCCGCGAAACAGATCATCAATTTGACCGGCTATTTGACCTATATCTTGAACCGTGGAAATATTGCTTTTTATAAATTCTACGGATTTTTGCACGAGAGCAATTCCGGTTAAAACTTCAGCTATCATTTACCGCTTTTTGGTAGCCCTGCCCTTGCCGCCTCCTTTCTTTGATTTTGTCCCCCAGTTTTTAGCGCCTACCTTGCGACATTTAGCCAATGCGCCAGACGCATAAGCAGACGGCCAGACCTTGTACCTAGCTTTTACCTTGCTGTAACAAGCGTCTTTTTTAGAGCCGCCCTTACTTGTTTGTTTGGACATAGAACTGCGCGAGATTGCCATTTTTTTTCTCCAAAAAATCATCCCACAGGACACTTAACATCTTGTGGTTTTCTTCCACTTTTATAGTAATCACAGCCGTGTCTGTCTTTAAGTCAACAACATTGTTACCCACCCAGTATAAGAAGGTAACTAATACACCAATGATTGCTGTGCTGAGTACACCAGCGATTGCTAAAATAATCTTTTGTTCCATTGTTAGCATTTCCACCTCCGTCTAGCTTGGCGCAAACGGCTATTTGGATCCTTCGCTGCCTTTGGAAACTTTTTCATCTGGCCAGCGGAGCGAGCGCAAAATGATTTACGGCGCTTGGCATCTTTGCTCCCCTTTTTAACCTTTCCGGTCACTGCCGTCTTCAGCTTGCTTCCAGGATTCTTTTTTCTATAGGCTTTAACGCCCTTTTCTGTCATACCCGCGCCAGACTTGGTTTTGCGATAATTGCCGCCCTTACCTGTGGTTTTACGAATAGGATTTTCTTTCTTACGAGGCATTAAGACCACTCCTCATCTTTTATAAGCATGGCATCAAAAGCGGCTGTACATCTGGCGTTGTTACTGCGTACTGAAGCGCGGATATCTATGTCAGACTTTTCTGGAAGAGCAAAAGGCACAGCAAAGGCGTAGAAATATTCAGCAGACGCAACCTCAAAAGTATGCGCGATACGGAATGCTGACTGGCCACCATATCTTACAAAGAAGTCACCCGTAGCATCTGCCCCGTCCTGAACGCTCATAACGCCCTGTGATATGTATGCGGTGTACCCAGCAGGCACAGTATACACCCCCATAAGGGTTTGGCCTTTATCAGCCGTGATTCTTGCTACAGTTGTTGCGCCTTTTTTGATGTTAATGTCGCCGAGATTAATTGTTGAGCCGTTGTGCATAAAAGATCTGTACACACGGATGAAGGATTTGGTCGTTGCGTTGCCAGTGGCCGCTGTCAAAGTGACATTCTCGCTGATTTCATTGTAGTCAGCATCAAGGCCAATAACCGTAATAACTTTGTTAGCGTCACCAGCATTGGCGCGATCTACTGTCAGTGTGCCAGCGCTTGAAAAAGCTGACCACGGATACAACGTATCGTTTATGTCCCAAACTGTGCCTGTGGCGTTAATAGACATGGCGGGAACAGCGCCAAACTTGTGGATAGCAGAGTGACCCGGAATTTCTCCACGGGCCACCTGTAGCTCAAACGGCTCAGATGTTCCAACCTGTGTTATGGAACGGAAAATAGCCATTCAAACCTCTATGACAAAAAGATTGTCAGTTCGTTGTTTGTGCCTGTGAAAGCAGAGATATACGCACCTTCTGTAGCAAGAATGCCATCATCTGGAATGTTTAGATGATGAATTCCTGTAGGGAATGTTTGCGTAATCAGTGTTTCACCAGACGCGCCGCCGTTTTTAATTGTAAAAGCGCCAGCCGCAGCCGCATAAATCACAATCTGACGAATGCGAGCGCGAGCGGGGCCGACTACGGCAGCGGATGTGCCTTGCGCCCAATTGTAGGCTTTGACTGGTCCAGCCATTTAAGCCTCCTGTTTAGCTAAGTGCCGCGCCTACAGCAGTAACCCAAGCAGCGCCTGTGTTAATAACAATACAATATTCATTGTCACCAGCACCATTGTCGCTAACCATGTAAACGGTTCCAACAGCAACGTCTGCAAAAGCTGGCAGATTGGCGGTAGTTACAACGGGGATCTGAAAACCGGCATTTGAACGAACCGGTCCTGAAAAAGTAGATAGAGCCATGATTATCTCCTGTCGTGGCTAGTGTCAGCCGCACCATGCGACTGTCAGGGATAACTTATTGTACAACAAAAAAGGGCGGCTGAATAGCCGCCCCTTTCCGTATAATTGTTCGCTTATGCGCCCGGTGAACCGAACACAGCGCGTGGGTCGCTGTAGCCGAAGCTGTAACGCTCACGAGCCTTAAACCGCATGTTGCCTGAATCGAAATCAGCCTCCATGTTGGTTGAAAGCGGAGTACGCTCAAAGTGCTTGAAGCCGTTTGGAGCGTCTGTCTTGATGAAGAACGCATCAGGGTCTGTCAGGAAGTGGTTAATTGTGTAACCCTCTGGCAGCATACCCATGTTGCGGATTGCGTTTACATCGTTGTCGGATGTACCAACGCGGAGTGTAGACTCAAGAAGACGATCAGCAACAAACTGAAGCTGTGGTGGAACGATCAGTTTCATGCCACGAAGAGCAATGATCATGTTCCGCTCATCAACGAATGTTGAGATGTCAATCAAGGCATTCTCAAGTGAAGTTTCGTTGAGGTCAGCAGCAGTTGATGGCTCGTTGCGGAATGTACCGCCACCAGCAAGTGGGTGAGCAGTAGAACAAAGCTCAACGCCGTCACCACCAGTGAAGGTGGCATTAAATGCGTTGTTCAGTGTTGAAGCAGCTTTAACTTGCTTTGTGTGAGCCATTGAACGTGCGAGTGCGCGTGTGTAACGTGCGCCCAGACGATCGTACAGGTTGTCTTCCATTGCTTCTTCAGTCAACGCAAACGCAAGAGCGATTGTCTCATGCGAGTAACGTGCTGTGTAAGCCTCTGAGGCGTTGTCAAAATTGACGCCAGCGCCTTCAGCTTTGGTTTGTGCATTTCCAAAACCAACGAGCATTACCTCTTCTTCAAATGCACGATCTGAAGATTCGGTGTCGTAGATTTCGGCATGCTCGGCTTCGTAACGATCGTATTCGATTCCGAATAGAGCGTTAAGGCCGGGTTCTAGCTCTTTCGCTAGTTGTGCGCGAGAAATAGCCATTATTCAGCCTCCTTATGCCAAGCCGTCAGTACCTGCACTAAACAGGTGATTGTTGATCATGACGATGACATTTGTGTTAGCTGAAGCTACATCGCTGTTCTCTGGATCTGTGGAGATATCAATCGCCTTCAGAGGAAGAGTTGCGGTGGTTGCACCAGTTGAAACAGCCATTTCCATCCGTGAGATGCCAGAAGCATCATCACCAACAGGTGACTGATCTACAATGTCAAAGTTACCGAACAGGTCTGCTACTGGCATTGCAGCATCAGCCTGAATTTCGTAAACAGCGTGAGGCGCGTCAATTACTGATGCTTCAGCATCTGATGCAACAATTCCTGCTGTCCACTTGTTTGCCCAGCGCGGTTTACCGTCTGAGTCGGTGTAAGAAACTCCGTTGAAAACACCAAGAATAGTGCCAGAGCCGCCAGCAGCAACACGTTCAATGCCACCACCAGTAACAACCGCTACGAGGTCGCCTTGGTAGATGGTAGTGTTGTAGCCAGATGCAATCCGGTACTTATTCTGCATGTTTTGCAGATCGGAGCCGTTGCCTGAGCGTGAAAGCCGCAGGCCAAAAGAAGCGTCTTTGTTCGCCATCTTTCTTTCTCCTAGTTGTCAGCTACTCCCTTCGGCCCACCAAAGGACACCGAGGAGCTACGTTGAGGTTTAAGCTTTGGCATCGCGGCATTGGACTCTCTCATCCAATCACGATCCACAGCTTCCATTTGATTTTGCGTAGTGTTCTGGTAATGAGCATTACGCTGATCCGCGATTTCTTCAGGGATTCTAGCAAGAACCAGACCCCCAACGCCAATCACGCCAGCATTTTTGCCCTCATCAACGACAGGGGCATCGAAGTCAGGGTAGTCTTCTGCCCTAACAAGCTCCCAACCTTCACGGCGGCGCTTATGTACATTGTTGCGATCATCGTACTCCATGACTGATTCACGGATCCAACGATGCTTGTAACCAACAGGTGCTTCTGGTGCTTCAAGGGCTGAAGGCGGACGCCAATCTGCAACTCTCGCTTGTTTTTCACGGGTCTGCGAATCCCGGTTTGTGCGATCAGACATTACGCTTTCTTCCTTTCAAGTTTAGCGACCTCTTGAGCATACCGTTCTAGAGGGATATTCATTTTGTTGGCAAAAGCCACTTGTCCCGGCGTCAATTCCACCGTCTTTTTCCGCCCACTTTTGGTAGCTGACCGTCCACTGGACGCAGGAGTAACGGCTTGGGCGTTTTGCCGTTTATCCTGAAACTTGTGCGGAAACTCCCTGCGCATGCGCCGGTCAATTTCCTGATAATATTCATCACTATTTGGGTCAAAGCCCTCATTGATAACGATATCTTCATGTATAACTTTTGCACTGGCAGTCATGATGCGATTACCATCATCACCAAACCAAGGGTTTTTTTCCATCCAGCTTGTAAGCTTTCTGTCAAGCTGACGAGGTTGTTGTGTCGCTTGTTGACGAGGCTGGGCTGCTTGTTGGGTCTCTGCTTGGACTTGGCGCTCTGAACGAGACTTTTGAATGCGCAGACGCTCTTTTTCAAGAGTCAAACCAGAAATAATTTCCTGTGCTTGAGCCATTTTTTCCATGTCGCCATTGTCATATGCTTCTTGAAGCATTCTTTTGGCAGCGGCAGACTGGCTTTCAATACGCGATCCGTATTCATTTATGTAGCCCTTATCCAAATCGGAGAGACGCTTCTTCATCTCTTCGTTCTGTTGCTGGACTTGCTGGGCGTAAGTATAGGCCGCTTCCGCTTCTTCAATCGCCTGCTTACGCTTTGCTGTTAACTGATTAATGCGCTTTTTGACATTATCACTGTAATTCTCTAGATCGTCAGAATCTGCGCCGTCATCACTTTCCCGTACAATTGTTCGGGTTTCTTCTTTTTCAGAAGACGCAGAAACGTCATCAACAACAACGGCGTTAGTGTCATCGTCAAAATCAAAAGATACAGTTTCCTGATCTTCAGGAATATTTTCTTGAATTTCATTCATGTTCATAGCTCCCACTATACATAAGAAATGTCGGCTGGGTCAAGTATTGTTGCGATAATGTTATCGTCATTGATAAGTCTTACTTCCAAATTATCAACTTTGAAACGATTACCAGCATATCTTCCCATTAATACCCATGACTTCTCACCGCACCAAGGCCCAGAAGGAAACTTATCAGCATCTCTATATGCGTCTGGTCCAACTTTGATTACATAAGCTGCAACAGTCGCAAAGCTTTCGCGCTCACGAACTGAGTCAGGGATAATAATCCCTCCAGCAGACTTCTGCTTCATGTAGTAAGGAATTACCAGCAAACGGTAGCCAACAGGCTGTGGCAGGCGCTCAATGGCGGAAAGATCCATCTGTGATGGGTCTTCTGTGTTCTTTTGATTGGGGTCTTCAGTCTTTTCAAACCCTTTTGCTATTGCTGCCGGTACAGGACTCGATGCACCGCTCGGTGTTGCCATCCTCTCAGGGACGAATAGTTTTTTAGCCATCTTCTAGCTCTATGCCTTTCATCGCGGATTTTACTAAATCTTCAGAGTAGGTCATTCCGCGTATTTGCCCCACTATGAACCGGTAGTCGTTCCAATCGCCTACCGAACCATCCGCCAAACGCTGAGTTAAGTCACCCTTGCGCTGCCGTATGTCCTTCAACATATACTCCGCTAATTGTATAGCGTCCATTTACTTCTTCCCAAAAAACTTACTTGCTGCCCTTGTACCAAAGCTGGCACTAACGATTATTCCTAAAGTGTAACGATAGTATTCCGGCATAGCGTCTAATGCAGAAAATCCATCAGTTACAATTTGCCTACCCCATTCTCCGCAGAAGGCTAAAATAAGCGGCACTGAAAACAAAATTGTAAGCCACTCGTCTTTCCACGAGGATGCAGAAGCATCGGCCATTTTGAGATCCCAGTCAATCTCTCCAGTGGCTTTTTTCTCCATAATTACAGCTTCAGCCTTCGCTTTAGCTACTTTAGCGCCAGTCTCCGCCTTTTTAGTCTCTACCTTGCCCTCTAGCCAGGTTCCGGCGAGATTGGCAATAGGACCTATTAGTGCTTGAATCATGTGCTTAATCTCCCCTTTGGAAGAGCCTGACACTTCCAAGATACAGGACGATATCCCTTCATGTGCAGATGAACACTTCTGGACATTTCCATAGCCCTAGCCTCACATCTCTCATAGGATTTGTAAGGGCCTCTTTGATCCTCCAGTTGCCAACATACAGTTGGCTGCAAAATCATACATGCAAGGACAAGGGCTTGAAACATATCAATCCATCGGGTGTTTAGACGGGTTCATTAAAAAACGTATCTCTGTTTCAATAATTGATACGCGCCGAAGTAAATCAACAATCTTGTCCATGTGCATGCTGTTGCTATTTGCTGCCTCAAACAAGCCCTCAATGGCCTCTTTATTACGCATAATGTCACGTTTCATGTTTACGTTCTCTTCAATAGCCATGCGACTGGACATCTGCTTCACAGTATCTTCTAGCTGTGAAATTGTCTGAGCTTGCTGCCCAACCCACCAGACGCCACCAGAAATTTGCACGATCATAGCCACAACAAGAGCGACAGGAACACGAAAATTTTCCATATTACTTTCTCCTGTTCTTTTCGGCTTGCGCCTCAGTGGTTCTGTTGTGCATATCCCACATAATCATTTCTTACTCATCCAAGCGGTAGCGCCCATATAAGCGCCAACAACGCCAGCTTGTGCTATGTAGAACAATCCTAATAAATCTGCTAATGCCTTGACCCTGCTATCAGAGACAAGGGGCAAAAAGAGAAAGACACTAAACGCAATCATGCTAACCATAGCAATCCACGCCATACGCTTTTGAGCTTCGCTTTTTTCCTCACGAAGCTCCATCTCCATCATTTCTTTTTCTCTGGCTATTTCTTCGTCAGATACAATGCCATCACCGTCTAGGTCATGTCGCTCGTATCTGCTACCAGCCTGTAAAGTCTTTTTCGATGGCGTCATCAATCTTCTCTTTAGCGTACTTTACAGCGTCTGTTGCGCATAACAGCACCCATTCCACGAGGGACAACACCGCCTTTACGCATTTTAAAACCATATTGACCAGTTTTGTGATCATAGGTGTATCCTTTCTTTCCTGCTTTTACTGCCTCTTTCATAGCTGCTAATTGCTCATCAGTTAATCCAGCCATAATGTCTTTTAAAGGAGGTGTGCCTTTTTTATCTGACATTAAAAAACTCCTTGGAACCGCTGTGGCCTAGCAATGCTAGAAAATCTGCTAACAGATCCGTTAGTAGCCAAAGTAGCTACTTTAGCTACTTTTTTTGGCTTTCTTTTTGAAAAAGCTGCCTTTGGGCTTTGCCTTGACTGAGCCGCTGTCAACGATGACGGGCTGTTCAACAACTTTGACCTCGACTGGCTTTGGCGCTGGGACGACTGGGGCTTCTTGCTTGTTACGGGCATTTCTACGCTCCACTTTTTTAGCCTTTTCTACCTCGGCTACTTTTCGGTTGACTGAACTGGCGCTCATTGCATTTTACTCCGTAGGTTTGCCGCAGCGATCTCACGCTGGGTCTGAATACGTTCTTCGGCAACACGAACCTTATCCGAGTTAGCCTCTTCTTGAAGATCAATCCTCTGCTGGTTCAAGAGAATGTCATTACGCTCTTTCTCTCTTTCCATTTGCTGCTTTTCTTCAAACTGCCGCGCTTTTTCCTGTATCTCTGCGCCGCGAAGGGATAGCTCCTGCTGTCTGATTGCTACCAACGGATCAGATTGGTCAGCAGGAGCAACTGCTTGTGCATACTGTTCAGTGAGTTCACCGGCAATCTCTGCCGCTCTGTTTTGAATCTCGCTCTGAATCTGCTGCATCATCTGTGGGTTTTGTTGCATCATCATTTGCGCGTCAGGAGTTAACTCTGACGTAACCTCTTGCTGCGCCTGCATCTCTGACATCATTGCAATATGCTCTGAGATGTGGCCTTGGATGGTCATGATAATATTGGCATTAGCTTGCGCTACAGGAGTAGACAACATAGCTAAATGAGCTTCAATGTGAGCCGCATGGTTCTGATCAGGGAAAGCTTGTAAACGCTGATTGCGCAAAGCCTCCTGATTTTCCTTTGCAGGGTTCATTGGCTGTGGCTGTGGAGGCACTGGCAGGATCGTGTCAATGTTTGTGACACCAAGAGCCTCATACATCTTGCGATAAGCCTGATACAAGCCTTGTGGCCCACCATGAATTTCTGGATTGGACTGCACAAGCTGCAATTGTGTCTGTGCCAAAGCAATACGCTGCGACATAGAAAAGATGTTCGGGTCAGAGACAGGTAATACGTCAATACGATCATCAAAATCAGCCTGTTTTACCTGTGGCGGCGCACCAGGGACTGCATATGGATACGCAGGTGCCATGTAACGCGC
>Ga0222719_10003918_pt1 | contig 13124 bp, 9 predicted proteins | sample C33_34DmetaG_FD_165039 | JGI IMG/M metagenome (GOLD analysis project Ga0222719, IMG submission 165039) | Estuarine water microbial communities from San Francisco Bay, California, United States - C33_34D | ecosystem: Environmental > Aquatic > Marine > Unclassified | place: USA: California...
TATAGTAATTCAATTAAAATATGGATTGAGGACGATAGTGAGGCGGTAATACTTTGGAAAGAGTTTACTTCAACTATGCCTGTGTCCATAGAGTATAACATAGAGTTTTAAATGAGGTCACCCCATTCATTTATTGTAAGACCATTAAATAACAAGAGATACAACAACACCAAAGATATTGGTGGCATAGAGTTTATTGTAAGCACATCAGAAGAGGACCACAAGTTCTCTAATAGGTTTGCTGAGGTAGTTGAGACTCCTGTTGGATATGATGGAAAAATCTCCAAGGGAGATACACTACTTGTACACCACAACGTATTTAAGTTCTATAACGATATGAGAGGTAGGCGTAGGAGTGGCAAGAGCTATTTCAAAGATGACCTATTCTTTGTGGACCTTGAGCAGTTCTACGCATATAAAAAAGATGGGACTTGGTACTCTTATGATAGGTATTGTTTTGTAAAGCCTGTACCTGCAACAGAGTCCTATATATATAAACCATTTTCGGAGGAGCCACTTGTAGGATTAGTAAAGATATCCAACGACTACCTGATTAGCAAGGGTGTTAATAATGGAGATAGGATATCCTTCAAGCCTGAGAGCGAGTATGAGTTTGACATTGATGGCGAGAAGCTATACAGGATGTATGACCATCAGATAACAATGAAGCTATGAAGTTAGGATGGATTCAAAGGATATAAAATTAAAAATAATAGAAGCAGGGTATAAAGCGGTAGAGCAGCTAATAAAGGTTTCCAAGGAGGCTATAATAAAACACGACCCGGAGGATGATATCTCTGCTGACAGATTAAAGAACGCAGCAGCTACAAAGAAGTTAGCTATATTCGATGCGTTTGAGATATTGAATAGGATTGAATCTGAGAAGGAGGCGTTAGAGTCTTTGAAGAATGGTCCTAAGAAGACAGATACAAAACAGGGATTTGCAGAAAGACGTTCTAAATAGAAACTTACATAGGGTTATAGAAGACTATATACCCAAGACAGTCCTTGTAAATAAGAACAAGGCTAAGACTTGGACGTATGGATATGACAGTAAGTATGACTTGGTTATTATATCTAAGGATGGAACGTTAGGAGATGTTATTGAGATACAGAGTCTAAGGATAGGGCTACCTGCTAAACCGAAAGAATGCTTCAAGAGACATAAGAAAAAGTCTGAGCAGTATTGGGAGAGGGCAGATATACCAAAAGAATTAAATAGGATACAGTCTATATTCCAATGGAATGAGAAGCCATCTGAGTTTAAGGATAGGTGGGTGGATTATATCGAGAGAGAGTTTGAGAGAAGAGAAGAGGGGATGTGGTTTATGTCAAACGGTATCCCTACATATATCACAGGCTCTCACTATATGTACTTGCAATGGGCTTCTATTGATGTAGGATACCCTGACTTCAGGGAGGCTAATAGATTATTATTCTTACATTGGGAGGCTTGCAGGGCAGATAAGCGTAGCTTTGGTCAAGACTATCTAAAGATAAGACGTTCAGGTTTCTCATTTATGAGTTCATCTGAGTGTGTGAACACAGGGACACTTGCAAAGGATGCGAGGGTCGGTATGCTATCCAAGACAGGGGGCGATGCAAAGAAGATGTTTACGGATAAGGTAGTGCCAATAAACAGCAGGCTACCTTTCTTCTTTAAGCCTATTATGGATGGTATGGATAAGCCTAAGACTGAGTTAGCATTTAGGATTCCTGCGTCAAAGATTACAAAAAAAAATATGTACGACACAACTACTGAGGAGTTGTACGGATTGGATACCACTATAGATTGGAAGAACACAGATGATAACTCCTATGATGGGGAGAAGCTATTGCTGTTAGTTCACGATGAGAGTGGTAAGTGGTTGAAGCCAAATAATATATTAAATAATTGGAGGGTTACAAAGACTTGTCTACGATTAGGTAGTAAGATTATCGGTAAGTGTATGATGGGGTCTACCTCGAACGCACTAAAGAAAGGTGGAGAGCAGTTTAAGAAATTATATAGAGACTCTGATGTTACAAACCGTAACTCTAATGGTCAGACTAAGAGTGGACTATACTCATTGTTTATTCCAATGGAGTGGAATATGGAGGGTTTTATAGACAGGTATGGTATGCCTGTATTCAGGACACCTGATGAGCCTGTACTTGGAATTGATGGAGAGTATATAACTCAGGGTGCTATCGACTATTGGAAGGGAGAGGTTGACTCTCTAAAGAGCGACCCTGATGCATTGAATGAGTTTTACAGACAGTTTCCAAGGACAGAGTCACACGCATTTAGAGACGAGAGCAAGCAGTCTATATTTAATCTAACCAAGATATATCAGCAGGTTGAGTATAACGACTCATTGATTATGGAGCACCACGTAACTCGTGGGTCTTTCTCTTGGAAGAATGGTATAAAGGATACAGAGGTAGTATTTAATCCTGACAAGAGGGGAAGGTTCTATGTATCGTGGACACCAAGTAAGAACTTACAGAATAGGGTAGTAGAAAAGAATGGAGTAAAGTATCCGGGTAATGAGCATATAGGTGCATTCGGATGTGATAGCTATGACATATCAGGAGTAGTTGGGGGTGGTGGTTCTAATGGAGCACTACACGGAAAGACTAAGTTTAGTATGGAGGATGCTCCAAGTAATCAATTTTTCTTAGAGTATATAGCAAGACCTGAAACGGCAGAGATATTCTTTGAAGATGTGCTAATGGCTTGCGTATTTTATGGTATGCCAATCTTGTGTGAGAATAATAAGCCAAGACTATTATACCATTTTAAGAATAGAGGGTATAGGGGGTTCAGTATGAACAGACCCGACAAGCCTGCTAACAAGCTCTCTAAGACAGAGAAAGAGCTTGGGGGTATACCTAACTCAAGTGAAGACGTAAAACAGGCTCACGCCTCCGCTATAGAGTCCTACATAGAAGAGCACATTGGCTTTAAGTCTGAGGACGAGATGGGCGATTGTGTATTCGTAAGGACCTTAGAGGATTGGGCAAAGTTTGATATATCTAACAGAACTAAATTTGATGCGTCTATTAGCTCAGGTTTAGCTATAATGGCAACGCAAAGACATCTATATTTTACTGAGAAAAAAGTATCAAAAATAAAGATTAACTTTGCAAGGTATAGTAATAGAGGCAATACAAGCGAAATAATTAGATGAAAGAGGTACAAATTAATATATCATCTACAAGTTTCCCAAATCAATTTGTGTCGGATGCAGAGAAAAAAACTGTAGAGTTCGGCTTACAGATTGGTCAGGCTATTCAGTATGAGTGGTTTAAAAAGGACGGGAACTCTTGTAGGTTTTACAGTCAATGGAGAGATTTCCAACGATTAAGATTATATGCAAGAGGTGAGCAGTCAGTAGGCAAATATAAAAATGAGCTTGCTGTTGATGGAGATTTAAGTTATCTAAACTTAGATTGGACACCTGTACCTATACTTCCAAAGTTTGTTGACATTGTTGTTAACGGTATGCAAGACCGTATGTTCGAGCCAAAGGCATATGCACAGGATGCTATGTCTATGTCTAAGCGAAGCAAGTATCAGCAGATGATAGAAGGGCAGATGGTTGCAAAGCCTATGCTTGAGATTATACAAGAGAAGACAGGGGCTAATCCTTTCACGATGAATCCTGATGAGCTTCCTAATACTGATGAGGAGTTGGCTTTGTATATGCAGCTTAACTACAAGCCTGCAATAGAGATTGCAGAGGAAGAGGCAATAAGCACAATATTTGAAAGCAATAAGTATAACGACATAAGAAAGCAGCTTGACTATGACCTTACCGTATTAGGTATAGGGTGTGCCAAGCACGAGTTCCTTCCGGGTGGAGGAGTGAAACTAAACTATGTAGACCCTGCTAATATTGTATACAGCTATACTGAGGACCCTCACTTTAAAGATTGTTTCTATTGGGGAGAGATTAAGACTGTACCTATTACTGAGCTTGTTAAGATTGACACAAGTCTAACCAACGAAGACTTAGAGACAATATCTAAATACTCTCAAAGTTGGTATGACTATTATGATGTTGCTCAATTCCAACAAGATGATATATTCTATAAGGATACTGCAACTCTACTTTACTTTAACTATAAGACCACTAAGAAGGTAGTATACAAAAGAAAGGTAAAGGATAATGGTAATGTATCTATGGTCGAGAAAGACGATAGCTTTAACCCACCTGAAGATATGCAAGAGGAAGGGAAATTTGAAAAGGTTTCTAAGACTATTGATGTATGGTATGAGGGTGTTATGGTTATGGGTACTAATATTGTACTCAAGTGGGATATGATGGAGAATATGGTACGACCACAGTCTGCCACTCAACACGCTATACCTAACTATGTATGTGTTGCCCCAAGAATGTATAAGGGTGTTATTGAGTCTTTAGTTAGAAGGATGATACCATTCGCTGACTTGATTCAGATTACTCACCTAAAACTACAGCAGGTTATATCACGGGTTGTCCCTGATGGTGTATTTATTGATGCAGATGGTTTAAGTGAAGTAGACTTAGGTACGGGAGCAGCATACAATCCTGAAGACGCTTTGAGGTTATACTTCCAAACGGGTAGTGTAATCGGAAGGAGCTATACAGGAGATGGAGAGTTTAATAATGCAAGGGTTCCTATTCAAGAGCTTAACTCTAATTCGGGTGCATCAAAGACTCAGATGCTTTTAACTAACTATAATCACTACCTAAACCAAATAAGAAATGTAACGGGACTTAATGAGGCAAGAGATGGAAGTTCTCCTGACCCTAATGCATTGGTAGGATTGCAGAAGTTAGCAGCGTTAAACTCTAACGTAGCTACAAGGCATATATTGCAAGGTAGCTTATATATATGTAGAAGTCTATCTGAGGCTATAACGTATAGGGTAGCTGACATCCTTCAATACTCTGACTTTAAAGATGAGTTTATAAATCAGATTGGCAAGTACAATGTGTCAATACTTGATGATATCAAAGACTTATATATATATGACTTTGGAATATTCATCGAGATGTCTCCTGATGAAGAGCAGAAGGCAATGCTTGAGCAGAATGTTCAGATGGCTTTATCTAAGGGAGATATAAACCTTGAGGACGCTATTGACATTAGAGAGATAAAGAATCTTAAACTCGCCAATCAGTTACTGAAGGTTAAGAGGGTAGCTAAGCAAGAGAGAGAAGAGAAGATGGCTATGCAGAAGCAGGCTATTCAAGCTCAACAGCAAATGCAGTCTCAAGAGTTAGCAGCACAAGCAGCTCAGATGAAGATACAGGCAGAGACTCAGGCTAAGATGCAGTACAGACAGGCTGACGTAGCATTCGAGATTGAGAAGATGAAGAACGAGGCTATGTTAAAATCTCAGTTAATGGATAAAGAGTTTGAACTTAATCTTCAATTAGCACAGATGAATGCACAGTCGTTAGCTGATAGAGAGTCTTCAAGAGAGGATGCTAAGTCAAACAGGATTAGCCAACAGAATACAGAGCAAAGCAAGTTAATTAACCAAAGAAAGAATAATCTACCTCCATTGAATTTTGAATCAAACGAGGATAGTTTAGATGGTTTTGACTTTGCGGAGTTTAACCCAAGATAATGAGCAAAAAAAACTATAATATATTTTGCCTAAATTTGCAAACAATTAAATCAAACACATAATGGAATTTAAAGTTAAAGCGGTAGAAGTCGGAGAAGAGAAGTCAACTCAAGAAATAGAAAGAGAATTACTTGAGAAGCACGAGGAAAAATTAAACGAAGAGGTAGCCCCTGATGTTGAGGTCCAAGAGACACCAAAGGTAAACCTTGAAGTTGAAGAAACTCCTCAAGTAGAGGAGCCGACTAAAGAAGTAGAAACACAATCTCAGGAGGCTACGCTAACTGAGGAAGACGTTCTTAAATTTATTGGTAATAAATACGGAAGAGAAATCAATTCACTTGATGAGTTTAATCAAGCGAGAGAGGAGAGCGACCCTCTCCCTGAAGATGTATCCAAGTATTTACAATACAAAAAGGATACAGGTCGTGGCATTAATGATTTTATGCAATTGCAAAAGAATTATGATGACGCAGAGCCTGACCAACTGCTACGAGATTATCTTAGTGCAACCGAGAAAGGGTTGGATGCAGAAGACATTGACATTCTTATGGAGGATTATTCCTATGATGAGGACATTGATGACGAAAGCTACATTAAGAAAACCAAGTTAGCAAAAAAGAAGACAATTGCTAAAGCCAAAGACTACTTTGCAGAGCAACAGGAAAAATACAAAGTTCCTCTCGAGTCGAGAAGGGATGGTCTTCCTGATAGCGAAGCGAAAGAGTTGGAGGAATATAGACAATATATAGCTGACGCTAAGACGATAGATGAGCAAAACTCTCGCAAGAGAGAGGTGTTCTCGAAAAAGACAGATGACGTATTCAACGAGTTCAAAGGTTTTGAGTTCAAATTAGGCGAAGACAAATCTATTTCTTTTTCACCGGGAGATGCTGCTGAACTTAGAAAGAGTCAATCAGACCCCTCAAACTTTATTAAAAAGTTTTTGGATGAAGATGGAATCATAAGTGATGCGGAGGGATACCACAAGTCTTTAGCAATGGCGATGCATCCTGACAAGTTTGCTAAGTTCTTTTACGAACAAGGCAAGAGTGCTTCGGCAGATGAGCAGATGAGGAAAATGAAAAATGTCAATATGACAACTCGCTCTGCTCCTGAAGTAACACAATCGAAATCAGGTATGCAAATTAAATCTTTGAATAAAGACTCAGGTCGTAGTTTAAAGATTAGGAAAAGATAATTAATAAAAAAGTTTAACATTTAAAAAAAAAAGAAAAAAAATTATGGCAGTATTAGCTACCCCCGGGTTTGATTTAACCCCAAGTGCTCAACAAGTACCGTTGAGTACAAATTACATCACTAACTTCGACTTCTTGAATCAGTATCTTCCTGATACCTACGAGAAAGAATTCGAGCGTTATGGAAACAGAACAGTATCCTCATTCCTTAGAATGGTTGGAGCTGAAATGCCTTCTAACTCAGACCTTATCAAATGGGCAGAGCAAGGAAGACTACACACTAAATACACAGACGTTACAACACCTACTGTTGCAGCAGCAGGTACTGCTACATTTACAGTAAATGACGTTTTAGTTCCTGCATTAGGGTCCACAGCAACAACACTTGAGGCTGTTGCTATTCGAGTTGGACAGACAATTCTTATTACTCGTAATGTAACAGCAGTTGCTCCTGACACCAATAGTATAAAGGCTATCGTAACAGCAGTTGGTTCAGGTACTACAAATCGAGAGATTACGGTTGCATTTTATGACGCAGCCGGTTTTACTAACTCAGCACCCGGTACAGACAAGTTTACAGTATTTGTTTATGGTTCTGAGTTTAAAAAAGGAACTGAAGGAATGGTTGGCTCATTAGAGTCTGACGATTACATCTTCGAGAACAACCCAATCATCATCAAAGATAAGTACGCAGTATCAGGTTCTGATATGGCACAAATTGGATGGGTTGAAGTAACTACTGAAAATGGAGCTAACGGATACCTATGGTACTTAAAGTCTGAGCACGAAACTCGTTTACGTTTCGATGACCACTTAGAAACCGCAATGATTGAAGCAGTTCCTGCCGGTATACCGGGTTCAGGTACTCCTATAGCAGGTAGTGCAGCAGCTTTAGGATTTAAAGGTTCTGAAGGTATATTCTACGCTGTTAACAACCGAGGAAACGTATGGGGTGGAGGTAGCCCAACTACTCTTACTCAGTGGGATACAGTAGTATCACGACTTGACAAGCAAGGTGCGATTGAAGAGAACGTAGTATTTGTTAATAGAGACTTCTCTTTTGACATTGACGATATGTTAGCAGGGTTAAACGGTTACTCAAGTACGGGTGCTTCTAACTTCGCATCTTTCGGTTTATTCGACAATGATAAGGATATGGCATTGAACTTAGGTTTCACAGGATTCCGTAGAGGATATGACTTCTACAAGTCTGATTGGAAATACCTAAACGACCCAACTATGCGTGGTGGATTAGGAAGCGAAGCAGTAAACGGACTATTAGTTCCTGCAGGTTCTACTTCAGTATACGACCAAGTAATGGGTAAAAACGCAAAGCGTCCATTCTTGCACGTTCGATACAGAGCTTCTGAAACTGAAGACAGACGTTACAAAACGTGGATTACAGGTTCAGCAGGTGGAGCACAAACTTCAAGCTTAGATGCTATGGAAGTACACTTCTTATCTGAGAGAGCTGTATGTACGTTAGGTGCAAACAACTTCTTCTTATTCCAAGACTAAGAAGTAAATTAATAATGGGATGGGGCTACATATGTAGCCTCTCCCTTTTTTTTAAGAATTAAATTAGAATTAAATGAAAAATAAAAACAAAGTATTTGAAGCTAAGTCTTACAGGCTTACAAGAGATGTAGCACCTTTATCTTTTATGCTACCAACACAAAACAGTAGAAGATTCCCATTAATGCATTTTGACGAAGGTACAGGTACTAACCGAGAGCTTCGATATGCACGAAACCAAAAGTCCCCATTTGTAGACGAGCAGGATGGAAATGCCATCCTTGAACCCGTAATATTTGAAGATGGGCTACTTCACGTTGGAAAAGAAAACCAAGTATTACAGAAGTTCTTGCACTACCATCCCTTAAACGGAGTAAAGTTTCAAGAAATCAACAAAGCTAAAGATGCCACAGAAGAGGTAGACTACCTATTAGTTCAAGCAGACGCATTGATAGAGGCTAAGTCACTTAGTTTAGAACAGCTTGAGAATGTATGTCGTGTACTCTTTAATATGGATACATCAAAGACATCCACAGCAGAGATGAAGCGAGACATATTAGTATTTGCTAAGAACAATCCAACTGATTTCTTAGATGTTATAACAGACCCTGAGCTACAGTTAGTAGGAACGGTTCAAAGATTCTTTGACCAAGGGCTATTGACATTTAGAAAAAGTAACAAAGAGGTATGGTTTAATTTATCTTCCAATAAAACAAAGTTATTAAATGTACCTTTTGGAGAAGAAGGTATAGATTTAGTTGTCTCTTATATGAAGAGCGATGATGGTATAGAGATATTAAAACACCTTGAATCACTATTAGACTAACAAGTTACTCTACCAATATACAAAGACTCCGCAAAAATGTGGGGTCTTTTTTTTTGCCTATCTTTGTAATAAAATAAGAGCAGATGATTAACTCGGTCCGACAGACGGTAATGTCTGTATTGAACAAAAATAATTACGGGTACATAACCCCATCTGATTTCAACTTGTTTGCAAAGCAAGCTCAGTTAGATATCTTTGAGAATTATTTCTATCAGTACAACTACCAATTAATGAAAGAAAATGCCCGTCAATCAGGAACGGGTTACGCAGATATTACGAAAGGTATAGAGGAGGTAATAGACTCTTTCTCAGTAACGCTACCATTGTTACAGAATGCAGGTAGTCAGTATTTTTTACCATCTCCAACAACGACTAACAATAGCTACTATCTTATTAATAAGGTATTAATCTATACTAATCAATTGGCAAGTGGTACTACCACAGCTACTAATGTGGCAGGGACGCTTGTAGAGGACTCTACAGCAGACTTTACAGCAAGTGGTGTATCAGTAGGGGATATCGTGTCAACGGTAACAGGAGGCGTTACATACAATACTATAGTGGCATCTGTGGACAGCTCTACTCAGTTAACAGTAGGAGCTACGTCAGGCGTAATTGTATGGGATGCAATTGGTAAGACTTATAATATATATAGGGCATCAGACATAAAGGAAGCAGAGAAGGTAAGCAACAGCAAGATTACTATGCTAAGTAATTCTATTCTTACTGCACCAAACCTAACATTCCCTGCATACGCACAGGAGGGTGACTTCTTGGATTCTTATCCAAACACAATAAATAATATAGGGCAATTGATTTCTCAGTACATTAGATTTCCATTTGCACCTAAGTGGACATTCATAACATTAGCAAGTGGAGAGCCTGTATTTGATTCAGGAAGTGCTGACTATCAAGACTTTGAGCTACCATTGGACGATGAGGTTAACTTGGTTAACAAGATTCTACAATACGCAGGTATGTCGATTAGAGAGATTCAGGCAGTACAGTTTGCACAGGCTGAGGACAACGAGAATACAGCATCAGAAAAATAACATATGGCATATATATCACAATATCAATATTACGAAAATGGAGGGGCAAGCCCTGAAGATGAAAATTGGGGTTCATACCAATATGTTTCTTTAGAGGATATAGTAAATAATTTTATGTTAATGTACGCAGGGAACCACTCATTGGTAAATAATGAGCCTCGCTACAAGGTATTGTTCCACGCAAAGAGGGCGATACAAGAATTAAACTATGACGCATTTAAAGAGAGCAAGATATTAGAACTAAATGTTGGGGCACAGCTTAGGTATGTGCTACCATCAGACTATGTAAATTGGATTAGAGTATCAATGTACCGTGATGGTCTATTGATGCCATTGACTGAAAACATTCAAACCAATTGGTCAAGTGCATACCTACAAGACAATAACGATAGGATACTATTCGATATAGACGGTAACGCATTAAGCCCTCAGAACTCAAACTTAGACCAAGATAGATTAGATGGAACTAAGCAGTCTATATACCTAAACCAAAACTCTGAGTATTATGGGAGAGCAGGTTGGAATATTGATGGTGCTTGGTACTTTGACTATGGGATAGGTGCTCGATATGGATTAAACACAGAGACTGCAAACGCAAACCCTACATTTAAGATAGATGCAAAGGGCGGTGTCATAAACTTTAGCTCAGGTATTGAGGGAGAGCTTGTTGTACTTGAGTATGTATCTGATGGTATGGAGAATGGAGACGACAGTAAGGTAACTGTTAATAAGTTATTTGAAGACTTCATCTACGCTTACATTGAGTACGCTATATTAAATAGCAAGGTAGGTGTCCAAGAGTATGTCGTAAGGAGAGCACAGAAGAGAAAGACAGCATTACTTAGAAACGCAAAAATAAGAATTAGCAATATACATCCGGGAAGATTATTAATGAATCTAAGAGGAAGAGATAAGTGGTTAAAATAATATGGCGAATATTCAAAGAAACTTTATAGCAGGTAGGATGAATAAATCAGTCGATGAGCGACTCGTTCCAAACGGGGAGTACATTGATGCATTAAACATTCGTATGGGGTCAACAGAAGGCTCTGAGATAGGTGTCCTTGAAAACTCTAAAGGGAATACTCAGCTAACAACGTTAGAGTATAATGGCGAGGCACTATCTGCTAACGCAAGGTGCATAGGAGCATTTGACGATGGAGCCAATGAGACTATGTATTGGTTTATACACGACTCAACCTTTGATTTTGGTCAAGGAACTTTAGGTAAACTTGATATGGTGGTGTCCTATAATGTAAACACTACGGCAGTTGTATACCATCTGATAAGTATCAATGATGGAAGTGGTGTCAATACCACACTAAACTTCAATCCTGAGTACCTAATAACAGGCGTAAATAAAGTTGAGGACTTGTTATTCTTTACGGACAACTTCAATCAGCCAAGAGAAATAAATGTTAAGAGAGGTTACTCTCAGCCTGATACAATAACGTTGTTAGATGGGTTTTCTTATGATGATATATTAGTAATAAAAAGACCACCATTAGCAGCACCTGAAGTAGCTCTTGTTACCACATCACCAAACGAAACATTCTTAGAGGAGAGGTTTATATGCTTTGCTTATAGATACAAATATGCTGATGATGAGTATTCAGCTACATCTCAATGGACAGACCCTGCATTTCTTCCGAGACCTTTTGAACTATCAATTGATAGTATGTTGAATGAGGGTATGATTAATGAGTTTAATCAAGCACAGGTAACATTTAATACGGGTGGGAAATTAGTTAAGGGAATTGATATACTTTTTAAAGACGCAGATAACCCTACTATAAAGATAATAGAGAAGATTGACAAGGCGAAAGCAGGTCTTACAGACAATGCAGAAGAGACCTTTACATTCACAAATAGTAAGATATTTACAATACTTCCTGAGTCAGAGATACTCAGACTATACGATAGTGTTCCCTTATTGAGTAAGGCTCAGACAGTTATGGGCAACCGACTTATGTATGGTAACTATACTGAAGGGTTTGACTTGATAGACAATGATGGCAATGATGTTAGGTTTGAGTATACTACTTCACAGAACTCTGAAGAATTAGTTGAGGCTGCTCTTTTACCCTCCTTGGCAAATGGCACTTATACTATAAGTGGAACTGATAATCCTACGGATACATTGGCATCATTTGACCTTGAAGGAATAGAGCTAAAATCAGGAGCATCTCTTACGTTCTCATTTTCATTCAATCACTTTGGTTGGTCATCAGGAAGCACAACACCTACACCTACATCTAATAACGGAGATGAAAATAATCTTGAGTTTATATTCTATCTCAAGAGAGATTATTCAAGTGTGTACGACTTATTTCTAAGTGATGAGTGGCAAGAGGCGATAGGAATATCTTTACCCGGTGGTAATATTCAGCCAATGGCTACAGCAGGAGATGGAGTAACATTAACAGATGTATACAATAGTGTCTTTGAAGACACTCTTGATGGTTCATATCAGAAGTATCAGAGTGGGATAAGTGGTATTGAACAAGCAGTTGCAACTACGGCTGCGGCAGGGTCAGATGTAATCACCTTTCAGTTTCCTGCTATACAATATCAAGACCCTGCAACTCCGGCTAATATATATACGGAATACTTATCTATTGATGATGAATCTCAAATACAATACCTGTCATCAGGTAATTCAAAGAGCTTGCATAGCAATAGAGGATACGAGATAGGGATAGTCTATATGGACGAGTTCAATAGGGCTACTCCTGCATTAGTTAGTGAGAACAATACGGAGCACTTCCCTTGCTCTACTTGCGACACAGCTAATAGTATTGACGTAACTATACCAACTACACAGCTTGCACCATTTTGGGCGAGGAGGTATAAGTTTGCAATAAAGCCTGACAGAGAGACTTACGAGACTATATACTCAAACTTATTTTTTACAGATGAGGAAGAGAATG
>Ga0222719_10003920_pt1 | contig 13123 bp, 22 predicted proteins | sample C33_34DmetaG_FD_165039 | JGI IMG/M metagenome (GOLD analysis project Ga0222719, IMG submission 165039) | Estuarine water microbial communities from San Francisco Bay, California, United States - C33_34D | ecosystem: Environmental > Aquatic > Marine > Unclassified | place: USA: California...
TCTACGTGATATTACAGATACCTATTCTTCTCTTGATGATGTAGTATGGCCTACAAAACCTGCATAACCTCTTCATTCTTTTCACAAAAAAAGTTCGTTTTTTCACAAAAAAACAGTTGATTTATTTCTCTCGATAGTCTAATATAAGATATAAGATGAAGAGAAGGAGTAAATCATGAAGTTTCAAGTTCTACAATTCGACGTTCGTAAGCATCTCGTTGACGGTAACTTTGTTAGCAAAGATATCGAGCGTAAGCATTTTGATATGATGTTCTACGGCAAAGTAGATCCAATGTTGTTCATCTCTGATTACAATGTTGTATGTGAGATTGAAGCAGCTGATCTTGATGAAGTCTTTGAGATTGGTAATATCGGTCCTGAAGAAAAAATCACCCGTATCGATCGTATGCATTCAGTATCTATTGGTGATGTGATCCGTGAAGCAGATACTGGTAAGTGCTTTGTAGTTGCCCGTGAAGGTTTCACCCGCTTAGGTGATGAGGTGGCTGCATAATGGCTATCATCTATACCTCAACTAGTTCCCATAAAAAGCAAAAGAGAAAGCCAGGCTGGCAGAAAGCAGAAGCTGAGCATAGAGCTTGGCTGATTAAGATGGGTATTGATCCTGATCGTAAGCAGAAGAAGAAAGAGTTTAAGCCTCTTACTGTTAAAGAATCATATCGTAGAGATACTCCTGAAATACCTTCTGCAGTAATAAAGGCTGATCCTAATGCATGCGCATTGAAAGATACTTCTTATAAACTAGAAGTCTCAAAGCAATATGTAGTAGGACAGGCTTACAATAAAGGTAACTATCAAGTACTATCGAAAGCGGAACAAGCTGATGGTGCGACAGGAAAAAGGCGTTTTTAGGAAAAAAACAGTTGCCTTTTTCTCGGGACGAGACTAATATAAGATATAAATTGGAAATGAGGAGAATAAAATGTTCCAGGTGATTAGTAAAATTGGTGAAGAGACTATTAAAAAGTCTTTTGAAGAAGTAGATGAAGCTTATGTTGAGCTTGATCGAGTAGTTAACTTTGTAGACGATAATTCTGATGTTACAGCTTGTTTGTTTCAGAATGATCGACCTGTCAAAGCTTTCCAGAACGGTGAATGGATGTATCCTTCTACTGGTTCTATTTATTCATATACTGCGTAATTGAGGAGATTATATTATGGCGCATAATGTTGAAACTATGGCGTATGCCGGTGAAGTGCCTTGGCACGGTTTAGGAGTTCAGGTTGCAGAGACTATCTCAGTAGATGAGATGTTAAAAGCTGCTAGCCTGGATTGGATGGTTAACAAATTTCCTACCTACTATGAGATGAACGGTGTTCGTAAGTCTACTGGTAAGTATGCTCTTGTTAGAGAGTCTGATGGTAAGTTTCTATCAAACGTTTCTGATGGTTGGGAGCCATGTCAAAATGCTGATGCATTTGAACTCTTTAACGACTTTGTTAAAGAAGGTGATATGGAAATGCATACAGCTGGTTCATTGAAAGATGGTCAGATCGTTTGGGGTCTAGCTAAGATGAAAGACTCTTTTGAAGTATTTAAAGGTGATCAAATTGATCAGTATTTGTTGCTAGTTAATCCGCATCAGTTCGGTCATGGTATTCATGTACGTTCAACTCCTATTCGAGTAGTATGTAATAATACTTTATCACTATCTCTTGGCTCTGCATCTAAGGTAGAAGCTACTCAAAATCACCGTAAGGTATTTGATGTAGAAGAGATGAAACAAACTCTTGGTCTAGCTCGTGAGAAATTGGCTAAATATAAGGACATGGCTGAGTTTCTCGGTCTTAAGCGCTACGATGAAATGACTCTTAATGAGTATATGAACGTAGTATTTCCATCTTTCTCTAAGAAAAGCCCTGATCTGTCTCGTAACGCAGCTCGTGCAATCGATATTATTGAGACACAACCCGGGGCTGAATATGCTAAAGGGTCATGGTGGCAGGCATTTAATGCTGTTACCTATCTTGCAGACCACGAATTAGGTCGTAATCCAGATACACGTATGCAATCAGCTTGGTTGGGTGCTAACAAAGATCGTAAGAACTTTGCTCTGGAAAAAGCGATTGAATTCGCAGAGGCAGCCTAGTGCTGCCTCTTCTCTAGGAGGCTAATTTGATAGAAGTTATTGCTATCAGTTTTATAGGTGCATGTGCATTCTTCTCTTACCGCTCAGGGTTTAAAGAAGGTGTTAATGCAGGTGTAATAAATGCTGTTAACAGTCTGGCACAGCAGCGTTATATTAACGTAGATGATGAGGGTAATATCTCTAAAGCAGACTGATAAATAAGATTGCAACGTTGAAGCAATTCAAACGCTAAACAGGACGCGGGGGCGGTACCCGCCGCCTCCACCATAAACACATGGATAGAGAACTCTGGATATTATATCTAATAATGGTCTTAATAGCAGTAGCGATGTTACCGTTTTTAGTAAGAGTGCAATATCTGAATAATTTATTAGCCATGTGCTTATGATGGGGGCGAACTAGGATCGACTGGTGGTTAATAGAAGAGTGGAGTTGTCCCGCGCAAGCTGGGTTAACGCAAGAAAACGACTAAATGCAAACGATAACTTTGCACCTGAGATGCGCTTAGCAGCATAATCTCCGGGCCCGGCGGAGCCTCGGAACAGAATCCGCCACCTTTTTTCTAAACTCTCGAGAGCTATCTTATAAATACATATGAGATGGCTATTTTTATGGCTGACTTTTGAGAGAGGAAAATGATGTTTAAAAAGCTAGCATTCGCTGCTGCTTTTATCATGTATACATCACTAGCGATTGCAGAACCAATCGTAACTGAATCGACTACCAACAGCACAATCACGACAAACGGCTCAATGGAAACAACCGTTAAGTCTCCACCTCCATCTGCAATATCGCCACAATTTAGTGCCGGTAATAATAACGACTTATGTACAGTCGGTGTAGCAGGTGCAGTTCAAACACAAATCTTAGGTATTTCAGCAGGTACTACCTTTACTGAAGAGAATTGTGTTCGCTTAAAAAAATCTAAAGTTTTATATGATATGGGAATGAAAGTTGCCGCTGTATCAGTTATGTGTCAAGACAAAGCAGTCTTCGATGCTATGATGATGGCTGGTACTCCATGTCCGTATGAAGGTCAGATTGGCGAAGCTGCTAAGATAGGATGGGAATCTCACGAATTCAAAGATAAGCATGAGAAGAATGGTAAAGAGGAGTCGATGGATGCTAAAGAAGCTGCTACTTACGGGTTTGGTGGTTTGCTTACCCTCTTATTGCTTCTCTGATAGTATAGCACCATATTATGGTACAACAGGTAACGCTGCAGCAGGTGGGCATACTTGGAGTATGCCTGATATACTTCCAGCCCCTCCTGGGTTAGATATTAATGGTGTATTCTATAGTTATACTCCAAACAAAAATACAGCCGATGATATGCAAGTTCATATAGGAAATGAGCGTGCAGATGGTACAGGTGATATATGGCGAGAGACTGATGATTGGTCTGGCGCGCCTGGTGGTATTGAAGTAAGAAGATTAATTGGTATTCCTAATGTTCCAAGAGAAGCTTGGGGTGATGGGTCAATAGAAGTAGAAGGAAATGGTACTGTAGAAGACGCATCTGTTATCTATAGTTTTAAAGTAGATCCTTGCTATAACCCTCAATATGATCCGAACTGTCCTGGATATAAATTACCAGTACCAGAAATAGAGACTGTTAAGATAGAAGATTTATATGATGCTACTAAAGATGATGCGGTCCAAAGAGCTACTACAGAAACAGATAAAGATGTATATGAAGAAGATGATAAAGCTGAAGTAAAAGATGAAGATGAAGAAGATGATGAAAAAGAAATGCGATTAGAAGCAGCGCTAGCAGCAGTAGATAATTCAGCATTATTTGCCGAAGCATTTGCACAATCACAAATATTAGCATCTATTAATTTAGCAGTAAATATGAATAGTTATTATGTATCAAATATACCAGGTGGAGAGTATAAAGAGAATGTAGTATTGATTGATAGACAAATTAATGATAACAAGCAAGGCCTGCGGAATGGTTTTGCACAACAATTACTGCATCAACAAATGGTTGATATGCAGTACAATAGGTAGGAGAACTAAATGTTCAAAAAGTCAATAGTTATAGCTGGAGTATTGTACCTCTCTACGGCTATTGGATATTCAGCACAAGCGGAAAATGTACCTATTACTGGTACTGTACAATCTCGCTGTGTTATTTCTGTAGACACTCCTGGTGTTTATGGAAACCCAAATGCATATAGTCTGACAACAGCAGCAACAGATGGTGGTGTACAGCCAATTGTCCGCTATGATGTCACATTAGCCGATGCGTACTATGCTCAAATTACAACCCCAATAGAGTTTTCATCTAGCCCATCTTTAAGTGATACTGTTACTTGGACAGGATCGACTGAAGTTAGTGCTGTAAGTGATGCTACTAATATGGGCTCGTATGAAACAAATAAAGTTACTTTTGGTCAAACTACACAATATGACCTAACAGCAACAGGTTCAACTTGGTTTAAATCAAGTTCATCCGCTACTTATGGAGGTAATAAAGCATTTCCTGGTGGTACATATGTTGCGCAAGTAGAGGCGGTTTGCATCGCGCAATAATATGAAAAATTTGTTTATTATTCTATTGCTAAGCTTGTTATCATTTCCTGCTGTTGCACATGAAATGGTACCAACGTATCCTAAATGGAGAACGTCTTATATAGATGATCTTCTAGTAACACAAATGGAAATGTTTAACAAGCGTAGCGATGTAGAATATTATGAAGTAGCAGTATTCGATCAAGAGTGGTTTCCGATACCGTTTGTAACTTCTTATAGAGTATTCAAATTAAAATATCTTTCACGAGTTAAGTTTGATGTTTATATTAGAAAGAAAGATAAAGATAGAGCAGTATACGTATGCTCTCGATCAAAAGTGGTAGAAGATTATCCAGCAAACGCAGGTATATCCTCGATGATATGCTCAAAGTTTAAGGATTAAGTTTATGAGAAGACTTTTGACATTATTATTAGTGATTATGCCGACAGTAGTATTAGCAGATAGTAGTTCATTAAATTTAGCACTACCTTCTGCACCTCAAACTTATGGTCAAGATAGTTTTAGAGCTGGTGAACTAGATTGTAAGAATGCTATTGGAGGATCTACTCAGTTAGAGTTTGGAGTCACTGGCATTATAGATGACTATCAATCTCCGTTTAGCAGTAATAGCGGCGATACTTCTAAAGATGTAGGTGTATATGCACGAATAACAATACCATTAGATGGTCCTAAAGAACGAATTAATTGCAATACTTTATATCAAATTGAATTGCAACGTAAAAGATTAGAGATACTTAAACTTGAAGCTGAATTAAAACGGCTTCAAAATTTACAAAATAGTAATTAATCAAATGGATATTATTTTAGATAAAAATGTAAATCAAATAGCAAAAGATTGTTTAGATGCATTCGGCTATGACCGTAATTTACCTGTAGAGCAACGTATGATAGATTTTCCGTTTAACAAAGCGGCTGATTGTCTAACGAATACCAGAGTATATGGAATATACATTCCACAATTAGAAGCAACGAGAGAATTCTTAGATCAAAACCCACAATGGAAAGTACCAGGTGGCAGTCTTAGAAATGTGGATCCTTGTTGGGGTAGAGTTAAAAAATACGATGAAGATGGAGGGTGTTAATGAGCGACTGGAATGATGAGCACCACTATTCTAAATGGTTTAAAATGCAGATGCTAATAGCCGGCTTGTTAATTGCTTTATGTTCTGGTTATATTACGTTTTTGTATTTTGAATATAGAGTAAGTAATGCGTTATGGGAGACTACATTTATATCACCTACTCATTTTTGGAGTCAAGTACCTGATTGGGAGTGGAGACCAATATGGCAAAAGACCTAGAACAAGAACTTGAAAATCTAGAAGAAGGTATCGAGAACTTAAAGCAAAAAGAGTTTAGAATTCTCGGTATCAAAGTAACTTTTATGAGCATTTCAGCTCTTGTAGCTGTATTAGGTTCCGTGTTAGGAGCACTATATGGTGGTTTCTTAATGTATCAAAAAGTTGAACAAGCAATTGAGTTTGTGGATCAACAACAAGAGTATGAAGAAAAAATTGGTGGTTTTGAGCAGAGAATGCAAATCATTGAGACTAAATTAGAAGAAGCAGTAGATTATACTAGAGATATAAAAGGCGACTTACGTGATGATATTCTATCAATTGAAAAAACTGTAGATAGAGTAGAAGATAAAGTTAGAGAGACTGAAGCAGAAGTACGTCTTATTATTAATAATGCGGAAGAGCGTTTTGAAAATAAACGAGATGCTCTTCAAAATGATTATGATGAAAAAGCAAATAGATTGCAAGAATCAAGTACTAGTAGAATGGATGACCTAGAAGCAAAAGTTGAGCGAGATCTTAAAGCCTTAGATGATAGACTATCTAAGAAGCTCCAAAGATCATTGGACAATCCATTAGCAAATTAAGGTGAGAAAATGATTGATCCAGTAACAGCTATGGCAACAGCTGGTGCTGCATTCAATACGATCAAAAAAGGTTTTGAAATTGGCCGTGATATAGAAAGCATGGCAAGTGATATAGGTCGTTGGATGTCGGCAGTATCAGATATAACCGAAGCTGAAAAACAAGCTCAAAACCCCCCTATCTTTAAAAAATTAGCTTTTAGAGGCTCAGTAGAGCAAGAAGCAATGGAACTGTTCGCTGCAAAAATGAAAATGGAGCAGCAAAGAGATGAGTTAAGACAGTATATTTCTTTTACTATGGGTATTAGCGCCTGGCAACAGCTTATTGCCATGGAAGCTAAAATTAGAAAAGATAGACAAGATACAATATATAAACAAGCAGCAAGAAGAAGAGCATTCGTAGAATGGTCTGCTATTATAGTGTTGATCTCTATCATAGTTGGTGCTATAATATGGTTTGCATGGTTCTTATCAATTAGATGATGCATGTATTTGTCCTAGTGCTGCTTTTAGGTGACCCTGGTAGAGTAGTTAGTCAGGACATGTATTTCTATAGTATAGAACGGTGTAACTATTTTGCATCTCAACTAGCTAAACGTTATGGCAACTACAATTATTCTTACGCTATTCCAAACGAGCATAAAGCTACAGCATATTGTAAACCAGTTCAATTACAAAAAAATGCTGCTAAGGATATAACCATCTATGACTAATATGGAATATATGTTATCACAAAAAGATATTTTGAAAGCTCGTATTAAAGAAGCAAGAGATCACTGGTGTCTAGAACCAGCGTTCCCTGAAGATGTAGACCTTGAAAGTAAAGTAGTATTTCTCAAATTAGCAATCGAGAAAAAACAGTTGCAATTTAAAAGAGAGTAGCTTATAATAAAGTATATTTTGAGAGGGAGTGAAGTGATGTTTAAGTTCTATATTATGGCAGTTGCAGCGCTAATGAATGCCCAGGCTGCAGAAGATCCTAAATTCTCAATGGAACAAGAAATAGCATGTTTGGCAACTAACATTTATTGGGAAGCGCGCAACCAACCTACACCTGGCCAGATAGCTGTAGGTTTAACAACGATGAATAGAGTGGATGATAAACGCTATCCGAATACAGTCTGCCAAGTAGTCATGCAAGGTCCTACACGACCATCCTGGAAGAATCCAGAGGTGCTTATACCTATACGGCATAAGTGCCAGTTCTCCTGGTTTTGTGATGGAAAAAGTGATGAAATTCCTCCACAAGATGAAGAATTGTACGAACTTTTACTTGCAATGTCCTTCAAACTATACCATTATAAGTTTCAAGACTTTACTGATGGTGCTACTCATTATCATGCTGATTATGTTTTCCCTGAGTGGCGATTTACGAAAACAAGAACAATTGAAATAGAAGATCATATCTTCTACAGATGGGAAAAGTAATGCAAATACGATCCGTTAAGACTACATCTCAATTCTCGAAAGATATTGAAGAGATAGTTAAAGAAAAACGATGTGAATATCTAGATGCTATTCTACTATACATAGACAATAACAGTCTTGAAGTAGAGACAGTAGCATCACTAGTGAAAAATAGTTCTGTTATAAAAGCTAAACTAGCTGCAGAATGTGCTGATTTAAGATTGATTAAAGGTGGAGCAACAGCTAAGTTACCGATATGAGGACAGCGCTAAGAATGGAACCTTTTGAAGTATATCAGAAGTATATTGCTCTGAAGAATCATTTTACTTCAGCAAAGTATGATTACTTCAAATATAATGGTAAGATTAAATTAAGTCGCGATGCTTTTGAAAAAAGACGTGACAAATATTTCTTTTACAAATTTTCAAAACTAAAGGACGTAGAGAAGCTCTTGCTAGCCAATATGGTTGACGGTGATGTGAACTTTTGGGTAGGTGATATTAAAGAAAGCTCTCCTGAAGAAATCTACAGACAATGGTTAAAACGCCAGCAGAGTCTTCTCTACACTTTTACTGAAGATCTAGGAAAACTCAAAGATAACTTCGATGAGAATATTCTAGTACCTGAGTATGGCCATCCACATTTAATGAGGCTATACTTAAGAGGTGATATCTGTATTGAAACAGTTATTATCTTAAACATGCTGACTCAGTTCTTCAAGTATTGGGATAAACAGTTAAAAGATGATACATTATGGCCAGATATTAAGAACAAAATGCTTAAGTATCAGCCGTTCTTATCTATTGAACCTGACCGGTACAAGAAAAAAGTAGTTGAACATTTCAGCTAAATATACTATATTATGTAATAAGTGGATACGAAGATATACAACGTAATACAACGCTATACAAGGAGAAATGATTATGGCGACATCTTTCGCAGACCTTAAACAGTCTCGTCAGTCCAATCTGGACAAACTTACGCAAGAACTTAATAAGCTTGCAAATCCTCAACAACAAGGCGGCTCATCTGATGATCGCTTCTGGAAACCAGAAGTAGATAAATCAGGTAATGGCTATGCCGTTATTCGATTCCTTCCTGCACCGCAAGGTGAAGATGTACCATTCGTACGTGTATGGGATCATGGCTTTAAAGGCCCTCAAGGTCAATGGTATATTGAGAGATCTCTTACTACTATTGGTCAGAAAGACCCTGTATCTGAGTATAATACTATGCTCTGGAATTCAGGAGTAGAAGCTAATAAGCAGCAAGTACGTGAACAAAAGCGTCGCTTGTCTTTCTATTCTAATATCTACGTCGTAAAAGACCCAGCTCATCCTGAAAATGAAGGAAAGGTATTCCTTTATCGTTATGGTAAAAAGATCTTTGATAAACTCAATGATCTTATGAATCCTCAGTTCGAAGATGAGAAGCCGATCAATCCATTTGATTTCTGGGAAGGTGCTAACTTTAAGCTAAAGATTCGTAACGTAGAAGGCTATCGTAACTATGATAAGTCAGAGTTCGAAACTCCTGCACCTCTTCTAGATGATGATAGTGCGTTAGAGAGCATGTGGGCAAAGCAGTATGGTTTGAATGAGTTCGTAGACCCTGCTAACTTTAAGTCATATGATGAACTAAAGTTAAAACTCTATTCAGTACTTGCATTAGATGGTGCTGCGAGTGTAGTTAATAATACTGCACAAGCGTATGAAGATGCTCCTTCAATGCCAACTAGAGAACAACCTCAAATGCAAGAGACTGCCGCTCCTTTTGCAGTAGAGGACGATGATGATGAAAGTTTAAGCTTCTTTAAGAAGCTAGCTGAAGAAGACTAAAAAGAAAGGCGGCTCAAGGCCGCCTTTTTTATATCATTTGTGCAACTGGTACACCAGATCTTCGAATAAATGTACTGCTTGATTGGTTAACGACGCTCTGTCTTGAATTATTTTGATATACTTGTGGGTAGGACTGATTATTGTTAATCATTATAACAGGCTGTCCCCCTCCGCCTCCGTTAATGGAGTTTGGATTTAACCGCGGGTTAGGGGTAAAAGAAATTGTTTGTTTCATGCCAGGGTCAATATACAAAGGATAATTTAGACCTCTTAGCTGATCGCCTACTATACCGCCAAATCCTGGTGTTTGCATTTTTTGTAAAAACTCTGCAGCCTCTTGCTCTTTTTCTTTAATTAAATCTTGAATAGCTTGCCTTTTAATGCGTTCAGCATTAAGCTGAGACTCAAGAACCCTTAGTTGATTGCCTAGTAATATATTTTCTATGCTACCCGGATTAAAATCTTCGCCAGCTTCCTCGGCAGCTTTCATGCGATTCTGTAAGGTTTCTAAAAGCTTATTACGCAGTGCTTCTAATGCTTCAGTTTCTTTTTTAGATTCTTCAATATCTTCTAGAGCGCCTGCTTTCCCCCCACTGAAGGGTATAATGTACAATAAACGCGCTTTTTGATTTTCGACAAATCTAAGCACAGCATTATTAATTGATTCAAAAATAGATTGAACCTTGCCCATAACAATATCACCCATTTTAGACCAGCTTCCGAATGATTTTTCAACCTGTTGATCAACCCATTCAACAGCATAAAACACTGCAGCGCCGATAAGAGCACCTGCTATCATTCCAACTGGAGTAGCAACAGATCCAATAGCTGCTCCTACTGCAGCCCATCCTACTGCGCCTACTAAACTACCAAGTAGAGCTTGTTTCATTAACTCCCAATTAAAGAAGTTGCTTCCTTTTTCAGGGAACCAACCTTCCCACTTATAGCCAATGATTGCCCCTAGACCTGCACCAATAATGCCACCTGCAATAACACCTACAGGGCCTCCTACTAAAAAGCCAGCTGCACCTCCAAGCACAGCACCAATTCCAGCCCCTTCAGCAGCGTTATTAAACCTTTTTTTCATCTCTTCAACTGTAAAGCCTAACATGCTGGCAATCATCTTATCAATTTTTTCTTTATCTTTACTATCTGGTAAAAATTGAGTGCCGATAATTGCGCCAAGGCCTGCACCGATAATTAAACCGACTATAGCACCAGGTACACCACCGACAAAAAATCCAGCTAATGATCCTGCTAATGCACCGACAGTAGCAGATGTAGCTAAACTTTTTAGTGTGGCTGTAGTTACACCAAAAATATTGGATATTTCGAGAGTAATGCCTTCTAAAGATGTAAATCGTTCTACGGTTTTAGGATCTAAAATAGCACCAAGAGCAGCACCCAGTATTCCCCCGACCATCATTCCAGGGATACCACCAACTAGAAATCCACCAATACCACCGATAATACTAAAATCAATAGCGTTTTTAATTCTTTTAGCGAAATCACTTTCACCTTCTAGAAAAGCATTTTTTGCAAGAAGTAATAAACCGGCTAGACCTAATGGTAACCAAAACTTTTTGAACAGTCCCCATAGCCCGTCTGCTAATCCGCCTAAGAAACCAAAAAGCTTTTTACCAAAACCATTACCCTTTGCAGCATCTGCAATACCAGGTTCATCATCTGATTGGGTATTTGTTGTATTAGGAAGACCAGCAAGCGCGCGTTGACGTGATAGCTTTTCTGCTAGATCTTGAAAGTACCCACCCATAGTAGTAAGCGGAGGAACTACTTCACTGCGAACTACATCTATTAAAGAATCAATTGAAGTTGAGAATCCACTAGTATTCTTTTTAATATCATCTAAAGATTCACTGCTTGCATTATTAGCAGCTGCTAAGCGAGAGTATTCACCTCTAACACTACGAACAATGCCTTGTACAGTGCTTGTAAGAGATGTTTTGATAGCTAAAAGTTCTGGCCCGGCAGCAGCTGCTAATGCAGCGCGCGCAGTATTACTTGCTGCTGATCCTGCTGCTCTACCTGCGGCGGTAAAGGGTGCCGCAGCTGCAGCTGCTACTCGAGGTAATGCCATTACTTAGTTCCGTTTTGTTTCTTTGCGTATGCTTCTTTACCATAGAATGCTGCAACAATAGCAGCAACTGATACGAAGTAAGTAGGAGCCATATCTCCTAAAATACCAGCAGCTTTATCTAATCCTAGCGAATTAGCCAGTACCACAGCGAAAGGATACAATAGCATACCAAATAGGGCAAACCATGCCATATTCCGCTGTGCATCTTCTTTCTTATCTTCATTTTCTAATCGCATCATTTGGGCTGCCTGAGCCATTTCTTCATCAGTTACTATACCATCACCGTCTGCATCATATGCCGCATACTTTGAGTCTTTTTCTAAGGTTTTAACCATTATTCTGTCTCTGCTTCTGTTTTTCGTTTTCAGCCTCAATATGGGCTGCTAACATATCAACGTAGAGATCACGTTCAAATGGTATAAGGTTCTCTATTTCAGTTATTGAATATTTATGATGCTGCGCTAGATTAAAGTTAATTTGATAATAGTTTACTAATGTATTATAACTCAGGCATACGAAAAAAAATCGCTTAATCCCTGTAATTTAATAGTAAACGAAGTACCATCAGGTCTTAATATAGTAATATCATGCTCTAGCTTTGGCATAGTATCATAAAATTTACGTAATTTAGTAAATGCTTCAGATGATAGACTTTCTAGAAAAGCATCTTGCTCTGCTGGAGTTTCATCTTGAAACGGATAAACATTTTCTGCATCATAAACTGAATCTATCGTCTCTTTAATGATCCCGAATAAATCTTCTGTCATATTTGATTCTTTGAATTCAAATTTACTTACAGCCGTTAACGTTGGGTAGCGCATGACTACTCCAATCTCATTATCGAGTTGAATTCTCCTCTCATGATCATCTGCAAATGTCAAGTGAATATCATCTAAATCGACTTCATAGTCGTATGTTGTTTGCTCGTTATCTGGATCGTTTAATTTTAAGCGTAAAACGTTATTTACACTACGAGCTCGTAATTGTAAGAAGAAAAATTCAATATCAAAAGGCGCTAAAGCATCGACATCTATTTCACCTTTAACAATACAGTTATTAATAATTTGCTGTACTGCTCGAATGATAGCTTTCTGATCTTTTGATTCTTGCGCAATTAAAAGCACTTTTTCTTCTTGCACTGTAAACGGCCGATATACAATCTCTTGCTTTGTACTCGGAACCGTAAACGTAAAGGTAGGGGATTTGAGTTTAGGTAAAGCCATAATTACTCCATAGTATTATTAAAGGC
>Ga0222719_10003921_pt1 | contig 13122 bp, 21 predicted proteins | sample C33_34DmetaG_FD_165039 | JGI IMG/M metagenome (GOLD analysis project Ga0222719, IMG submission 165039) | Estuarine water microbial communities from San Francisco Bay, California, United States - C33_34D | ecosystem: Environmental > Aquatic > Marine > Unclassified | place: USA: California...
TTGGTTTAATAGTCGTTCAATGCAAAATGCTCCACAAGAAACTGAAATAGAAAGTTATGTTATTGGTGGACTTAAACAAGATGTAACAAAAGATCAATTTAAGAAATTTAAACTATAATGACAACACCTACTCTATCAAATTTAAATCAGACCACCATTACTTGTAAAAATTGTGAAATAACATATCACGTTAAGTGGGATGAAGAAGAAACAGAACCAACAACTTGTCCTTTTTGTGGTGCAGACACTTCTATAGAAGAAGAGGATGCAATATTTGAAAATGAAGAAGAACAAGACGATTGGAATTGATTATAGTTTAAATAGTCCTGCTATTTGTATTTGTAGAGGACCATTTAAATTTGAAAACTGTAAGATATATTATCTTACAAACGTAAAAAAATATGAAGGTAATTTTTGTAATGGTCAAATAAATGGCAGACTTCATCTACCCTATACCTCCGAGACTCAAAGACACGACCAGATTTCCGATTGGGCGATTAACATTATTGATACTGCTATTGGTAATATTTTTGTAGAAGGTTATTCATTTGGTAGTAAAGGACTTGTATTTAATTTAGCAGAAAATATGGGTGCCTTAAAACACAAACTATACAAACTTAATAAAAGATTTGAAAGTATTGTACCTGGTCAAGTAAAAAAGAATGCTACTGGTAAAGGCAACGCAGATAAACTTAAAATGTATGAGCAGTTTGTAAAAGATACAGGCATTGATTTAGTAAAAGAGTTTGATCAGACAAAACTAAATAATCCAGTGACAGATATTATTGATAGTTATTATGTAACAAAGGCAGGTATTGAATTATGAAAAAAGCAATTATAACAGGTATTACAGGACAAGATGGATCATATCTTGCAAAATCATTATTAGAAAAAAACTATAAAGTATATGGTGCTCAAAGAAGAAATACAGGCAAAAGATACTGGCGTTTAGATGAACTAGGTATCACAGACCAAATAGAGTTTGTTGATATTGATTTAGGTGAACCATACAATATAGAAAAAACCATAGATATTATACAACCAGATGAGTTTTATAATCTAGCAGCTCAATCATTTGTTGGTTTATCTTTTGAACAACCACAAGTTACTACAATTACAAACTCATTAGGAGTTTTAAATATATTAGAAGTAATAAGAAACAAATATCCAAAGATTAAATTTTATCAAGCGTCAACAAGTGAGATGTTTGGTAAAGTAACAGAAACTCCACAAAAAGAAACAACAAGATTTTATCCTAGAAGTCCTTACGGATGTGCCAAAGCTTATTCACACTATCTTACTGTTAATTATAGAGAAGCATATAATCTATTTGCTTGTTCTGGTATTTTATTTAACCACGAAAGTCCAATGAGAGGTGAAGAATTTGTAACAAGAAAAATTACTAAAGGTCTTGCTGTTTGGCAAAAAACAGGTAAACCTGTTGAGTTGGGTAATTTAGATTCAAAAAGAGATTGGGGTCACGCTGAAGATTATGTTGAGGCACAGTATCTAATGTTACAACAAGAAAAACCTGAAGATTATGTTATTGCAACAGGACAAACTTATAGTATAAGAGATTTTATAAAAATGTGTTTGAATTATATGAATGTACCATACATTGAAAAAGGCCACGAGTTTCATCACAAACTTTTAAATAAACCAATCATTGTTACTAATCCTAAATTTTTTAGACCTGCTGAAGTTGATTTACTTGTTGGCGATTCATCTAAAGCTAAAAAACAATTAAACTGGCAACCAAAACACGATTTAAATTCATTGGTTAACGATATGATGAAGTTTGATTTAGAAAGAATAGATGGATAAATTTTTTATAACAACGTTTAATAAAAGATTGTATGATAAGTACGCTAACATTTTTATTAAATCTTATATAGAATATAACCATAATATACCTTTAGTGTGTTATGTAGAAGAAGACATAGATTATCCACATAAAGATAAGATTAAGTATATTAATCTTTATAACGTTATGCCAGAATTAACAAAATTTAAAGAAAGGCATAAAGATAAAATTTGGATTGATGATTCTAACTTTCTACAAAACGCAGTTAGATTTTCTTATAAAGTATTTGCACAAGCTCACGCAAGTAAAGAAGGTAAAAAATTTATGTGGTTAGACGCAGACAATCAATTTCATAATACAATAACCACAGAATTTTTTGATACGTTTATACCAGATGATAATTTTGTATCATATTATGGTAGACAAAACTTTACAGAATGTGGTGTCATAGGTTTTAATAGTAAGTTACAAGAAGTAAATAAGAAATTCTTTGATATATATTTAAGTTATTATACAAAAGATTTGATTTGGAATTTGCCTGACAAAACTGATTGTCACGCTTTTGATGAAACTAGGAAACAAATGCAAGGAACACCAGGTTATAAAGAGATATTAAAGGGCGATGGTAGAACTGGACACGTTATCGCTAGAGATAAAACTATTAATATTTACATTGATCACAAAAAAGGTAAACGTAAATTTCAACCGTACAGTCCAGAATGGAAGGAACACAGATAATGGGATCTATAGCAGGAAAAATATGGGGACAAACAGAATTAATACACGCTAACGGTGTGTTAGAATTTCACAGAATAGAATATAAAAAAAATGTAGCTTGTTCAAAACACAAACACAAATATAAATGGAATGGTTTCTTTGTTGAGTCAGGTAAAATGATGGTTAAAGTTTGGCAAAACGATTATGATTTAGTTGATGAAACAATTTTAAATGCAGGTGATTTTATGAGAGTAAAACCTGGAGTGTTTCATCAGTTTATAGGAATAGAGGATGGTGTTGCTTTTGAATTATATTGGGCAGAATTTGATCACAATGACATTGAAAGAGAAACTGTTGGACAAAAAGTAAATGATTAATATATTCATAGGTTATGATAGTAAAGAACAGATAGCGTATCACGTGTTATCACAAAGTATATTAAGACACGCTACTAGACCTGTATCTATAACACCTTTATATCTACCAAATATTAAATACGAATTTAGTAGAGAAAGAAGTAATATTGAGTCTACAGAATTTTCATTTAGTCGTTTTATTGTTCCACATTTAATGAACTATAAGGGTTGGGCTTTATTTATGGATTGTGATATGTTAATGAAAACTGATATATCAAAACTATGGGCGTTAAGAGATGACCGTTATGCTGTACAAGTCTGTAAACACGATTATATTCCAAAAGAAAAAACAAAATTTTTAGGTCAAGTACAAACAATCTATCCAAAAAAAAATTGGTCAAGCTTTATGTTAATGAATTGTAAAAAATGTACAGCATTAACACCTGATTATGTAAATACAACAACTGGTTCTCAATTACATCAATTTAAATGGTTAGATAATGAAGACCTCATAGGAGATTTACCAATCGAATGGAATTGGTTAGTAGGTGAATATGAATATAAAAAGGATGTAAACAATGTACATTATACAAAAGGTGGACCTTATTTTAAAAATTATATGAATTGTGATTATTCATCTGATTGGTTTAATGAATATACACAAATGGTTAAAATAGAGTTAGAATAATGCAATTAGAATTTGGTGGTGGCGAAAGTCCTAAACAAAAAACATATATACAAGTTGATGTTAGAAAGTTAAATGATAACACTATTGTGTGTAACGCTTGGGATATAGAAAAACATATAGATAGTAATACAGTTACGGATATTTACTCACGTCACTTTTTTGAGCATTTAACACACGATCAAGCTAAAAGAACATTAAATGCTTGGTATAATATATGTAAAGATAATGCAAGAATAGTTTTACTGTGTCCAAATATGAATTTACATTTATGGCAATGGAATAATTGGGATAAATTAACTGAAGAACAAAAAGACCATTGTCGTGCTGGTTTTTGGGGATGGCAAAGAGAAGGCGATGAAAGTAGTTGGGACTTGCATAAGTCAGGTTATGATTTTCCTAAATTAAAAGAGTTAGTTGAACAACATAAATTTAAAAATATAAAAAAGATAATGCCTGACGGTCCACAAGATAAACATTTAGCAGTGGAGTTTTTTAAATGAAAACATTAAGATTATATTTAAAAACAACATCTGGTTATAAACAAGACTTAATGAGAAGTTTTGGCATAGGTGCAGAAAAACACGGCGTTAAAGTAGATTATTTTTTTGAAAGTCAATTTATACCTTCAGATTATGCTATGATATTTGCCTATAAGTCAGATGATGTAGGTATGCCATCTCACAATTTAAGACAGACTGTTGTAGATAATAAGAAAGACAAACAAATATTTTTTATAGACAGTAATGTTTTAAGACACTATGAAAAAGATAAGAAATATTTTAGATTACCATACAAATCTATACACCCACACGAAGCAGATTTTTTAAGAGTTAATGAGAGATCGTTTGAAAAAGTTAAACAAGTTAAAAAAGATTTAGGCATAGAATTAAAACCTTGGCGTAAGACAGGTGAACATATATTATTATCTTTGAATAGAGGAAGTGGTGGTTTTTCATCTTTTGGTAGAGGCTGTTATGATTGGGCAAGAGAGATAATACAAAAAATAAGATTATACACAGATAGACCTATATTAATTAGGTCACATAAACACGCTAAAATTACAGAAAAACTTGTAGAAGATAAAATACATTTAGATTGGATATTACAAAACATTAAAAATGTAAAACACACATCATTAGGAGAAACAAGTTTAACAGACGATTTAAAAAATGCCTGGGCTACAGTTGTGTTTACAACAACATCTGGTGCAGTATCTTTAATTGAAGGTATACCTGTATTTACAACACACCCAGCTTGTTTCTATAAGATGTTTGGTTCTGGAGATATTGCTCAAATAGAAACACCAAATTTGCCAAATAGAGATATGTTTTTAACTCAATATGCAAATGCTCATTGGACACAAGAAGAAATGGAAAGTGGAGTATTTTGGGATAAATTTAAAAAGCAACATTATGATTTTAGCATTTGAAACAGGTAAATGGATTGCGGACAATCTTTTAAAACATATGATGGGATCAATACAAGGTAAATATTGTCAATATATAAGACAAGTGCCTGATGATCAAAATAGACAACCTTTACCTCCAGAAATTAATAATAATTGGACAGAATTACAACAAGATTTAATTGATAATAAGGCCACAAGTTATGTATTTTATGGATTTATGAGAGGCGTAGATAAAATATACAAACAGGCTTTAAAAAGAAACATAGATTTTTATTTTATAGATCATCCATATTTTTTTAGAAGACAGGTAATAAGATCAGGTATTACAAGTAATACAAATAAATCAATCTATAGAAGATTGGTTAAAAATGATTTTAATATTTCAAAAATTACTGATACTAATTCAGACAAATTCAATTTATTTAAAAGTATAGACAACGATAAATTTAAATTAGAGAAGTGGAAAAAATCAGGTAAATATATTTTAATTTTTCCACCATCAGTTTGGATGTGTCGTGTTTTAGGTATTGATCATCAAAAACTTTTAGAAAATACCATAACTGAAATAAAAAAATATACTGATAGAGAAATATTAATAAGATATAAAAAACCAGGAGGTACCGATAATAAAGTTCCTTTAAAAAGTCAGTTAGATAATGCTTGGGCAGTTGTATCTTTACAATCTAACGCAGCTAATGAAGCTATTATGTATGGAATTCCATCATTTACAATCTACGATAAATATTCATCTGCTGTTCCAATGTCACTACAAGATTTAAGTAAAATAGAAACACCATTTTATCCTGATAATAGATATGAATGGTTGTGTAATTTATGTAATCATATGTTTCCAACAACAGAAATTTCATCAGGAAAGGCATTAAGGTATATTAATGAACAGTAAAGTACCAGATCATTTAGGTGGCCACTTAAATAGAACTAATACAGATGAATCGTTACTCATACATATTAAAAATAAATTTAATATAAAATCAATGTTAGATATAGGTTGTGGACCTGGAGGAATGAGAGAGGTAGCAAATAAAAATAACATAGAGTGGTTTGGTGTAGATGGTGATTCTAGTGTTATTAAAACAACAGAATATTCATTATTACACGATTTTACTTTAGGTAAAGCGAAGTTAGATAAGACATTTGATTTAGTTTGGTGCACAGAATTTTTAGAACACGTAGAGGAAAAGTATGTATCAAATTATATGCCTTTATTTACTTTAGGGAAAATTGCAGTTGTAACAGCTGCACCACCAGGTTGGCCTGGCCACCATCACGTAAATTGTAGAGAAGAAAGTTATTGGATAGATGTATTTAAAAATTATGGTTATAAATTTGATGAAACAATTACAAATGAATTTAAGAATCTATCACAAATGAGAAAGAACTTTTTTAAAAGAGCAGGAATGGTTTTTATCAAATGAATGTAATAGGCATACAAGGAAGTTTTAGAACAGAAATGGGTTGGATATTTCCAACACATTCCGATTTCAATTTAGTTAGTTTTGAAAGAGCAAAAACTATGAAAAATATAGATGCCTTTATTCAAACAAATGTGTCTGGACATTTCAAAAACGGATATGAAAATCAATACAATTTTATTAAAAACTCTGGTAAACCATATCTTGTTTTAGAACAAGCACCATTTAGAAAAAACCAAGATATAGATAAACCCGATACATATTATTACAAACTAGGTTTAAATCATTTTACTTATGATGAGGGTGTATTTAAAAATGATAATAGTCCATCAGATCGTTGGAATAAAATATCAAAAGAATTAGATATAAAAATTAAACCTTGGCAAAATAAAAAATATGATAATTCACAATATATTTTATTTTTATTACAAAACCCAATAGATACAAGTTTAAATCCATTAGTTAAGCATACACCATATGATCATTGGATTAAAACAACTATAGATCAAATACAATCTATAACAGACAAAAAAATAAAAATAAGATTACATCCTAGATTTTTAAAAAAGTTTAATTTAGAGTTATTTAAAGGTATAAAAAATTTAGAGATAAGTCAAAACTATCAAGGATTTAATAAAACAAATGGCGGTCAAGCGTTATACGAAGATTTTAAAAATGCTTGGGCAGTTGTTTCATATAGCAGTAACGGTTTAACAGAATCGGTATGTGAGGGTATACCAACTATAACTTTACATAAATCAGGTTTTTCTTGGCCTGTATCATATCACAATTTAGATATATTAAAAAAAGATAAAATAGATTGTAATTTTGATAGAACTCAATGGTTGTATAATTGTGCTTACACCCAATGGACACTTAAAGAAATAAACCAAGGTATAGTACATAGGAGATTATTAAATGATTATAACACACAAAATTGATTGGGATAAATGTTTATCTAATCAAATATGGCCTGCCATAGAAAAAGGTTGGCAAGACGAAGATAAAAAAATACATTTTTTTTGGGGATTAGGCGGATATAATAGACACAAAATAAAAGAATGTCAATCAAAGGGTGAAGAATGGTGGTATATTGATGTAGGTTATTTCACACAACAAATAACAAGATATCCTAATCCTATAATACACGACTATGATAAAACTTATTTTAGAATTGTAAAAGGTAATATTCACACTATTAAAGGTAAAGTTGGTTCTGGAGAAAGAATAGTAGATTTAGAAAGAAAAGGAATAGATGTTACGTTCAAAGGATGGAATGCAGGTGAACCTCACAGACATATATTATTATGTCCATCATCTCCTACAGTTACACAAGAATATAACAGTATGAGTCAGGAACAATGGATAGATCAAGTTTCAAAAGACATTAAAAAATATTCTGATAGAAAAATAATTATTAGAAATAAACCTAGGCCAGGTAACGAATGGTGGGAAACAGACATAAAAGAACAATTAAAAGACGCACATTGTTTAGTTACTAATATGAGTTTGTCAGCAATAGACGCTGTAATGAATAAAGTGCCAGCAATAGCTGAAGGTACAAATGTTACTTGGGCAGTCACTTCAAGGCACCCTAAATATATTGAAAAACCTTTTAAACCAGGCCGTAAAACTATGAATGAATGGATAAAATTTGTGGTTGAAAATCAGTTTACATTAGAAGAAATTGAAAAGGGGATAGCATACAATATACTAAAGGAACAATATGGCAATCCAACTTAAAAACTCAATGTTCATACACATACCTAAGTGTGGTGGTAGAACTGTTAAACAAATGCTTAAAAAATATGTAAGTAATTGTAAAATAATAGGTGATGACATTTACGACAGCCACGAAATACCTGATACTGATAAACAAGTTTTTGCTTTCATAAGACATCCAGCAACATTTATTCACAGTTTATGGACACATAGAAGTAAAAAGAAAGGTCACGGTGAGGCTTGGAACTGGCAAAATCATTTAAGATTAGAGAGAGTTTGTAAATCTAATAATTACAACACATTTGTAAAAAATGTTTTAGATGGTAAAAATTATGTATATGATTATTATAATTATTATACAGGTAAGTATAAAGATGTTCAATTTGGTAAAATGGAAAATTTGTGTGAAGATTTAATTAAAATATTAAAAGATAACAACGAAGATTTTGATGAAAATAATATTAGAAAAAACATTTATGTTCACGGAGCAAATGATAAAAGTAAAAATAAACCTGTTGAAATAAAAGATACTATGAATAAAGATCAATTAAAAGAATTAGTAAACAATTCAGAATCAGAATTATGTAGAAAGTTTAATTATGAGATTTGATAATCCCATTGAAAATCACGGTTTTGTATTTCCTGATATTGCTAATTTTCCAGATGTTAGAAATGAACCAAGATTTGAACAAAACGCAGATGACGATATTTCGCTATTGAAAAAGTCTATTGGCTCAGGAGATCATACTGTTTTTACAAATATTTTAAACAAGTACATAAATGATGATCCTAAGTTGTTAAAAAAGATTTTTTCTATGTATCAATTCTATACAAAATTTAAATACACAAGAAAAAAAAGTGATATACAAACAAATAAAATTTATAACGACCTATATGAAAATGGAATATCATATTTAAATATTGATACTAAAAAGTTAAAACAGTTATTACAATCTGACATAGATGAGTTGTTGTCTAAACCAGATTGGTTGCCACCGCCAGGAATATTTGATAGATCAAAACAATTAGATGATAATTTTAAAAATATTATACAAGCAATCTTTGATGATTTAGGAATTATATCTGCTGCAAGTAAATATAATGAGGGTAATAGAATTTTAAAAGTTGCAAATGTTGTTTTACATATAGCAACACCTACCGATAGTAACTGGAAACAATTTTTATATGATTGTAAAACTGTAACAAGAACAACCAATTTACACATTGATCCAAAAGAAGACGTTATAAAATCAATGATATATTTAAATGATATAAGTATAGATGATGGACCGTTTAGTTATGTAGAAAAATCACATAGATGGATATATGATGATTTGCAAAATATTTTTGGTCGTGCTATTTCAACAGGTAGTTATTGTCACACACCAAAGTCAAGAGCTACAGTTTTTAATTTACCAAGTTTTTTAAGAGTATCACATAATTTTGGTAGAGTATTATTAGATGACGACCCTATGCAACAAAAAATATTAGAGCAAGAAAAATATATGACTTCAGATAAAGCAAATTGTGTTGTATTTGATACAGCAGGAATGCACCGAGGGGGTATTTGTAAAACTGGCACAAGGATTGCTTTACAAATTTTAATGAAATGAGTTTACAGTTAAATAAAAATGTTTTAAATAAAAGAGTATTTAAACAAGAAATATTAGATTTACATATACGAGAATTTATGTTAGGTCAAACTTTTCGTTATATGGATAAACAACATAGCGCTATTGATGTAGGTGGTGCTACAGGAATGTATGCTAGTTATTTTGCTAGATTTGCCAAAAATGTACACTCATTTGAAGCAGTAACACCAGTTTATAATCAACTTGAAAAAGTTAAAAAACTATATCCTAATATTATTACGTACAATAAAGCTGTAAGTAAAGAAAATGGCACAGCTGATTTTTATGTAGATGATAAAAGATTATCTAATTCTAGTTTTCAAAATTTAGTTAATGGTCAAAAAATTACTGTACCAACAATAACACTTGACTCTCTTGGATTTTCAGATGTTAACTTTATAAAAATAGACGTTGAAGGTTGTGAGTTAGATGTTTTATATGGCGCTAAAAAATTAATAGAAGATTATAAACCAACTTGTATGGTTGAAGTTTATGAAAAATTTAACAAATATTCAATCGAAACTACGTTTGAATTTTTCTACGATAAAAATTATAAATGTTTTTACAACAAAAGAGCAAGAGGTTTAATAAAGGTACCTACAGTTAGTGATGCTATAAAATCTGTAAAAGAAAAACATAGTGAACACGATGGTGACTTTTTATTTGTTTATGAATAATGTTATCTGTGTTTATTGGGGAACAAAATATCCTATAAAGTATGTTAATGTGCTTTATAATATGGTTAAAAGAAATTTAACTTTACCATTTAATTTTTATTGTTTGATTGATGATATTGGTCGTAACTTAAATTCAGAAATAAAAAAAATAGCCATACCTAATCCACAGTTACAACATTGGTGGAATAAAATGCACTTATACAATAGTGAGTTAAAAATAAATGGTAATATTTTATATATTGATTTAGATACTGTTATTATTAACAATATAAATGATTTTTTTACCTATGGTGACGAACAAAATTTCTGTGTTATAAAAGATTTTGGACAACCACAAACCACTATCAATTCAAGTATATTAAGATATAACTTAAAATATCATAGTCATATATGGCAAACATATATTGATAGAAAACAACAATATGATCAAACACACGGTGATCAAAACGTCATAACCAGTATGATGTTTAAACATAAACAAACAGTATTTTTTCCAGATGAGTGGACATATTCATTTAAATGGCCTGAAAGGGGTAAACCTGAAAAATTTGAAACATATAAACCAGAAAAATACTTTATACGTAAAGATAAAAAGATATGTGTATTTCACGGCCATCCAAATCCTGACTATATTGTAGAGAATCATAGTGATTCTTGGGTAAAAGACTACTGGAAATAGAACAAAACAAGAACATTTACACCTAAAACCCTAATAAAATCAACACTTTTTAATGCTTGACTTTTAAGTATTTTTAGTGTAGCGTATATGTATATGACAAATAAAGGAGACACTATGACAAAAGAAATACACAAATCGTTTAACATTGTTTACAAAAGAGAATACTTTGATTCCGAAGACGCAGAATATTTTTGGAGTAGTTATTCATTATATAAAAACGTACCTATTTCTAAAATTAAGTATTACAGAAAACAGTTGTTAAAGTTTAAAGATTATATGGATAAGTCTTTTAAAGAAGACGCAACAAACTTTGCTGGTGCTACTGCTATTGAGATAATCTATCCAGACGAATACTATCAAACTTACGAAGATGTATTTGGTCCAGAAACAGCTGCAGGTGACCATAATTTGTTTAATGACTTTGGTCAATTATACAAAAGACAAGGTTTTAGAAAAGACTTTGATCCAGAATTAACAAAAAAATATACAACTAAAAGAGAATACATAACACAATTAAATTAAGGAGGACACTATGACAGTAGATACAAATATAATATACACAAAAGAAGATTTAGGTAAAAACCTATACAGAAAGAAAACTTATTATACACTTGTTGTTGAACAAGAGGTATTGGCTAAAGATAAAGACGAAGCTGAACAAAAGTTTTTAGATGACGGTGGTATTGACCATTCACAAATTAACCACGAAATAACTACTAATAAAAATGGTGTTGAAACTTATATGGTTGACGCTAATTATTCAGATAGTGGTAATACAGAATATATGGGTAAGGTTACAATTGAAGAAGATGAAGATGAACCTGCTTATGCTGAAGTAACAATTGATGGTTATGCTAACGAAAATGATTTAACTGAAAAAGAAGAATCAGATATTGATGTTGCTATTCAATTAGAAGCAGAAAACGAAAGAGGTAAATAATGTATAATGGTTATTTTGCTATCGCATTAGATAAACAAAGCTGTAACGCAGTTAAAAAAAGTGCCACAATGAGTGTATTAGTATCGGATCATATTACACTTGCATTTAAACCAACAGTTAAAGTTTTTAACAAATACAAAAATCTTGTGGGTAAAAAAGTAGGTGCTATGATTAATGGCTACAGAGCAAATAATCACATTGACGCATATTGGGTAAAAGATATGTTTTTATTAGACAGTAATAAAAAAATAAAAAGAAGTGATAAAGGTGCCGCTCATATCACTTTATCACATAAAGAGGGTTATAAATCAGGTGACGCTAATACTATGTTTACAAATCCTAAAGTAAAAGATAAAAAATATGGTTATGTAGAAGGCACTATCAAATATTTTAATTACAACAATAGACTATTGACAAATTGATTAAAATGTGCAATAATAGTAGAATGTCAAAAAAATTGACAAAAAGAGAACAATTTGAATTAGTAAAAAAAGATTATCATAAGTGGTTAGCCACTTTAGGTCTTAATGTAAATGTACAAACAGGCCAAATTATCAAATCAAAAAGAGTACCTAAACCTTTAGATACTTCAATATTCAAAGTAAGAAATTCTATACCAACAAGTGATAGGATAGTAGGTAGTACCTATAGAAGATACTATAGTACAAGTTTACCTGCTGGTAAAACAATATCTGTAGCATATAACAAAGGCGGCTATCAGGTTGTTGATGCTAAAGATTTTAAATCAATGGGAAGGAAAATATAGTATGAGAACTATGATGTTAATTACTATTGTTACACTAATAACAATGGGTATAGCAAAGTCTGAAGAAACTACAACATTAACAGAAGTAAAAAATGAGGCTGTAAAACAATCTACAATGTTAAAAAATCATTTATCAAATGAGTGGGTTGAAATTAAAGAATATCAACAGGCATCTTGGCAGGCTGGTAAAGAACAGAATGCTAAAAATGTAGCAAAGATTAAATCATTCTTTACTAACTTAATAGGTAAAAACGATGGTTAATGCTGACTTTGTATATACAAGTGCTAACAATGGCACTTG
>Ga0222719_10003924_pt1 | contig 13122 bp, 18 predicted proteins | sample C33_34DmetaG_FD_165039 | JGI IMG/M metagenome (GOLD analysis project Ga0222719, IMG submission 165039) | Estuarine water microbial communities from San Francisco Bay, California, United States - C33_34D | ecosystem: Environmental > Aquatic > Marine > Unclassified | place: USA: California...
TGAACAACCTCCTCCATGTACATAAACTCGCAATAGCTTGTCTCCGTCTTTAAGAGAAGCTGCTTTGTTTTTTGCATTTTCTGACAAGATTAATGCTTGTGGTACAAATGATTCAACTGACATTAGTGTATCTTTATAATATGAAAAACAACAGGGTTTAAGAATTTTAATTCGTGGTGTCTGTCATCCAGATCAATCCAAAGAAAATGCTTAGGATTCTTTTTAAGAATCTTTTTAGCAGTGAATGTACGTTCAGCCGGAGCCTTTTCTACGGTTGAACCATCTGCTAATGTAGCTTTTTCCCCTGGATAGTATATTGTTATCTGGTACTCCTCTCTCCAGAGGCCGTTCCACCAGTCAACTAGTTTTCTTAACACCTTTCTTTGCCCTCGCCTTTCTCTTAGGTTTTGCCTTAGTTGGTTTGTTATATTCAGTAATACCAATAGGCTCTAATAATGGTTCTAATTGAGGATACACTTCCAACAACTTACCATCTTTAATTGCTGTCAGTAGTTTTGCTTCTGTGTGATGTATACCCTCAAGTATATTACACCACACCTGTTCACGTCTAACTTGATTCAGGTTATTCATGTTACTACCAGGAGTGATAAAAGCCTTTATCCTGCGCCATTCGAGCTGTAGGGTAGTTTCACCCATGCCTTCAGGAATGTCATCTTGTATTTTAATACCTGTTTCAGGCATACCCTCAGGTAGATTCCATTCAGGTTTCTCAGCTCCTACACCTATACGTACAATCGGAACAACTGATTGACTCATTTTAGCCCATTCTTTTAGCCTGGCTACCTGAGCGTCTACTCCTTCTGCTTTGAATACCCAGGCAAACCCTTCATCTACTTGTCTATGTCTCATTAAAAATCTCCCAACACATCCATCATGTTTTTCATTTTGTTTTTTATAAAATAGTTTAGCAACTGACTTCTATCGCCACCCTGCTGTAATTCGTAACTATTTATAATGTTATCTTTAATCTCCTGAGGAGTTTGTGTGAGGTCAACAAGCATACGATTACGATTGTATCCGTGTGACATATCAGCCGTAACCCATTCCTCAGGCGGCTTAGACTTCCACTCTGCTAGTAAGTTCTTACGTATAGGTTTCTGCCTAATGCCTTCTACAAAACTATTATCAGGTGATAACATATTAGGAATGCCGTCACCCTTATCGCCTGTAATAATATGTTCCATCAGTACCTTTTCAACAGGTTCTTTTAGTTTGATCCACTTCTTAAATGCTGGGGCATACTGTTTCACGTTGTCCCATTTCTGTAGCTGATTGAAGTCATGGTCACCGCTGATAATAAGATAAGGTACAGAAGTAGGATCACCAAACAACTGGTCACGTTCTCCTGCTGTCTGACTGTACTCAGCGAGTGTACCGATAACATCATCAGCCTCTGCACCCTCTACATCTATGACAGGATACGGGAAGTGTTCTGCTAACTCATCTCGTACAATAGACAGCGCATCAAATATAGCACCCCAATCAAAGTCTGACTTTGCTCTATCTTTCTTACGATGTGCCTTGTACTGTGGAAATACTTCTCGTCTCCAGTAGTGCCTGTTGTCACAAGCAATAACAATTTCACCAAACTCATTGCCAAAACGAGTACGATAAGAACGAATGGTATTGATAATCATATGCCTGAGTAGTGGAAGATTGACTTCAATATCACTACCAGGCCTGTGTCCAATCTCGGACATGAATGTAGCAATTGCTACCTGGTTATAGTCTATTACAATCATTTAATTACCCTCAGCAAAACCATTGTTGCCTGTACACGAGATTTGGCTGGGAACTTCTTGCCTCGTATCTTATCCATGAATCCGTGTAAGCCATTCTTACGACATTCCATAAAGGATTTAACTAACTCTTCCTTACGGACTGTTTTTTCGTATGATTTTGCAAGAGAGTAATTATCAATGACTGTACCTTTGACTCCCAAAGTGTTGGCATACTCTGACGCATACACGCCAATACGCTTACGCTTAATGTCATATACCCACACCTCACTAGCACCTATGATCTCAACAGGATCAATAGACTTATATTGCTCGTGCTGCTTGGTGTACTTTAACCTACGTACAAGTTTGTTCTTGTCAATAGGACGCTTACGTCTGATACGTGTAATCTTTTTAGCTTGCTGAGTTTCCATGATGCCTGTTACAACACCATCAAAGAAAGCTAACAAGTGTTTGAGTGTAGACTTTTTAACGTGTGAGTATGCTTCTGCTAACTGCTCATCATCACCCTGTGCTAACTGTCTAAACTCCATAGCGAGGTCATCTACAATACTGACTGCTTCATTAGTCTCTGCTTTGTTTAGCTTGTAAGACTCTACAAACTCCTTGTAGTTAGTTACCTGAGCACCATGTATGATTCTATCAATGGTATCATCTACACCTATAGCAAACTGATTAAGATTATCTCGTATAGTTACAACTTTGGGTTTCTCTTCCTTAACTTCTATGAAAGAGCCTGCAGCTGCTAACCATATATTCTTTTGCCTTTCCATCCATTCGGTTGTTGATTCTGTCAACCAACCCAACTTGTTCCAGCAATAGAAATATTTAGCAACTGAATGAAAAGTAGAATCAGGTAACTTTAAGATAGTAGACACAGTGTCCTTATCCCAGTTCTCTTTCATCCACTTTTTGAATGGAGGAATGCCTGCTTTGTCTTGTATCTCATAGTGTACGAAATACAAGCAGTGGCGTAATGCTACCTCTCGTTCTTCATTATCGGTGAGCAGTTTAAATTCTGCCCATTTAGGTTCTGGCAACACATAGGTGCTGCGGGTTCGTTTAGTCTTTGCCATTTAAGGACTCCTTCTATAATTACAATACTAATTATAACAGAAAGAAACCTTATTTGTCAAGCTCTTTTATGTAATCTTCTACGGAAATGTGGTTAAACCCGTCTATTATTGGACAGGTATCGTCAATGATTCTTCTGGTGGGGATGTCTGAACACAGATACTTCATTCTCTCATTCCAAAAATCAAATTTATCATTTGCTTGAGAGGTGTCGCTATAAAGTTTTTGGCTGATGCCGTCAAACCCTATAAGATCTATTGAAGTGGCCTCTAAGTCTTTGGCCATTAAGATTCCAGCGTTGCCGGCGTTCTCGCCATTTACAAAATGTGCGGTGAACCAATTGTCTTTTTCGGACAATTCTAGCCTTTTTAAAGTTCGGTATCGGTAGTATACTGTACCCTCATAACCAGAGTCATATATTTCCTTCATCATATCATAATCTATCACAGTTAGATATGTAGGAGAATAATCTCTATAGATAGCATTGCACCCTATAGTGATACCAGTTATTTTATCTAAAGGAATCGGGGCCCTTGAGACCCCGTTGCCGATTACCGTTATTTTCACTGAAAGGACTTAATATTCTCAATGATAACAGAACGCCAGCCTTGTTTCTCGGTGTCAAACACTACAAGATTGTTGGCAGGAGCTGTTCTAGCCCCTGATGTTGCAGGTACTACGCTTTCCTGCAGTGTGGCCTTCATCACACGTTCTGTGCCGTCTTTCTTTGTAAACGTAATTGTACGCACGCCTGTCTGTAGTGCGCTTACATAATCTTCTCTACTCATTTCATTCTCCATTATATAACTATACCTGAAGTGAATTCACGCCACGCTTTTTCAACTGCTGGATTCACCGCCATTACAACTACTACATTGCTATTATAGAAAGTAGCCTCATCAGGCTCTTCTAATCCTGCCATGCTAACACCCTTTGCAAAGCCCATACCCTGTTGGTTGTGGACAATCATTCTAGGGTCTCCTAGTGTTACTCCCTCAGGTGTGTCTGCTACAAACTTACCAACAAACTCACCTACATTAGTAACTACCGATACTACATCATTTTTTTTAATCATCATCTTTCCTTTTTCAATTGTATAACTTATTATAACACATTTTATCTATTTGTCAAGCGCCATTAGTTCAAAATACTCTTTAGGTGACATAACAGGCAACTTTGAGAGTTCTTGGTAAATTTCTATTTCTTTATTGTAATCCCATCTATCCAACACTTCAACCTCTCTCGGCAAATCTTTTATGCTAGGTTCCAATCGTGTAGGATAATTTTCCAAATAAGTACATAAGGAATCGAAAGGAATGATATGCGTTATATACTTATAAGGCAACTCTGTCAAAAAAGGTGCCACATGGTCAATATTGTCTTCCCCCCACAGCATATACATTGTTAGTCCTGAGTATGCCCTAGACATGGGTTCTCTAAGATTCAAAACAATAGGAATGTCTTTGTCAGTGGCTTCTTGTAAGAATCCTTCAAGCGTACTAGGATCAATTGAGAAAGGGTTTCCTGTGTTTTCCCATTCAGGAGCAATCCTGTCTTTAACAAAAGGAGAACCACAAAAGTGTGCAATAAAACTTTTAGTCCCACACCTAGGAGGTATAATGTGTACTATGCTATCTCTTACAAATACTGTACAAGTCAACTTCATATTTTTTCAATGTCTATGTAAGGTGTGGTGTTATGCCCGGCTGGCAATTTCAAACGCTTGTGACGTAATGTTGGATGGTTTGCAATGTTTATATGACTAGAAGTACCTACCAATCTTTTAAATTCTTCTGGGGTCAAAATGTTCCCTTTGTTTTTTGTGAGTTCATCATATCTTTTCAATTCTTCGTCCCAATCCGGATATAAATTATCCCAAGCCTTATACCATCTTCTTTTAGGCCATTTTTTCCTGTCATCTCTACCATAATAAATTTTGCCCCTTTCCTCTGGCATCTCTGGTATATATTCAGACAATTTCTCAAAAGGTATATATTTGTAACCAAGATGTATAGGCAAATGCACTAACCAAGGAGAGCAATGTAGATCAAACATTAAATCCTCTCCACTTTCCTCCATCACCTTAGGTTTTTTTGTATATTTTGCTACTTGTCGTCCAGCCATTAACCTGTCTCTAGGTTCTCTAAGTACAAGTATTTTTATTAGATCTTTTTCTTCCTCTAACATTGGATATAAATTGTCAACTGAAATCCAAGTGTTCGCAGTCATACTATGGACTCTAGTATTCCCATAAAAATATCCAGTCAATGTCCTACTACCTACTCGATGAGGAAATACCAACATGAATCTGTCAGTTTTTACTAAGAACAGACTCGGTTTTTTCATAGTGTTTACATTCATTTTGGCTTCCACTCAATAGGAACAAATTCAGCAAGAGGTTCTTTATTCAATCTTATATTTAGCATTGAGTTTAAACATTTAGGATCGTGACGCTGCTGCCACTGTAGGAGAAACTCTTGCATCTTAGCCCATGACTTCTTTTCGTATTCAGCAATAGTTTCTTTTGTAAGCTCACCTTCATATTCTGTAACATACTTAGAACTGCCATAATATTTTTCATACAGGCGTTGTGTTTTGCCTGAGTAACCTATGTAGTATGTGCCGTCTGGAAAATAAGTACAATAAACTCTATGTACCTGTTTCTCTTTCGGTTTTCGTTTCTTCTTTGTCGCCATCAAGTACACCTTCATTATCAGATGTACTATTTATATACTCTCTGGCCTCAGCCTCAAGAACAGGCATTCTGTCGAGCGATTTCTTTTGTATTGTCATTATGTCTTTAGGGTCAAAGTCTAACTTGTCACTTATCACAGCATGGGGACAACACATTCTAGATCGCCTAAATTCATTAGCAATGACGTAGGAAGGAGCCCCCATTGCTAATGCCATTGACACCGTGCCTCCCGAGTACCCTATGTATAAATCAGCATACTTAATTATCTCAACCAATTCATCAATAGGCGTAGTGTAGTCTACGAATTTTACATTATCGAATTGTGAATAGGTATCCTTCCAAGAATCAGGAGACTTCCACGTTTTTGCCTTCGGATTACCATACTCCTCCCATTGTTTAAAATTGTTTTCTGTGGTATTGAAAACTACGTAGCCACCGCCACCTACCCATTTGTATTCGGGTTTAAAATATCTGTACAAGTAGATATATTGATAAGGGGGTTTCGGAAGGTCTGTGTGTTTGTACGGCAGGACTTCATTGTATCTTATTTTTAGTTCTACTCTTTCAGTTTTCATCATATCAAATATCTTTTGAAGCCTGAGAATAGAATCTTCACTATCCGGATGTTCGTATTCAGGGCAAACACGCTCACCCTCAGGAGTCGGGACAACCCATTCAAGTATGACCTTTTTGCCTGTCTTTTCTGCTAGATTATTAACCCAAGCGCAAGGTGAGCATATGTCACCATAACCCATTTTACCTTGCCACTCTATGACAACAGGAGCGAATAACCGGTCCCAATTATCAGCAAATTTTTGAGCATTTACTTTTCTGTATTTGCTACCCTTTCCCCCGTGCCATTGTGACATAATTAGTCATCCTCGAAATCCAGCTCATCTTCAGAAAGTCTTTCTGCACAAAAAACACAAAAGATTGGTTCGTCAATATTATTGTCCTGATCGTAAGTAACCATAAACTCACCACCACAACGCTCACAATAATGTTCTACACTTATTTTATTTGACATACTTCTATTCCTGCCTCTCGTAAAAAATTATATCCGCTTCCCTTTGAAGCATCGTATTCATTTATATAGTACACCTGAGATATACCTGCCTGGTATATCAATTTAGCACATTCTATACAAGGAAAATGTGTTACAAATAATGTAGCACTCCTACTAGATTCCGTTGACTGACACAATTTCATTAAAGCATTTGCTTCAGCGTGCAATACTTCTGGTTTAGTGGTCAAATACTTTTGATTAAACGTGTGTGTATAGTCTAAATCCTCTGTTGATGTTTCGCACTCGTTGCTCCAACCAGAGGGCATACCATTGTAACCAATAGAAAGTATCCTGTTGTCTCTTACAATAACACAACCAACCTGTAGTTTCTTTGCTGATGATAGTAGTGCTGTTTCTTTTGCTATCTTAGCATAATACTGTACCCATCTATCCTTTAATATTTGCCATTCTGTCATGCCCATACCTCTTCCCATGATCCTGTTGTAGCGCCACGTGCATAGTCTGTTGCTCTATTCTCAAAAAAGTTTGTATGTGTCGGTGCGTTAATCATTTCCTCAACCCACAGCAAAGGATTCTTTTTCACTTTGAAAATACCTTTGAGTCCTAAAGTAATCAGTCGTCTGTCACAAATATATCGAATGTATTTTTTAACATCTTCATTAGTCAATCCTTCCATTGGACCTATAGCAAATGCTAAGTCAATAAACTTGTCTTCAAGTTCTACCATCTTTTCAGCAATAGTATATATCTTTCCTTTGAGGTCGTCATTCCAAATGTCAATGTTCTCATTAACATACTCACGGAACAATTTAATCATATTCTCAGCGTGCAATGTTTCGTCTACGATTGACCAAGTAACAATCTGTCCCATGCCTTTCATCTTACCATGGCGTGGGAAGTTTAACAACATAATGAAAGACGAGAACAACTGCATACCTTCAGTAAACGCAGAGAAGGCTGCAATGTTAGTAGCGATAGTAGAAGTATCCTTTCCTGCTGTTGATAAGTCCATAAAGTATTCGTGCTTATCTTTCATAGCATCGTACTCAAGGAATTCGTTGTACGTAGACTCAGGCATACCTAGTGTTTCAATGAGGTGACTGTATGCTGCTACGTGCAATGCCTCTCGTGCTGCGAATCCTGCAAGCATCATACGTACTTCAGGTTGCTTGAAGTATGGGAGATAGTTATTAACATAGCCACCTGCTACGTCAATGTCACCCTGTGTAAAGAAACGAAAGATGTTTGTAAGAAAGGCCTTTTCCTCATTTGATAATTTGTTTTTCCAGTCTTTTACATCTTCAGCCATCGGTACTTCTGTGTGTAACCAATGAGACTGCTCATGTTTCAACCAGGCATCATATGCCCAGGCATAATTAAAAGGCTTAAAATATGAGCGTTCTTCTGTTAGTCTTTTACTAGGTGACATTTAATCTTCTCCGTAAATTCTTTTTTATATTTTGTGTCGAATAAGTGATAACAAAGATGTTGTTCTGCACCTCTTATATGATATTGTCCAGCATAAAACATTTGTCTCATTCTTATGCCTGTCTCTCTGTACTCTTTTAAAACTATGCCGTTGCTTTCTACTTTTCGATATTCCGGATATCTTTCTGGGTTGTTTACTGCTATCATGTTATCAAGTCTTTTCTTATTGTAACTCTCAACTGATATACACCCACCTTTATATCCTTGACCCATAGCAGTGTCTTCTATCGCAAATTGCATTTCATTTGTCATAACAGCGTTTTTTACACTCAACCCCTGTAAGTAACCAGGTTTAGTGTATGCTCGGCACAGTGCATATATATTAGGATCTAAATCACTAGGATACCAACCCATACCAGCTACAATTTGGTTGTTATGAATTTTTATTAAATATCCTGCTTTGGGGCCATCAAACCTTTTTTCTTTGTACATACAATACAAAAAGGTATGTGGTTTATTTTCCCAATCCATTGGGTCCATATTAACTGCATTAGGACGTTTATCACCAATAGAACTTTCACAAAAATCTAGTAACTGCCATAAAGGGTAGCTACTGTTTATCACCATTATCATTTCTTATTGCACCTATAACCCAACCACCAAAATCATATTTCCCCCACACTACATCTTTTGGACGTATATGATGTCTAGTATGCCAACCCTCACCAAATGATATAACACCCAACCAATTATCCTCGTGAGGATAACCTCCTCTGTGTGAGAAAGAAGCTATCATAGACATCATCAGTTTTGATATACCTGCTGCTGATAAGTATACCAACATCCATTTATAATTTATACAGAAAAGAGTAAACACAACTGCATAAAATATATGAAAGTAATAATCATGCTGAAATTTGTAAAAAGAGTCTTTGAGTTCACTCTTACAATACATCAACACTCTCTTTTGCTTTTCTCTCTTAGGAAAATCATCCATCACTAATGCTAAATTAAAAATACAATTTAGCAATCCTTTGTGTGCAGGAGAATGGGTGTCACCTTCTTTATCAGAATGTCGGTGATGATTGAGATGTGCTGACTTCCAAGAAAGCAAAGATGACTGTAAAGCTAATCCACCGAGAGTAACAAGCAAGTATTCTATAAACTTATTTGTTTTGAATCCTCGGTGTGTTACTAAACGGTGATAACCAACAGTACACCCTAACTGTAAAAAAGTGTACACAGACAAAACACCTAACCAATGCTGCCATGACCCCACATAATATAGTGGCAGGATACACGCAAGAGAGGCGTAATGTAAAAAGTTCATGTGGTATGCTGTTTTTATCATCCTTCACACGCCAAACATTCACTGTTCTCAACAAGTGCTGTCATATCAGATTCTTTGATAATATCACGTTCAATCCTACGAGATACTTTATCCGCCTTACCTACTTTTTCTGAGCGACAGTAGTACAGTGTCTTGAGTCCTGACTTCCATGCTAAGAAGTGTACAAGGTGTAGATACTTCTTATTTACATCTGGACGGAAGAACAAGTTAAGTGATTGTGCCTGGTCGATAAACTCCTGACGTTTTGAAGCATGGTCAATCAACCAACGCTGATCTATTTCCATAGAGGTCTTAAACACGTTCTTTTCTTCCTCTGTCAGGAATCTGAGTTGCTGTACGGATCCGTCGTTTGAGATGATTGAGGACCAGATCTCATCTTCTGTCTGCTTTGTTTCCCCAGCTTCAATCTTACTTTGAATAACTCCCACCAGATGCTTATTTTTATTAAGATGAGATCCGGAGAGAGTGTCTTGCCTATATGCGTTTGCCCTAAACGGTTCAATAGAAGGCGAAGTGTTACCCATAATGATAGAAGAAGAAGCGTTGGGAGCGATAGCCATAACATGACTAAACCTTCTTCCTGTGCCAACTGCATCAGGTGCTTCTCCTCGTTCTGTACCCAATTCCAAATTTGCTTCATCAAGTTTACTCCTGATATGTCTAAACATTCTCATGTTAGCACTAGTAGCCTGCCATGATTCCCATTCAATCATGTTCTTCTGTAGATAGGCATGGAAGCCTAGTGCGCCAATCCCAATACTCCTTTCACGCATTGCTGAAAACTTAGCACGAGCAACTTGATCAGGAGCTTTATCAATAAAGAATTGTAATACATTGTCTAACATCTCTGCCATGTCTTTTAGGAACATTGTGTTCTTAGACCAAGAATCATAATGTTCTAAGTTTACAGATGACAAACAACATACTGCTGTTCTATCTTTGTCAGTCGGAAGAATAATCTCACTACAAAGATTAGACTGGTGAATCTTCAGTCCAAGGTTCTTTTGAAATTCAGGCAAATTTTTATTACTTGTATCAATGAAGTGGATGTATGGTTCGCCTGTTTCCATACGTAGTTCAAGTATCTTCTGCCACAGATACTTAGCAGAGATAGTGTCACGGATTTCTCCTGTGTGTGGGTCAGTAAGGTTCCAACCATCATCAGCATCAGGGTCTGCCATACAGCGCTCAACAAGTTCCATAAACCTATCGTTAATATTGATACCGTGATGCAAGTTTAGACAACGCACATTCTGGTCGCCTGTAGGTTTTCTCATTTCCAAAAACTGTATTACATCGGGATGAGAAATGTCGAGATATGTAGCATAAGAACCACGCCTGGTACGGCCTTGCCTGTAAGCCAAACAAGAGGAGTCATAAGTTTTAAGGTGAGGCATAACACCAACAGACTTGTCATCACTAGCACGAATGCCGAATCCAATACCAACCCCGCCGCCGAGCATAGATAACCAATTAGTCTCACTTAAATTCTCCACCAGCCCTTCTGCTGTGTCATTGATGTAATTAAGAAAACAAGAAATAGGCATACCTTTCTTAGAACGACCAAATGACAAAATTGGTGTAGAATAGGATAACCAATGCTTACTTGCATAATCATAGAGTCTTTGTGCGTGTTCTAGATTACTTGCAAACTGTAAGCTAACAAAAGCAAAACGCTCTTGAGGAGATTCTTCCTCTTCACGCATATAACTTTCTCTGAGTCTTGCTAAACCTAACTTATCAAATAGTTCGTCACGGGACAGGTCAATTTGAATACCCAAATAATCTTTCTTAGCCATTTAATTCCTCTACTGCCGCTGCTACATCTGGAAAATGCTGTGACAAAATATCCCAACATTTGGCGGCTATTTCTGAATGTTCTTTTTGTGTGCCATTCGCCATTCTCAAATCGCAATAATGAACCCAACTTCTTAATGTACCTGACATATACAATGTGGTCACTGTATTGCCTTCCGGTAGTATTGCTCTTGCTTGTTCTTTCGCAATGCCATGATCTAATGCTGTTTTATATAATTTTGTTGTTTGCTTAAGTAGTTCAGCCTGTGCCATATTCCACCACTCAGCAAGTTCTTTGTCTTTAGTCTCAATGCTGTTTTGTCTGTTTTTGAGATCCTGAAGTCTACACTCCCTGTTTACAAACTCAGTGGATTCGGCATAACGCTGACTAAACTCCTGAAAACTAAAACTACGGTGTCTAATAATCTGTCTACTAATGTCACGGGTAGTCTTTATCTCCATTGTTACAGAAACCATCTCAAATGGACTCCAATGGGCATTTTTTATTAGATATCCGAGTAGTTTAGGCGCTGTATCAGCATTATTTTGATTGCCTGGGTTACTTACACGAGCAGCATATGCTATCAATTCATTTGCTGTATGACAACCAGTTGCTGCTGAAGGTGTTGTCATACCCACTAAAGACACTTCACTCATTAACACTTTCTCCATTTTGTAAATTCAAGTTCCGCTGCCAGTCCTTGATATGTATTAGCATTTATAATACTTTGAATTTCACCTGTTGTCAAGCCCGAAAGTATCATATCGTTAATATCTTTCTCTTCCACGTGGTCAGGCCATAAACAGACTTTGTTACCTAGTTTTATTTGTTTGTGTATCAAATTGCACACCTCTTTGTTTCGAGGCTGATTGTCAAATACCATAGTAAAATATGTTAGTCCTAGTTTATCCACTTTACCAAATGCTGTACCAACACAGGCAATGGCATTATCGAGGAATAAACTATCAATGGGACCTTCTACTACATAGATTTCTTTATTAGTGTTCACTTCATCCATGCCGAACACTTGTAGATCATTCTCTTTTACTTTAAGATTTATATATCTTAATTTTTCACCACGCATACCTCTCAAGGCCATACCAGTGAGTTGTCCGTCTCTATCAATGAAGGGCAGAGATAAACGAGGTTGCTTGATATTTAGTGCTTCTGTGTATTTGGTGTTGAGTTGAGACAGTGTGCGAATGTCATCAACATAGTAAAGTCTGTGAAACTGTGATTCGGGTATAAGTCTAGAATTAGCATACCTAATAGCCTCATGTTCGCTATGTAGAGTATCTAACCTGTCCATAAGATTGTCAATCAAACGTGCTGGCTTATCAAAGTCAGGTTTGAAGTCAAAAGCGTACTCAGGATTAGGTTCTTTCTTAGGTTCAGGTTTGTCATCTTTTTTGACAAACTTCTCCATAACATATTCTTTGTATATTAAATGGTCAACCCGCTCAAGGAACTTGCCTAGTGTGGTACCATGGTCACAATTATGACAGCGATAGAACATATCATTGTCTTTACGGTAAAGGTAACCTCGCATCTTATTCTTTTTACGTTCAGAATCACCACATATAGGACAGCGGAAATTAAACAGATAGTTACCTTTATCTTGGAACCTATCCAGTTTAACCGAAACCATGTGAATATATTTTAGATCAATAAACAATGACATAAGACAAAAAACCTATACTTATAGTATAGGTTTATAATAACAAATATTTAGGAGAATGTCAAGTTATATATTAGACATTAGGAAGTTTCTTATTTCTGGTAAGAACATACCACCGGCCACAAGAACACCGATAAGTATCCACCGCCATTTTTCGAGGTTCTCAATTCTGTCCTCGAGTTTATCGTGCTTAGTGCCAATATGTATTTTTAAATCCTTAATAGCCTCTAAGACTTTATCTATATCTTTGGACATTTTTTCCTCTAATTCTGCCATATCCTGTTGGATACTATTGAAGGTTTTTTCGCCCT
>Ga0222719_10003925_pt1 | contig 13122 bp, 15 predicted proteins | sample C33_34DmetaG_FD_165039 | JGI IMG/M metagenome (GOLD analysis project Ga0222719, IMG submission 165039) | Estuarine water microbial communities from San Francisco Bay, California, United States - C33_34D | ecosystem: Environmental > Aquatic > Marine > Unclassified | place: USA: California...
CCCAACAACCCACGCTATCAAATTCCTAAAGATGCAGCCACATACCAAATGAAGGAACCTCCGCGCGAACTGCCCAAGTCACTGCCGGCTGCACAGCCTAAACAACAACCCGCACCTCAAGTTCGAGCAGAACCAAAGGCAGTTAATTTGACTGGCAGTCCTTACGAAACACTGATGCGTAAAGTAGCCGAAGCCAGTGGTATACAGGGCACAGAACTGGCAGCATTTATGGCACAGATGGCACATGAAAGCATGGACTTTACTCGCATGTACGAAAAAGGTATCAAGCGTTATTTTAATCGTTACGATCCCAGATACAATCCTGGCACTGCGAAAATATTAGGCAACACTCGTGCAGGCGATGGTTACAAGTACCGAGGCAGAGGGTTTATACAGTTAACTGGACGTGACAACTATACCCGTGCAGGCAGAGACCTAGGCATTGACTTAGCGAACAAACCAGACTTGGCAGCCGATCCTAAAATTGCAGCACAAATTGCAGTATGGTTTTGGAAAAACAGAGTACAACCCAAAGTAGATGATTTCAGCAACGTAAATGATGTAACACGCAGTATCAATCCCAACATGCGTGGCCTTAAGGATCGTGCTGAAAACTTCAAACAGTATCAGGTTGCCATGGCAGATACTGGAGCAGATTCATGAGATTATTTCAGTTTGAAGCAGAACTGCCACCAGAAGCAATTGAAAAACTTCAACAGTATAAACAGCAACGCCAGCCGACTTATGCAGAACTTAGACGCAAGGCTCTGCAGGTTGAAGAGTTAGCAGGCATGGCCAAAAAGATTGAAGACCTGCGTGCCAGAGTAGAACGTGTGTACGGTGATTTACCTCCGGGCATGCAGGCAGATTTGGAACTAGCAGACCTATATCCTGTGCCAGAAACAGATCAGGACTATGTTGAACTAAAACAAAGATTTGTAAAAGACTTAGCACTACTACAAAATTATGTACAGAGCAAACGCAGTCTCTACAAAAGAGAAAGCGTGAACTACAATGGCGCTTTTTGGTTATCACAGGTCAAAGGCAGTGACAGCCCTGTTAGCCCAGTTGGTGCCGTTCCAAAAGCACAACGCATAAATACTAAAAAGGCGCCAATTAATGTTAAGAAATCTGATTAGACTGGTAGAAGCAGCAGAGCGTAACTGCCCTGCGGCAACCTACGACATTGACGTCAACCTTAAAAATCGACAGACAGCAATTGACAAGTACCATTACGGTCCTGCCAATCCAGCAGAACCAGGTGGGTACTGGAAAACAGCAGCCAAGCAGTGGAAAATAGACGAAAAAACTGCAAAGACTATGCTGTGTGCTAACTGCGGTGCATTTGATGTCAGCGACAGCATGCGTGATTGTATTGCCAGTGGCATAAAAGGTGACGAAAAGGCTGTAGACGCAAATGCCAGCATTAATCTAGCAGACTTGGGATACTGTAACTTTTTACATTTTAAATGTGCAGGTGATCGTAGTTGCACTGCTTGGATAGCAAATGGCCCTATAACAGAAAAAGACAAAGGCAAGAAGGCAGACTGACATGGACGAACTTATCAAAGCAATGAAAATTGGTTTTAGCACTGAATACACTTTTTATTTGAAAAGTCATTTCTTTCACTGGAATGTAGAAGGTCCCAACTTTCCTCAGTATCATGATTTATTTGGTAAAATCTACGAAGAAGTCTATGACAGTATCGACGACTTTGCGGAAAACATTCGCAAGTTAGGCAGTTACACTCCTGGTAGTTATACTCGTTTCAGTATGTTAAGCCAAATTGATGATGAAACAGAAATCTTACCTGCTGCTGGTATGATGGAAGAACTGCTGTCAGACAGCGACAAATGTGTTAAGATATTCAAAATGATATTCGACTTGAGTGAGCGCGAAGGCACACACGGACTCAGCGACTTTATTGCTGGACGTATGGATGCACATCGAAAACACAGTTGGATGTTGCGTTCAACACTTAAATAATATTCTATGAATTATCAATGTAGTGCTGTTGACACAGGTCTGTTTGTCAGCGTGGACGGAATAGTGGGTCTTTGCTGTAGTGGTTATCAAGGTATAGGTAATATTAGAAAACAACCTATACAAGAAATATTTTCTAGTGAAAAATTTATTGAAATAAAAAACAATCTCAGTCAAAATCAACCACACACCTACTGCCAAGGATGTTATAACATTGAACGCACTGCACCGGGGTCGAGTCAAAAAAGCAGTTTCAACGATCAATTTCCTATTACTGACGGCACAAGAAAAATCAAATTGGCTGACATAAGATGGAGCAATGTCTGTAATCTAAGTTGCAGATACTGTAATATAAATGACAGCAGTGAGTGGCGTAAAATACGTGGTCTACCAATTGAAACTGTCAACAAAGACTACATTGAAAGTTTGTTTGAAGAAATAGAACGAAACAAAGACAACATTGAATGTTTGTATTTGCTAGGCGGAGAACCGCTGATGCAAAAATACAACGAAAGATTGTTGACAATATTAAACAAATCAGTCAAAATTGACGTTTTGACAAATGGCAGTGTTGCAAACTTATCTAAAAACCGTATCTATAATTTACTCAAAGAATTTCCCAATACTTATTGGAACTTGAGCTTTGACAATGTGAGTGATAGGTTTGAATATGTTCGTGCTGGCGGCAACTGGAATGTCTTGTGCGACAACATAGTCACCATGCGTAAAGACTTTGGTGCAAACAATGTGACATTTCATCCTGTATATACAGTATGGAACGCATTGAACTTGAAAGAATACTATGACTTTGCAGAACAAATGGGAAACCTTAGAGTAAATTGGCAGTTGGGACTTGCAAAGATAGATGAACCAGAATATGCATCAAATGGATTCTTAACCTTTGGGCACAATTCAAAAATAATAAATCGTGCCATTGAAGAAATAGATCAACTTGGTGTACAAGATTATTTTTTAGATGGTGTTAAACAAAGTCTAAAGAATGATACACCCGAACCAGACAAAGGCAAAAACTTTTTAACATGGCTCGAAAAGATGGAAACCCTTATTCCACCAAAGTACACATTTAAAGAACTTTGGCCTGAGTTAAATACACTATTAACTGACAATGAATAGTACAGAATTTTACGAAGCCAGTCCCAGCACATTAGGGGGCAGTTTTACACCTGACTTGGTGACTAGCAAACTATGGCTTGCACGCAAAGTCAAGGCTATTATGGCCAAAACTGATGTCAAAAAATACCGCACAGTTTATGTACTAGGCAGTTGGTTTGGTAACATGGCTATATTTCTACAACAAAAAGGTGTAGAGTTTGACCGTATAGTGCTGGTAGACATAAACCAAGATTGGATGAAGATCAGTCAGGATCTATTAGAACCAATTCAAGACAAATTGGAAACTCGTGTCGAGGATGCAAATAAACTTAGGTACAAAATAGAACAACCTATCTTGGTTATCAACACAAGTTGTAATGAAATGCCCAACACAGGATGGTTAGACCGTATTCCCGCAGGATCAACGGTTGCACTGCAGGCTAGAAACAGTGTACAATCAGTGGACGTATCGACAAACACAATAGAAGAATTTGACAAAGAATTTCCGTTGAGCGATGTGTTTTACTTGGGTGAACGTAAACTGACTGATCCGGAAGTCGATTACAAAAGATTTATGAAAATAGGAATCAAATAATGATAAAAAAACGCAACTACTCAATTGAAACTGTAAAAAAATTACAAGGCAGTCTACATGTAGAGCATACATTAGCTAAACGTGGTGCAATTAAACTGCGTCACTTGTTGGCTACAGAACCCTACATCAACACCTTGGGTGCCTACAATGGCCAGCAGGCAGTACAACATGCCAAAGCAGGTTTAAAAGCAATTTATCTGTCAGGTTGGCAAGTTGCTGCTGCCAACAATACTGCACTACAGACTTATCCAGATCAAAGTCTATATCCAGTTAACTCAGTGCCCAATGTTGTCAAAGGTATCAACAACGCTTTTCGTCGTGCAGATCAGATTGAACATGCAGAAGGCAATGTGACCACAGACTATTTCCTACCTATTGTGGCAGATGCAGAAGCAGGCTTTGGCGGCGCACTAAATGTATATGAACTTATGATGGCCATGATCGAAGCTGGCGCTGCTGGAGTACACTTTGAAGATCAATTAAGTTCAGAAAAGAAATGCGGACACTTGGGAGGCAAAGTTTTAATTCCCACGGGACAGGCAATACGTAACTTAAATGCTGCAAGACTGGCAGCAGACGTAGCAGGTGTAAACACAGTTATCATGGCACGTACAGATGCCGAAGCAGCGACACTTATTACCAGCAATCACGACCCACTAGATAAGGATTTTATTATTGATGAGCGCACTGAAGAAGGTTTTTACAAATTTAAAAATGGTATTGATGCTTGTATTAGCCGAGGTCTTGCTTATGCCCCTTACGCTGATCTCTTATGGTTTGAAACTAGTACACCTGATGTGGCACAGGCTAAGAAATTTGCCGATGCTATACGTGCAGAGTATCCTGACCAGTTGCTTGCTTATAACTGTAGCCCTAGTTTCAATTGGCGTAAGTTCTTGAGCGAAGACGAATGCGAAACTTTCCAACGTGAAATTGCAGAACTAGGATTCAAGTTTCAGTTTATCACACTGGCAGGATTCCATAGTGTGAATCTTGCTACATTTGAACTGGCAGAAGCATACAAGGCACGTGGCATGGCAGGCTATGCAGAAATGCAACAACGTGAGTTTGCTGCCCTGGACCGAGGATTTACCACAGTGAAACATCAACGCGAAGTTGGCGTCAGTTACTTTGATGTTATCAGTGAAGCAGTAGGTGCAACATCAACAGTTGCAAATCGATCAAGTACAGAAGCGGATCAATTTCATTAATTATGTTAGAAACTATATGTGACACAATGAATCATGCGTATCAGCGTGGTTGGATTACCAGCCGCGATGGTAATGTCAGTATTAGACATCATGACAGAAATCATTTTTACATTACACCCAGTGGTGTACGTAAACAGACACTGCAGCCTGATCAATTTAAAAAGATTGAAATACTGAAACAACGAGTGGAAAACAGACCTTTGCCTTTTGCATACAACTGGCAGGAAATGGAATATACTGATATCAGTAAAAATTTGAGGCCCAGTGGTGAAATACCTTTGCACTTTGGTCTACAGCGAGAAATCCACCAGGATGAGGTTAGGGTAGTTATGCACTTTCATCCCACCTACACTGTGGCTGCTATGCACGCCGGAGTTGAACTACAAGATTTAACCACAGACTTTCCTGAACTAAGTAGATATACATCAGTTGCTCCTAACGTGCCCGATGTACCTCCAATCAGTCAACAATTAGCAGACTACACAATAGATAGACTAGATGTCTGTCCCATTACAGGTTTGGTCAAGTACGACATCATTGGTATTAAAGGACACGGAGTTGTAGCAGTTGATACTACACCTTGGAGATGTTTTGAACACATCGAACGTTTAGAACATATATGTAAAATAGTTTTAGCAAGCGGAAGGTATTGATGTCAAAAACTTTTCTTATTGTTGGGGACAGTTGGAGCCAAGGAGAAATAGAATATCATGATGATCAAGAACAAACACATCAGGTTTCTCATAGAGGCTTGAATCAATACTTGGAAGACGCTGGCCATACAGTCTACAATCGTGGCGGTCTTGGTTGGGCCAATGTTGAAGCATATTGGCGAACGTACAGTGCTTTTTTTGATCATACAAATTGTGGACACCCAGAACCAATTGAAAAAGACATTGACTATATTATTTGGTTCACCACAGACAGTTTCAGAGATTTAACACAAGAACAATACCTAGAAAAAATACTAGAATACAAAAGCATTAGAAAAACATTTATAAAATCTCTAGAGGAAGGTTATCAGCGTTTCAACGAACTAAGTTCTAAAATACAAAAACCAATTTATTTGATTGGAGGATGGGTACCCGTACTGGACACTGTAAATCATTACTCAAATCTCAAAGTGTTAATTCGTGATGTACATCAATTGTTGGTTCCTGAATCTCAGATAAGTATTACACATCCTGCACTTCAATTATATGAATATGTAAAACAAACTGCGGACTATGTAAAAAATAAATTGTCCTCTGGTGAAATTGATTTTATAAAAAACGAAATAATTGAACTTACAGATGAATGGACGTATGCTTTAAATATAAGAGCATACAACAAACCGTTGTTTTGGCCCGACTGTCATCATGCCAACAGACAGGGCCATTATAAAATGTTTGAGCATATCATAAAAGAATTAAATTTGGAATAAAAATGGACAGTCAAATACAGAAAATTTTAGATAACGAAATTCATAGACAAAAAATCAGTTTGCAACTTATTGCCAGCGAAAACTTTGCCAGCGATGCAGTTCGTGAATTGTCAGGCAGTGTTTTTACCAACAAGTATGCAGAAGGTATTCCTGGCAGAAGATTCTACAATGGCTGTCAATTCATGGACGACATAGAAATCTTGGCATCTGGTTATGCTGCATCGTTGTTCGGTTGCCAATTTGCCAACGTGCAACCACACAGTGGTGCCAATGCCAATCTTGCAGTGTTCAAGGCATTTTTAATGCCGGGTGACATAGTGTTGGGCATGGATCTCAGCAACGGTGGCCATCTAAGCCACGGCAGTCATGTAAATTTAAGTGGAGCATGGTTCAAGGCCGCCAAATATGGTTTAGACAGCCACGGACTTATAGACTATGAACAGGTTAGAAAAATTGCAGTAGAGTTAAAACCAAAACTAATCATTGCTGGTGCCAGCAATTATAGCCGTGTAATTGATTGGGCCAAGTTTAGAGCAATAGCAGATGAAGCAGGTTCTTTGTTGTTGTGTGATATTGCACACTACAGTGGCTTGATAGCAGGCGGTGTATATCCTAACCCATTCCCGTTTGCTGACATTGTCACAAGTACCACACACAAAACTTTAAGAGGTCCCAGAGGTGGTATGATTCTTTGGAACGATACCAAGTTTACAAACAAAATCAACAATGCTGTTTTTCCAGGTACCCAGGGTGGCCCGTTGATGCATATAATTGCTGCCAAGGCACAATGTTTTTATGAAGCACTGCAACCTGAATTTAGAACCTATGCTGCCAATGTTGTTAAACATGCCAGAGCCATGGTAGAAGTTTTTCAAAACAACGGCGTGGAAATTGTAAGCAACGGCACTGACTGCCATATGTTTACCATTGATCTTGGAACTGAAAAATACACAGGCAGAGAGTTTGCTAACCTGTTGGAAGACAAAGGCATCACTGTAAATAAAAATGCAGTTCCCGGCGATACTAGAAATTTTGTAGAAACCAGTGGTGTAAGAATTGGTACTGCGGCTGAAACTACTCGTGGATATGACGAGCAATGGTTTAGGAATCTTGCACAACGCATTACAGATTATTTAAAAAATTAACACCTTAGGACCGTTAAGTTAAGGTGTAGGCGGCTGCTGCCTATCAAAAGCGATTCGCTACCGTGTATGATAAAGTGAGCACACATCAGACATGATTACTCACAATAGCAATCTAATTAATAAAGTTAGTTTTCCTGACTACTATGCAGGGCCGCTTTCGGATCATGTTGGCAATGATCCCGAAATTGGCAATCTTTTAAAATTTCTAAAAAACATCAGCAAACCCAGTGATGTCTGGCTAGGTGAAAACATGGTATGGCCTTCCATCGACTTGGTTGTGCCAGAAAATTTTACAACGTATATTTTTACATTTTTTGGAGAACCAATAGATGTGGAATTTTTAAAAGAAATGGATCAAAAATTTAAAAACAAAAATTTAATTTTAATTTCATCTAGCAACACGCAATTTTTTTACCTAAACAATTTTAAAATTTTTTATCTCGAGCATCTTCACGAATATAAAAAATTCTATCGCGAACAAAAATATCCAGATCTAGACAAAAGAAAATATTTACTAAGTGCTCCTAACAAAAGATTTTGTCCACACAGAGTGGTTGCTTTGGCCAAATTGTTGGAAATAAAAACACAAAATGATTATGAACTTGCTTATAGTTTTAGTACAGAGCAGGCCATACACGATAAAAAAGGATTGTGGAGGTTTATCGATACAAAATATCCAGATCTTGTGGTCACAGACAAGTTTGTTGATATAGTTGACGAACTGTTAGAAGGCAAGTATAATCACTTGTACGATTTTTATGATACCTATGGTTGGAGTCCTGTTGGTGACATGTATGAAAACAGCATTGTAAATTTAGTAACTGAGTCCTGCTTTGAAGCAGAACCGCATTTTCCTATAGGTTATTTTTCAGAAAAAATATTAAAGCCATTGGTATCAAGGATGCCATATGTGTTGGTAGGACAAGAATTTTCTCTACAAAGATTACGAAATTTAGGATTTCTACCATATTTTGATCAATCTGTCGAGGACACTGAAGGCCTAACACCGGGCCAAAGGCTTAACCGAATTGTAGAACTTTTAATTAAAATAAGTCACAGAGATTTTGATTTACAATATTTGCAGGAGATAGCAGATTTCAATCACAGATATTTTTTCCACGGATTTTATGAAAGGGCCACAACCCTTAACCGTACCGTCAAGCAAAAGATTTTAGATCACATAGAAAGTGTCATATAAATATTTTTACCTTTCAAACACTATGAACTTAATCAAACACCAAACACTAAACGAAGTAAAAACTGTGACCAAACCATGGGGATGCGAACGTTGGATACAGGCCGGCAATCGAGATCATACCTATGTGTTAAAGGAAATTGAACTCAACACCGGATTTAGAACCAGCATACAGGTTCACCAATTCAAAGCCGAAACCAATTTTATATTAGAAGGTCGTGGCGAACTTTGGTATTATCCAGAATGGTTTGACTGCGAACGTTACAGCCAAGGCAAGTATACCCAAGACGAAATTGCTTACATTTTAGACAATCTAGAACGGATCGAGTATGGCCCGGGTAGCACAATGACTATAGAACCCGGCACAATACACAGAATGGTTGCAGTTACAGATCTGCGTTTTGTAGAATCCAGTACCTGTCACTTAGACGATGTTATCAGACTGCAGGATGACAGTAACCGCAGTCATGGTAAAATAGATTCAGAACATCAATAATGCTAACAGTATTAATTCTTGCCGCAGGCTATGGTAGACGTATGGGACACTTTAGCCGCATGGTCAACAAAGGCCTTATTCCCTACGACAACAAACCTTTAATCAGTCATATCATCGAACGTTTTGATCCAGACACAAAGTTTGTAATTGCCTGTGGACACATGGGACAGCAAGTCAAAGACTATGTCAGTGCAGTGCATACAGACAAACAAATTATCTACGTAGATATTGATGACTATGCAGAAGGATCTACAGGCCCAGCAACCACAATACAAAAATGCAGTCCACATTTGACTGCGCCATTCTTGTGGTTAAGTTGTGACACTTTGTTCGAATTTGATTATAAATCTAAAATGGATCACAACTGGATTGGCGTTTCACCAGTCAACAGTGACATTGCTCAGGACTACTGCTGGGTACGTAGAGATGGTGAAACAATAACAGACATATACAACAAAAAGCCAAGTGAAACAGCAGTTGATGCTTTCATTGGCCTAATGTACTGCAAGGATACTACATACTTAGACAACTTAAAGGCCAAAGGTGCACGTGAAGCTTATGAAGGATTTGATGATAATTTAGAATTACATGCACACACAGTGAGAGACTGGAAAGACTTTGGCACATATGACAAGTGGGTTGAACTTAGTCGAGGACTTAAGGAAGTCAGTTTCCCTAAACCCGATGAAATCTTTTATCAAGACAATTACAAAATCGTCAAGTTTACCACAGACAGCACACTGACAGATAAGAAGGCAAACAGAGCATTATTAAATCCCGACTGCATGCCCAAGGGTATACGCAGAAGTGGGCAGTTTTTAGTTTATGATTACGTGGAAGGTGACATAGTTTATAATAAACTCTCTCCTTCTTTGTTTGCCAAGTTGTTGGACTGGAGTGAACAAAACCTATGGCGTCGTAAATGGTTTCCCAACACCGATCAAATCTGTCAAGACTTTTATCAAGAAAAAACATTAAACAGATTAAATCAATTTAGAGTAAAATACAAAGACTGGAGCGATCCTACCAGTGTAAACAACGTTCCCACACTAAGCATAAATGATTACTTAAACAAAATAGATTGGGAATGGTTGTGCCAAGAAAATGAATGGGCATATATTCACGGTGATTTTCAATTTGAAAATATCATAGCACACGATCAAGGATTTACCTGCATAGACTGGCGCACAGACTTCGGCGGCAGCAGTTACGGAGATTTGTATTATGATCTAGCCAAGATGTTGGGCGGCATCATGCTGAACTATCAAAGTGTCAAGAAAGGTGATTTGGTTTATGAAGAGCAAGCAGAATTAGCAACCATCAACTACTGCGGGTTGGATGATGCGCTGGATTATAAACAACAACTGCGAGCATGGGTGGAGAAACACAATTTAAATTGGGACAAAGTAGAATTACTGGTTCCTATTATCTATCTCAACATGAGTCCATTGCACGATGCACCCTTTGACAAATACTTGTTTGCACTAGCACAATTGCGTTTTGCTGAATATTTCAATGAACCTAGAACAAGCAATACAGAATAAAAAACGCGAAAAACTTTTTGTAAGTTTGGCACTGAAACCTGGAAGTACTGGTACCAGATTTTACACGCGACTGTTTGAACATCACAACATAGATGCAGAGTATGTGGCCTGCTGTTGTGTAGACATCAAAAAAGATATAGAGTTAGCCAAAAAATACTGTGCAGGCATCAGTATCACTATGCCATACAAAACACAAGTAACAGAATTTGTAGATTTTTGGCATGGCAGTAAAGGTATAGCAAACACTCTGCATTTACAGTTAGGAGTGGTCACAGGTTATAACTGCGATGAATATGCCTTACGCACCTGTGTAGATTTTCCAAAATCCAACATGAGTATCAATTTGTTAGGCATGGGTGCAATGAGCCAAAACTTTAGGAATATAGCACCCAAGGAGTGTATAATAAGGCAGTTCGACCGAACAAACTGGATGTATAGAGTACAACCCTGCGACATGCTGGTAAATGCTACCAGCATAGGCATGAACCCAGAAGAAAGTCCAGTGGCCGATGTATACAACACTCAGATAGTAATAGATGTGGTACAAGGACCCACAAGATTAAAAAGTCTCGCAAGGCAAGCAGGAAAAATTTTAGTAACAGGAGAACAACTGTACATAGAACAGTTTAAACAACAATTTAAAGTTTATACAGGAACAGACCCAGACAGCAATGTTGTTGAGACAGTAGCACAAGAAGTATTTGATTATGATTACTAGATTTATAAGTGATGTAGATGGCTGTCTAAATGACGGAGTAATTTATTGGGCAGTAGATGGCAAACCGTTTAAAGCGTTTGGTAATTATGATCACGACGGTGTCAAAATGTTCCGCAAGCACAACATTCCTATTACATTCATTACTGCAGACAAGGCAGGGTGGAACATTATGTACAACCGTATAGTAGAACACATGAAATGTGACTTGGTGCTAGTGCCAGAATCCAAAAGATACCAGTTTGTGGAACGCTATGGATTTGACAATGTGGCATACATGGGCGACGGGTTTTATGATGCACCAATTATTAAGGCAGCAAAGTATGGAATAGCACCAGCACAGGGACGTATAGAAGCACGAAACGCTGCTGACTATGTAACACCCAGTCGAGGTGGCGAAGGTGCTTACTTTGATGCATGTTTATGGTTGTTGAGTAAGATGGGAATAGACTATGCAATTTAAATTAGGTTTTGGCCCAATGAGCCTAATAATTAACAGGGCACTGGCAGAATATGCCAGCAGTAAACAACGCCCATTGATGATTATTGCAAGTAGAAATCAAGTTGATGCCGACAGTGGATATGTCATGCAGACACAGGCGTTGGCAGATCAAATGGCTCCTTTGCGTAGTGACTATTTAATGCTGTGTAGAGATCATTGCGGCCCGTACTTCCTTGACAGTGAACGACAATTAAATATCAAACAGGCTGTCAATGCCACCAAGAAAACCATACAGGCAGACATTGAGGCCGGTTTCGATCTAATACACATCGACACTAGTAGATGCAGTGATCCTTATCCGGTGGCAGACGAACTATTTCAATTTTGCCTAGAACTCAATCCCAATATCAAATTTGAATTCGGTACAGAAGAAAACGTTGGTGTCAGAGCCGGAGTTAAGAAATATCAAGACGATGTTCGTTTCGCCAGTCAATACCCCAACATGGAATTTGTTGTAGCACAAACTGGTAGTCTTACCATGGAAGATAGACAAATAGGCAGTTTTGAACCTGGGTTGGTTAAAAAGTTAGTTGCATTTGCGGAGCAGAGCCGTGTAAAATTAAAAGAGCACAACGCAGATTATTTGAGTGCAGAACAAATTCAAATGCGGAAAAACGCAGGTGTTCATGCCTGTAACATAGCACCTCAGTTGGGAGTTATACAAACTCAAACAACGCTGGATTTGGCTCAACAGTTTGGTGTTGCCACTGGCGAATTTGAAAATACAGTGCTGCAAAGCAACAAATGGCAAAAATGGATGATGTCCGACGACAACAATACTAAGATACAAGTAGCAGGACATTATTGTTTTAACACAGACAGTTACCAAAGACTGTTTGACCGTGTGAGCAAACACGTAGACCTAGAAAATGGAATTGTACAAAATATCTATTCCTGTCTAGACATTTATTATGAGAACTTATTATGATTGTATGGTTTAATTGTAAAATCAGTGATGTAAGACCTACACCACAACCAAGACATAACTTATTGTCGCCGTCTAGAGTAGACATTGCAAAATATAGTTTTGCCAGTTTTGAACCTTTGATTCCGTTGACATCAAAATTTATTTTCAATCTTGAAATGGCTGATGGTCATAAAGACCAACAACCCGAAATGCAACAGTGGTTGGAAAGCATTTTTCCAAAAGATAAATTGATTTTGAATTGGTACAGATGCAATAATCTTGCACAATGGAA
>Ga0222719_10003926_pt1 | contig 13121 bp, 15 predicted proteins | sample C33_34DmetaG_FD_165039 | JGI IMG/M metagenome (GOLD analysis project Ga0222719, IMG submission 165039) | Estuarine water microbial communities from San Francisco Bay, California, United States - C33_34D | ecosystem: Environmental > Aquatic > Marine > Unclassified | place: USA: California...
CGTCCAGATATCCGTCAGCATCACCCAGTTCGATTTCGTCTGCGTGCTACTCGCAACCGACCTCGTCGTCTCATTCTGCACCACACACATGTTCTGGACAGCAGCATCGGCTAGAAACGCAAAGATCGCGCGCGAGGTGGCGCAGCCTTTCATGCTAGAAAGTGGGCTGTGAGAGTGGGGCATCAACGCTCTTAGCGTTTATGGCTGTTTTTTGCATAGTGATTTATTCCAGTCCTCACAAGGACACTTCCTTGGTGTGTACAGGGACCCACTCCCATAAATGTTCTTCCCCCTTCATCTGCTCTTCAAATTTCTTGTTGATTTCTGCCACTCGTTTGAAGAGACACTTCGGGTCTGAAGCCAGCATTTTGATCACTTTGATGTTGAAAACCATTTCAACATACTGACGTGCATCGTCTGAATCTGCACTGCACAATTCCTTGCCCAATGTTTCCTTTACATCATTGAAAGCATCAGTTCTCTGCTTCTTCTTAGTCAAATCCCGATTGAAAAATGGGTCTTCCATGTTTTGGGATCCATCTTGTCCGACGATGTTTCCAGACACCCTGCGGACTACGTCTGCTACTCTTCCCAAGAGTTCCTTAAAACCGTCACTATCCTTGCAAACATTCTCAAAGGGTGGAATGATAGGGACCGGAATCTTTACGGTATTCTTCGTGTCCCAGGGACTTGGAGCCTCTTCTTTGCTGCAACAAAGGGCATTGGCCATGGACCCAGTGTCGTCGTCACGAATTCGCTTACCCAGCACGTTTGGCGTGGAGGACATTTCCTCAGTGTGTACATCGACCCACTCCCATGAATCTTCCTCCCCCTTCATCTCCTCGGTAGTTCTTTCCATAATTCTCGACACGTCGAAGATGCACGTTGGGTCCGCGGCCAATTCTTTGATGGCTTTGATGATAAAGACCATCTCAGTATATTCTTGTGCGCGCATTTTCCTTTCACCTGCCGCGCTGAGTTCCTTCTCGAACTCCTCCTCTAGAGATTTCAGAAGCTTGTCTTTCTTTGGGTCTTTGGAACGTCTATCAAAAAAGGGCTCCGCTGGATCTGATCCATTGGGTCCAGTTACGTTGTTGCAAACTCTTACCCTCATAAGTTGGGCTGAGCGAAGTGTAGGGAGATGCTTATCAAACTCATTGAAGAATTTCCCAAAGGGTGGATACAGAGGAAGAGCAATTTTCCCGAGCGTGGTGGACATTTCTTCTCGTTCCGAAATGCTGTTCTTAGAAATCCTCTTTGCTTAAATACCTCATTTTCCTAAATCCGGAACACTATTTTGGGCAAAAATATCAGTCAACAAAATGGTTTTCAAAGTTTACTTTAAAAACTTGTACACTTTTGGATCTCAACACTAATTCACACTTACGACGCGCACGTCGCCCCTTGAGAAATACACGATCGCGGCCTGTGTGATTTGCCTTTGGTTTTGGCGGTAGACCCTGAGGTAGCGCTGGACCTGTGCGCGATCTTTCCGGATTCTCCTTGGGCTTGGGTCAGTGATTTTGAGCTCGAGGACGAAGCGCGACGCGATTTCGAGGTCGACGCGCCCTGTGAGCACGTGGATCCAGTTCTTCGGAGTCGTTAGATACCCAGCTACTTGCCAGAAGCAACGTTCGTATCTGACGCACGCTTCTTTGCCATGCGTTCTTCCGTCTCACCAATTTGTTGGAGAAATAAGTCCCTCGTCTCTGAATATTGTTGCCTTTTATCCCCTGCAGCTGCTTCATCTGCTTGAGCACTGTAGTACCTATATGACGCATAGGAGAAGTTGAGGTCTGCTTGAAGGTCATCCTCTTCTAGATTTTGCCGTTTCTTGTCGAGAACCTCGGCCATTGCTGCCTCCGCAACTTTCTCACTCACATTAAAACCCCGGATCTCCTTTTCGACTGCTTGCAACCTTTGTCTATTGTGTTTGAGAGACTGGGGATGGTTTTTTATGCACCAGTCACAATTCTCTCTTTCCTTAGCAGAAATCCCGGGCTGGAGCAATTCCCTTTTACAACGCTTAAGGTTGTTTAAGAGCCTACCAATCGTGCTCTTGCGGAAGTCTTTCTCTTCATACAGAACAACAAGCTTTGCTTGCATTTCCTGCGCTTTCGTGCGCATCAATTTCTTCATATTTTCCTCGCACTCCTGCGCTGCAATGTTTGCATTAACTATTTCCCGCAAACCTTCCAGGTTCGGGGCAGACATTGTGTGTGCTTTCTCTAAAGCTGTGAATACTTGTATTCGATCAATATCTTATTGCTTAAATACCACATTTTCCTAAATCCGGAACACTATTTTGGGCAAAAATATCAGTCAACAAAATGGTTTTCAAAGTTTACTTTAAAAACTTGTACACTTTTGGATCTCAACACTGATTTACACTTACGACGCGCAGGTTCCCTTTTGAGAAATACACGATCGCGGCCTGTGTGATTTGCCTTTGGTTTTGGCGGTAGACCCTGAGGTAGCGCTGGACCTGTGCGCGATCTTTCCGGATTCTCCTTGGGCTTGGGTCAGTGATTTTGAGCTCGAGGACGAAGCGCGACGCGATTTCGAGGTCGACGCGCCCTGTGAGCACGTGGAAACCGTTCCTTGCGACGTACAGGGGCCGTTCCTGCACCGCCGGGATCCCACGGCGGTAGAGTTCGAAGATCATGGCTTGCTTGTACATAGCCTCCGAGCAGTCCTCGCCTTGCTGCTCGTAGACCATACGGGCGACTTCGATGATTTCGCAGAACTCTTTGCTCCAGTGTCTCTGTTCGACGGTGACAAGGTTGGCCGGTGGAAACGAGGAGCATGTTGTGACGTCACTGCAGGATTCGAGGATGTTTCCACGCGTTGTTGCAGGATCCAAGGGCCCCGGGGGTCGGGTTGTTTGCGGGGGCTGCAGGTGGAATGCAACGAGGCTCCTCTCCTCGCCTGATGCTGGGAGTTTCCGGCCTATCTTTGGGGCGTCTTGCAGCTCGAGCAACTGGTGTAGCGGGGTGCGCGACGAGACGTATCTCAAATGCTTGAATGGGATGCGACCGGGAGCTGAGGCTGCGAGCGACCGCACAAAGAGTGGGGAGGCCATGCTGAGAAAGGCAGCGATGAACGGGACCGCGCGCCGTGTCATGTTCGCTGAGTGCTGTTATACCAGCCTACGTGTTCCGAGTTGATCTTTTTCTTTTGTAGCCGGCTCTATGAATTGCGACCCTGTGACGTGGATTAGAATTTCATATATACCGTATATAAAGACATTAAGTAAAGCGTTCCCAAGACTTACGAGCTATGCCTTCTACCAACAAGGAAATTACAGTCGAACTCTTGCTGGAGATAAAAACCCTGCTAGCGGTTTGTTGTGAGTACAACGAAAATGAACGTGCGATTAGTTTTCTCGAGATCTTGAGAGGACGAAATTGGAATGATTCGCTCCTTGATGAATCGCCGATTGATCAAGAAATCGCCGAAACGCTTTACGGCATTTGTATGCTATACGGCGAAATGTGCTCTTTCGTGGTGAAGAACCAAGACGAGCTCAATACGCGTAATCTCGGTAAACCCGGGGAACCTCTCTACAGGGTATTGAACCCTCATCCCGAGAAGTATTCCGTACCAAGGGATTGGGGTTACTGGAAGGGAAAACGCTTTTTTGACATCTTCAAAAAAAACGAAAACGGTGAACTCGTGTTCACCGAATTCAAGGCAATGATCCAAACGTACGACGTGGTGACTCATTCTCACAACCTGATGGTTGATGCTCTGCTTGCCCTCCAAGAAGGCCTTTCTGCAAAGTAGAACAACAGAAATAAACTGTGAAAATCAATTTTTGTGTTTTTTAATCTTGTTTTCTCAAATATTACTCTTTCTACCCCTTTTACATTTCCACGATTCACCCCAGTGACTCCAACACATCTATTTTTAGGTTCTGATTACGCCTTCATTTCCTTTGGGTAACCTTGCGATGCGTTGAAGGCCTGTTGAAAAAGGTTATTCACGTCCTCAGGCGAAATAGAGTTTTGTGGTTGGTTGTGAGCTAGCGTCTCGGTGCGCTCCGCCTCACTGTGCCCCACTTTTTTTCGCGATGAAGAGAGCCGTTGTGCTGCTACAGTCTTAGTCGGAGTATCAGGGTCCGCTGGCTGGGTTTTCGTGGGTGGAACGTGAGACTCTCCCACTGGTGCAGCAGAGCTAGGCGTGAGCGAGAGGTACTTCAGCGTCGTGATTGCGGTAAGCACCACCACTGCGCTGGCGCATGGGAGAAGGCTCGTCATAAAGAGCACGGAACCAAAGCGGAGCATGCAAGGGTTGAAGGAGTTGAGCGTCGAGTATCGCAGGCGATCGAGGTTGATGCTGTACATCCACGCGACTGAGAGGAACACAAATGACCACACGCGGATGTTATCCTGGATCGCGCTTTTCTCAAACCCGGGAGGAATCTCACTGTTGGAAAGCAACAGAAAGAATAAGGCATTTGCACACAGAAAGAGGACAGAAGATTTAGTTTGCGAAGAATGCGGGATCGTACAGAGGCTTTCCTCGTCACGTATGTGCTCAGCTAAGATTACGACGGACTTGCTCCCACAGTACTGTTTGGAGGGATCGATGCGCTCCTGGATCCACGCCTCGCCGTAGAAAAGCGTGAGGCAATTCACCACGAACCACGACGCGAGGAATGCGGAGGTTACGGTGTAGTTCTGGATGCGCACCAGAGAAGGCTCCTTTGTGGCGGTAGAGTGCAGCGCGCGAACGTCCTGGATGAGCAGACTTGCTGCGACCACGGTCATGCAAGAGTTCGTCTCGAAAATGAACTCAATATCCATCCAGGAGTCCACGTAGAGCATGCACCCAATGAGCGTATAGCGCTCCGTCAGAGTGAGAATTGGCTCGAGTGCGTGATGCACAATCATCAGAAGCGCGGTTTTGGAAAACAGTACGAGGGCCGGCCGGTATGTTCGCGCGAGCGTGAGATCCACGGAACCCGCTCTCATTTACTTCCGTAGTTTCCCGTGTCGTAACACAGTTTCCCCTATATAACGGTGAATATATCATTGAGAGAAAAGCATGCACGTTCACTCGTACGAGCACGGGGTTGACGTGGTTGCAGCGGTGTTTTTAATCATTTTCACGATTGTCATTCAAGTTGTTCTCTTCTTAGTGCTTCATTTCACAAAAGAGAATTTTGAAAATTGTTTTCCAGAAGCATCTCAAGGTGCAATGGCTTGCAAATCGCGAAGTCCGGCGTATGCTCTAACGGTGTTTGAAGGGCGTGCGCGGGACTACTCCCGGGTGCCAGGAACCTTCGATACTAGCGCTTTCCATTAGCATCTTCGCCAGGTTCCCTTAACTTCAACCAGTCTTTGATATCCCCCTCACTACGCCGTGCGATCTCGTCTTGCAACCGCGTCTCGAGATCCATGATCTTCACCTCGGCACGCGCCAATTGCACACGTACACTCTCGTTCTCCTTCTCTAGATCCGTTATGACATTCTTCGATATCTTCACCTGCTCCTCCAGATATTCTTCACGCTTCCTCTTGTTAATCCTGCTCACGGCTGCGCTTTTCCGGTTCTTTTCCCGCCTCCTCTCCGCTGCAGTAAGATTACCATCTTCATTTTCCCGGCCCGCTCTTGCCCTCTTCGTAATCCCACCCTGAAACGTCGACACTTCTACCTGCACTTCTTCCTCTTGGGGATTCTTGGGAGAGGAGAAGTCGAATTCTTGTGAATCCAAAGAAGTTGGAGTTATCGTGTCCGTATTACCTTGGAACCTCGCGCAGTTATCTGTGCTTGCATACGAGCACAAGGAGTCGAAATCTTGTGGAACCGGAGAACGTGGCACTGTCGTGTCGGTACCACCTTGCATGGCGTCCAGCTCAAAGCTTACATCCACGTAAGGTAACAAACCTACGCCGTCCTCAAAGAACGGAAGTGTAGCAACGGAGTTCGCCTGATCGCTCCCCACAACCCCCTCCACGCCAAGCTCCGCGTCAAGATCCTCCGCGTTGTGAACCTCCATGCCAAGCTCCTCCGGCCTGGGGTACCTTGGCGTGGGATTCCTGTAGCACTCGAACATGCCGCTGTGGCCCGTGCTTTCTTGAAACGCGCGAAAAGATTTGGCAGAGGAATATAACAGGAAAACACAAGTTAAGTGATTTTAAAATATTTTACTTATTCCTAGATCTATTTCGATAAAAATAGATGACTTTTGAAAAAATTAACTTTTCTATTGTATGCCACGTGGCAGTTGACTTTTGAAAAAATTGACTTTTTTATGGTTTCCCTAAGTTTTTCTCAGAACCACAATCCATTTTTCTGCTTATTCAATTCCGAAATTAATTCATAAAATACCAATCTGATGAACTACTTTACACTAGAATGAATTAATGAATTAATTTCTGAATTCTTTTGGGCTATAGTGTCTCTGGGAATTTCCCGGAAGAATAGAAAAGTGACTTTCTCAACAAAGTTGACAACAATTACGTGTCCGCTTGCGGAACGGTGCGCGGTCGCTTGGAGGTCCTGTGGGGGGCACACTCGGCGGGTGGCCGCGGCGACTTCGCGTTTGATTCTGTGTTTCCATCGTCTATGAACCTATAAAATGACGCGGTGTGCTCTGGCGCCACACTGATGAAATGCGTTTGTGGGAGGGCAAAAATATGGGTGCCCAACTCCTCCGGGCGACCTTCCAGCCGGTGTACAATCTGCTGGAGGATGTAGCAACGAAACTGCGCAAACGCAAGGGACCGCGTCAGGTCGTATCCTTGGGCGAGGTACGCGACCCGCGACTCGAAGTTGGAAAGCTTTGCGTAGGATACGATGTTGTCCTCATGCAGAATGTCTTTCATGGGGAAACAGGGAGGCAGCTGATCATGGCAATGGTGCACACGTAGTTTTATACTTTGTTACGTGCTTGTTTGCGCTTCGTCCAGCGTAAGCTTTTTGCATACGCAGAATTTGAGACAAAGGTCTGCTCGCGGGAAGAGTGCCAAGTGGCAGCTGCAATACTACTCGCTACCTCGCGCGACCGGATGCAGATCTTGTTCTCTCTCAGCACACGGAGCACAAAGTTTGGGCAGATGGAGGCCAGTATGTCCTTATATTTGTTCCTCTGGATGCCGTGGATGATGCGTTGACACGTCCTCTTCTCCGGGTTTGTGTACACCCCTGGAAAAAGGATGCTGAGGATGAAGCGATCGACGACCAGAAGGACTTTCTCCTCGGTCTTTTGCCGTCGCATCCACGAGTCGCAGTTGCAACAGCAGAAGAAAGATGTCACATTGTCACTCTCACGGAGGAGGAAGGAGTAGAGATACGGAGTTGGCCGCGCCTTTTCGCGGATAAATCGGTGCAGAGAGCCCGTAGCGAGTACATAGGTGCCATCCCCTCCTCCAAAGCACAGCTGGCACATCTTAGTGTTCTCTACCAATGCGGAAACGGACATACACGGCGCTTGTTGCGGAGGGGGCGGTGATGGGGTCAATGCAAGAGGCGCTTGAAGCGGACCAGCAGAGTCTCTCGGGCCCTGTTCCTGAGATCCACAATCTGGTGACGACATGTGAAATCTTGTCGAGCGTGAAGCCAATCGACCTGCAGTTTCTGTACGAAAGCCTCCCTGGGAGCTACTATGATCGAAAACGCTTCGCCGCAATCACGATCCGCTTGAGCGAGCCGCTCACGACCGCTCTGCTTTTCACAAGTGGGAAACTGGTCGTCACAGGCGCCAAGACTTTCAATGAAGCTGTGTACGCTTGCCTGAAAATCGTCCGAATGCTGGAAGACAGTGTGCCAGGTGTCTCGTTTCACTGCACACACGCGCAAATTCAGAACATGGTGGCGCATGCATCCATATCCCTGTGTAACGGGCAGACCTTGAATGTGCGACGCTTTTACGAGGACAACGCGTCGTTCAGCACGCACCAGCCGGGCCTGTTTCCTGGGCTGGTGTACCGCCCACCCAAGAGCCCGGTGGTGTTGCTCCTGTTCTCCAGCGGGAAAATTGTGGTGACGGGCGGGAAATGCGAAAATGACATTTACACTGGGTTTGAAATGTTGTGGCCAACCGTGCGGCGATACGTGGAGTGACGTGGCAAGAACTGGTGGGTAAAATAAGTCACCACAATAAAAAGATTACAATATAATATAATGTTGTGATGACGTGGCAAAATATTTTATTTGTTTGATAGATATCCCAAAAATAGATCGTTGCCTTCATAAAGCCCATGTTTTATGACCCATTCCAAGTGTCAGCAGCAGACCACACGAGAAGCACGCCGTCCTGCGCGTTCCAGCAAGCCTTTCGCACATTCAACGAGGGAGAAAGCGCCATGGCAACCAAGAAGGTGGATATGAACCCCAAGCGAAAGGCACGGCGGTGCAGACGGTTCACTGCTAGCCCCAAAAGGAGTAAGAGAATGAAGAATGAAGACAGCATCAGCGCCGCACCGTCTTCTCATGACTCCCCGGTCACAGACGGTGGAGCATCTGGAGACACGAAGGAAGTTATAGAAAAAGAGTACACTGGGGACGCAGAAAGAGATCTTCCTCACTTGTTCAATCTACAATTCGATGACGATAAGGATGAAAAGTTTGATAGTTTTTACAATATGATGGAGGATGCACAGGAAGAGGGTGGAAATGCGGCAAAACTGGATGACGAAGTTGACTTTTACGCGGCTTTGCCTCCTTTGCACGAGGAGCTTCTGTTAGATGATGAATAAATTATAAAGGAGAGGGTTCAGAATCGGTGAAAGGGGCTTTATGGTTGTATGGCACGCGAACGCAAGATTCGAATTTGCTTTTACGAGCCAGCAGCCAAAAACGAGCACCCCGTCAACATAATTGCTGCGAGCATAGGCTCGGTGTTTCTCGGTAAAGATTACTGGGTGTCGCATTGCGAGATTATGTTCGAGGACGATATGGCGTGCTCTATTTATGCAGGAGAAACCGTGTTTTTTAAAAGACGGACCTACAGCAATCCCTTCTATAAAGTCAAGGCCTTCACCGTTCAGGAGGAGCAGTACCGGGTTATGTACGGTTACTGCCAGATCATGGCCGACGAGGGCATTCCGTTCAGTAACGTGAAGATGGCCTGTGCGCCAATGTTTGGATTTTTTAAGGGAATGAACGCTACATTCTGTTCCGAGATAGTTGTGCGGGCCCTACAGCGGGGCGGTGTGGAATTTGCAAAAGCGCTGGACCCCAGTCGCACCACCCCGTCCCGGCTGCTGTACAGCATGAACCGCGCTGAGACGCTGCTCTTCGACGCCACCCCGCATCGCATGGGGCAATCGCTCCGGGTTTGAATCAAATCCGTTACAATAGGATATATTTAAAACTATAAATCATAAATTATATAATTATTAAATTTTAAAATATATAAAGATTCTTCTCTTGGTCTCGTTCCACACCACTATCTGCTATTCACGGGAATTACCGCCGTGCCTTGGGGCGCACGTCGTAGTCCGCAAGCACGCTCTGGACCGCAGCCGCAATGTCCGAGTGCTTGGGATGCTCGTAAACAGCAGAGCGGGTGGAGCTCTTGGACGGTTTCGGGGTGGATGACTTGATCTCCTTGGCAATGATGGAGCGAACGCGGTCCTCGAAATCGTCGGGATTGGACGCCACCGGGGCGCCAAATACCGGGGTTGGGCCGAGCGGCTGCAGGTGCGGCTGCTCGGAGAACCCGAGCGGCTCCGACGACGAGATCACCGACTCGTACGAAAGCGCGTCGGGCTTGAAGTCCACGACGTTAACAGTCTGCGGGGCGGCAGCGGCGAAGGCGCCAGGGTACCGCGGGTACTGCGGATGACCCATCGGGGCGTGGAGTGCCGGGGAGGGCATCTGGAGGTTGATGCTCTGCGGGTGCTGCGGCTGCGCAAACTGCGGCACCTGGTGCATGGCAGCCATCATGTAGTTCTGCTGCATGTGTGGGGGGTATTGGTTCACTGCGGTGGAGGTAGGAGGAGCACGGGACATATCTCGATCTTGCTCCTTTGCAGCACCAAGTGAAGCACACTTAAATATGGACGTCAGATAATACTGTTTGTGGGGTTTGAATCTTGTCAACATTCCGTCATCTGACTTGCAAGCACCAGGGTGGAAAGCGTGGAAATGACGAGGCAGACAGTGAGGGTCGCCGTGTACGCCAACCTGATTTCGCGCTGTGTAAGGGGTTCTGTGGAGCCCATGGTATGCGCTGCTTCGCTTCGTGCTCCACCGTAAGATTGTTTGTTTTCATGTCTATATATACAGGAGCAAGGAAGAAAGGAACTTGCAGCGGAATATATAGAATGCACGTGAGGCACTGTCACATCCTCACGGGGTAAGGATGCAGAACGGAACAAGTGGTCGCATGTGGTACGAAAAGTGCCTCCGCTTCACGGCACGCACAACGCGCGCCAACCACGACGAGGAACCGCTCATTCGTTTGTCGCTGCGGCGGTTGCAGCCACCCAGAGTGACGCAGCGCTCGCGCAGTGGGATATTGCAAGCACGAGCCCTGCACGATTACTTTTGGGAGCATCTTGCCGTGGACGCTGGGGAAACGCTCGAGTTCTACGACAAGAAGCCGGCGCTGGACGCCGATACAGGCAAATATCTGCCCCCCGAAAACGCGCGCCGCGCAATTGTGACGGTCGACCGTTTCGAGTACAGGCAACCAAAGACGTCCATCCCTCTTCGAACAGGGGTCGCGTATGTGATCGACTCGGATGGGTCCATGCGGAAAGAGGCAGGTTTGATTTCAAATTAACGAATTCGTATTTAAGGCGGTGCACGCGTCTACCGCACAGCCGGAGAAGCAAATACTGATAATGTCTGCCCCTCTGGCATCCTCCCCGAACGACACGTTGAACGCCCCCGCTAACATCCCAGCCGCGCCCGCTGCGCCCGCGGACGCGCAGAACCTCGACATGCAGTCAATGCTCCAGAAGATGGCTGAGCAGCAGAAGATGATCGCAGAGCTCACCCAGCAAGTCCAGGTTAAGGAGCAGGACGTGCAGAAGCTCTCAGAGAAGCAGCGCGCCGAGATGAAGCACCTATACGACACCGTGATCTCCAAGTGGGTCGACTCGCTCGATACCGGCAACGAGAAGGCCCGTGAGGAGTTCAAAAACGGCATGGTCCGCCTCGCCGAAACCGCCGACCGCGAGAACGGAATCTGGGAGGTCGTGTGCTGCGCGTCCGCTATGTCTGCCCGCGACCGTGAGAACGCCACAAAGAAGGAGGAGGAGTTCCAGAAGCTCCAGAAGAACTACGACGACCTCAAGACCCAGATCCAGGGCGGAAACTTTATCTCCGAGGACTCCCGCGTCGCTGGAAACAAGCGCCCCGCCACAGAGCAGCCTCACGTGCAGGGCGGTGGTGTCGACATCTGGTCCCAGTTCTCGGATTACATGAAGGGAAGCTACGACCGCAACTCCTTCCAGCCGCCCCCGCAGCTCGTGGGGTGAGAAATGCGCGCAAAGGGAATAATTAGAGAGCGGGAGAGGGTCACAAAACATAAGAAATAAAGTGTTTTACTGAAAATTCGCGCTCCAGCACGCACCGCAATCAAACGAAAACTCACACCACACGCACGCTCGTGTCAATCGACATCGGGTTCATCATGCCCTTGCCCGAGCGGATGCTCGACGAGCCGCAGCAGCTGTGGCCGAGGTGGCCCGTGCCGCGGGTTGCAGACATACATCCACTGCTTGACCACACCTCCATTGTCCCTTGGAATGAGAAAGAATTTTGGTGTGTGTCGCCCTCGTGCGAGGCGTGGCCCGCGGTCTTGCGACCTTTATGTAACGAAGAAAAGTCCGGCATTAATCGTTTATATTGCTGAAATCGTGTAACGTCGCTTTGTTTCAGGTTTGCTGCAAGCATCATATCATCCTTAAAAACACTGTATATGTTGGATGGGTCGATGGAATATCCTACTGCCTTGTTGTTATCAAAATCGTGATGAAAGCACACTGGGTTGGGAAGATGTTCTTTCTTGTAACCATCATCAAAACGCATAACATATAAATCAGGATGACTGTATGAAAGTGCCTCGTCAAGATGCACACAAGATGCCCTCCATTCATCTCTGTTTTCATCATCAACAATAATAGTTCCCATCCCCCCGTGGTAGCCAGCAAACGCCACATCCCAGAGTCGAAGAAGGTGCTTCTCGTTGTATACGAGGGAGCGAGCGTGATACTTGTAATTCATGCCCCACTTCCCGTGCATCGCGTCGTCGTAGCAAGAAAGCTCCGTCTGCCCCCACAGCGTGGCGCCGAGGTCCTCCGCGCCACCGCGCCCGACCACACAGCCAATCATGGAGTGCTCAATGGTTGGACGGAGTAAGAAAAGATTGTATTTCATTGGTGAAGATGCATCGTCACGATCAAAAATCTGTTTGTAATTAGATGTACTGACTTTTTTTGTCCAATGCGCATAAAAAGGGAGAATGAGTCGTTCATAATGAGAATTTGTCTCAATATCTCCGTATACATCATCAGCATTTGGAATGAGGTTTCCTGTCCCGGTAGATGTTCCTTTCATTCCCTGAAAAATGATATTACCAAATTTGTGACTTCCTCCTTCTGTTGCTCTGTAAGATGTAACCCAACTTGCCCAAGATATGAATTTTTCGTCTTCCTTTGCCTTCACTAGATTTTTACCATCAAATAATTTGATGAGATCATCGCGAGTATACTCATATAATTTTTTTCCAGCCAGTAAAAACCTTAAAACTCGTGGTTGGTACCATGTTTTTTCCTGATCTCCCAACGCGGTGAGTACAGTATCGTCAACTGCATTATTGTCCCGAAACCACGTTTCAAAGTCCGTTTTAGCATTAAACATACGTTTAACATCGTCGCACTCCCAAAATTCACCCCAAAAGTGCGAAGAGATTGTCTCAAATTCAGTATCGCATTTCAAAGCTTTGTTCCATACTTCGTTACAATCAGATGGTTGACCTGTTCCTCCGTAATCTGTGTTCTCCAAACACGATTTTTTGAAAAGTGTTTCACCAGAAATTGCAACCATCTGATCCTTCCCTTCATCATAAAGCTTTACGCAACCATTCTTCAGCTCTCCTGCTCTCATCGGTGGCAAAGCGTAGTGTTCGGCGACGCGGACGCGGCGTACGAGGAGGTCGC
>Ga0222719_10003927_pt1 | contig 13121 bp, 25 predicted proteins | sample C33_34DmetaG_FD_165039 | JGI IMG/M metagenome (GOLD analysis project Ga0222719, IMG submission 165039) | Estuarine water microbial communities from San Francisco Bay, California, United States - C33_34D | ecosystem: Environmental > Aquatic > Marine > Unclassified | place: USA: California...
AACTATTTATTTACTAAAACTATATGATTTCATTGTAATAAAATTGGTTTACATCTTCTGTGGGATGCTCCCCAAAAAACTTTCGGTATATTTCAACAGCCTTCTTCACCTTGCCTTCACCTCTTGCCAAGGTCTCCTCAGATAGCTGATACATACCCATCATCAATGTATTCTTATCTATAACCAAAAACATTAATGGCTTTCCAAATAGCTCTTGGTATATATATGCCTGAGAATCGTAGTTAAACTTGTACACACTATTCTTGAAGGATAATATATCCCCACTTGTCTTCAGGTCATATACAAAATCTTTGCCAATGATATCTGCCTTCCCTTTCCATAGCTCCCCATAGATTTCTTTTACCATAGGTTCTTCATATTGATTACCTTCCTCTCTAATCAGGTCATGAAAATCTAGATGAGACATCATGGTATCTACCCATTCATCTACTTGGTGCTGCTCAGATTCCAATAGGCAAAAAGATATCTGATGCTCGGCAAGGAAATCCTCATACGCTTTCCCTCTCCTGACAGCTCCTGAATATATATGAAACTCATCTAGCTTCTCAGGTTCTAGGATTTTAGTATGAAAATATCTACCCATAATAAGAGTCTTGTTCTCATCCAATCCAATGCCGAATCTCTTAGGGTTTTTAAATAGTGTTCCTATGTCTGAGTTAGATAAGAACTGCTTACCTAACCCTGCATAGTATTCGGAATCATCCTTGAGAAGATTGAGAACTTTTTCTGTTACCTTCTTCTCCATTACGCTATATGTTTTTTAAGCTCGGCTTGAACTTGCTTAGACAATGGCTTGTACTTAACCTTTAGCTGCTCGGAAATCCATGGCAAACCTTTATCTTTATTTGCTGCCACAAATGTCAGCACCTTCTTCCAATTATTATCATCAACCTTCAGGGTTAATAGATTCTTATTTGTCTGTGGTGATGTACTTTGATTGGCGATAGCATTCTGCACCTCTTCAGCACTTGCCACCGATGTATCAAGACCGATTCCGAAGTTAGCCAAAGCTCTACCCCATGCTGATGTCTCGCAGTTTTCCACATAGGATGTTTTATTAATAAAGGTAGAACCCTTTTCCTCCTCTGCCAATCCATTGGCTAATACTCTGCCATCCTCATCTATAATTGATGCTAGAATAAGGATTGATGAATCTGTTTTTTCTATCACTTCTGATGTGAGAGAATAGTTTGGGTATGCACTTCTAAAATATCTCAGCCTTTCGTTTACCTCTACATACTCCTTGCCTTTAATATTAACGCTCTTTAACTTCATGATTTAATTGATTTAATTTAGATTTAATTTTTCTATAGCTGTCTAAAAAGTTTTCTCTCGTTGCCTTGTACATCTTTATCTGTTTGTGCCGATTCTTTGCACCTATTTCGTGCTGAATCTTTACTTTAAGATGGTCTAACTTTTCTGTGATTGTATCAAGAGCTGTAAGATATACTCCTGCTCTCCAACCATACGCTTTAAATGTATCAAGCTCGTCTTTAGAAATCTCCTTATAAAAATCTCCACCCTTGGCAGTATTAAATAGCGTAATGGTTTCTGTGGAGATGTCGTACACTATCTTTATTCCATAGCATAACCTAGCTTCATGCCCCTGAAAATCTAGGGCAGCAGCGTAGTTATCCTCTTTAGCCATCGACCATATTTCTTTTAAGCTATACTTTTGCACGAATAGATTTTATTACTTTATTGTAATCACTATCCTCTTTTATTTTTTGCTCCACCATTTTTATACCATGGATAATACTTGAATGAGCGATTTCATATCCGTTCTTTTCCATTTCGTATTTAATGTGTGTTAACCTCATAGGTCTAGTCTTAGACAGATAGTAAAGCAAATGCCTTGCATCCACTACCATTCTTTTCTTAGTCTTTTTGAACAAATCTTTTTTCTTGATTTCGTACATCTCGGCTACCTGCTCTGCGTACATATTAAATATTTCACTTTTCACTAGCATTAGTATTAGATTTAGGGCAGTATGGCTCTCCTAGTATTTTAAATAGCTCGTCTAACCAATCTGCCGATTCATTATTATTTGATTCCGTAGTTTCCTCCTGCTGAGACACCCACTCTTGGTATTGATAGTCATCGTCTTGATGATTGTTGGATACCTCCTGCTGAGATATCCAAAGTTCTTTCATTCTTCCCATGTTTGTAGTGTTTTAATAAAGTTACAAAATGTTTATTTAATTAACAATTTTTTTCTAAACTTCCTCATCAAATTCCATCAAAGAAATCACAGCTTCAGCCATCCTCTGACATTCTCTATTGAAAGTTTCTTTTGTTAGTGTTGCCACTTCGGATTCTTCACCATCCATCAGGACTTCAAGCAGGTCTTTGGTAGCCTTCATAGAATTAATACCCATCTCAGCTAGTGAAGTATACACTCCTAGTGCATCGTCTAGAAGTCTTATCATTTTTAATACCTTGTCTTTTTTACTCATGATTAATTGATTTGATTTTTTTATCGTAAATTTTTTGTAGTCTTTGAATGGTTATTATGTCTCCACCATCCATCTTTAGATTTAGAACCATAGCACCAATCTCTGCTGCTGTCAGGCTACCTGCATAATCCCTTGTGTTTTCAAAGCTATCCTTCTCTTTCAGCTCATTGATTTCTGTGTTGAAATAATCAGTCATAGATTCTACATCTAGAACTTGTCCATCAAGCTCATTGATTGTATAGAATATTGGTATCTTAATAAATTCACTCATGATTAATCTTTTTATCAAGTCTCATTTGAGAAATTGTTTTGTATCTTACCTCCATAAGCATCTGCTCTAGGTTAAAGATGTACTCTTCTAGAGTCTCGGCATTCTCATTCTCAAAAGGATACCATACAACTACATCTTCAGGGATTGCTGCCTGATTGTCGGCAGCTTCACATATTTTGTGTAGGTCTTCGCTGATGTTATTGCCACATAGAAAAAACGATGCAGCCATACGATTTAAATCCATTATTTTAATTTTAATTGTTCTAATAATTTTTCAGACTTTTCATTCTGCTCTACATATCCGATGCAGAAATGGATGCAGTATGATAAACGCTCACGCATTTCATTTAACTGCCACTCCTTCTGTTCGATAAGCTCCATCAACTTCTTAGCTTCCTGAAGCTTATCGTGTAGGCTTTGATGTTTTAAATTATTTTTCTTCATTGTTATTGGTTATAAATAATGTTCTTCAATTATTTCTGTTGCGATTCGCTCTATATAAGTATCAGACATTCCATCTCCGTATCTATTCCATATAGAACCATCCTTTGTTTGAATAAAATCTTGTATCAAATCTGTTTTATAGATGTCATACGCTATCTCTTCAATAACATCTGTGGATGCTATGTTATCAAGAGGCATCTCCTCGTAAGGTTGCTTAACTCTGATGCGTTCCCATGTTCTAGCGACATGGATAAGAATAATATTATGAATTTGTCTTTCAAAATTATTCATAATATCCCCATTAAATTCAGTTACTAAGATGTCATCCTCTTTTACATTCTCCAAGAATGATACTAAGTATTTATTTGGATGCAACTCTCTTAGTAATTCTTCTATCTGAGCAACATCATCACACGCTTCCCAATCTTTACCCCATAATTGATTTGCTTTTTCTTGTAGGTCATTCGTTTCTACGAATCCGTATGTGCTGTTATATCTTCCTATCATTTTGAATTGATTTGTTAGTGCAGTAAAATACACTAGGTTTAACAATGTTTGTATAAATCTAATATAAATAATTTACAATTCCAAATTTTTATATGCTTCTTTTTATCCAATCGGCAAATTCTTTTAGCTTGTACTCATCTATTATCCTCAATAGACTTTTAGTGTAGTGTATATCTGTAGCATATCCACGCTTCTGTAGTTCTGCTGCAAACTCATAGCAGTCTAGCTCCCTGAAGTCAAGGTCTTGATACCTGCTGTTGGCTAAGAACCATTCGCTCCTATCAGCGAAGCATAGTTCTGCACATTCGTAAGCTCTGAATCTGCTCTTTCGAGATACCCTTTTACCCTTCTCGTATTCATCGGAATAAAACTTAACACCTTCCCTTCCCTTTCGGTACTCCTTGATGCCAAAGTAATTGTGATGCTCCTTTGCAAGTTTTGACCTACCCCAACCACTCTCAAGAATGGCTTGGGCAGTCATCACCTCCATGGGTAATCCCCACTTCAACTCCTCTGCTAATGCAGGTACTAGAATCTCATTCAGGAACTGCTCTTGAAATGGTTTAAGGTCAGGCAGGTTTCCCTGAATCCAATCCTCCGTTCCATCCTTCAGCATATCCTCAAGGTCTGTATCGTAAGACCTCAAGTCTCTGAAGGTATCATAGGGAAGTTCTAAATCCCTTGCACACGATGATAATAATAGTGTGATGATGATTGATACAATTAATCTTTTCATATCGCTTCTCCGTTTTCGTTAAACTCATAGCCATTGGCTTGGCATAATTCAAACAATCCTTCATCTGAATAAACATATTCTGTATCCTTGTGAAGATTGTGTAAGACCTTTCTCGGATTGCCTTGTCTCAATCCTTCAATCAAATCGCAATCCCAAAACACTCCCGTTAGGCAGCAGTTTTCAGCATCTAAGTTATCAAGAATGGCTTGGTCATAATTCTTAAAGGTAATATGCTCTCCTCTACATGGTACTTGAGAGATTGAATAGTCATATGTTCCACCAATCACTTCGGACAATGCCTTGATGCTGTCTTCTAGTTCATGTAAGCTATGTTCATTCAGGTCATGCCAATTAGAACGAATCCACTCATAGCATTTTTCTCGGTTTGGATGCTCCTCGATTTGGAACACCTGCGTTACAATTAATCTCATTTTAATTAGTGTTTAATTATTTTTCTAATCCCATCTCATCGAGCAAAGCATACTCTTTGTCAGGGTTTTGTTTTGAAATTTCTCTTAGCTCTTCTCTTGCCATGGCAAGATTGTCGATGACGATAACAGACTTGAAATCGTCACCAACTATCTCTACTATTTCGTACATAAAAACTTATTTTTGATGTCTGATAAACTATCTTTAACTGCTGTGGAATCGTAAGCTCCAATCCATGCATCGTTGATATGGATGTCTGACCTCTTTAATTTTTTCTTATTAAATATCACATAAGAACCATTCTCAAACGATACCTTTATTGCATCCTCTGAATCGCTAGGCATATTAGCTTTTGTAGTAAGCTCATCGTAATCACTTTGGTAGAAGCTTATTGGCTCTAGCTCTCCAACATTCTTAGCAAATAAATCAGCAATCTTACGCTTGTTGTTTTCTAGATTTACAAGTTCTGAATCTTGATGATTCCAATGATACATTGTCCAATAGTCACGCTCTCTTTTGTAGGACATGAATGTACTAAACTTAACGCTTCTGTACTTGTCCATAATACTATTGTTAAAGAACGATGCTGATACAATCCTGCCATCTTTCCACCTTATGTTGTTGAGAGTACGATTCGCACCTAGGGATATCTCCTCTATTTCTCTCTGATTTGATTGCCATCCATCTGCAAGATATCTTAACACTACCCTATGTGTTGGCTCTTCAATCTCCTCTCCTCTCAATGTTAGAGTTAGCTCCCATAATGTCGATTGTCCTGAATCACGCACATAATTTATGGAAGCATAATTGTCATTAACATATAAATGTTCTAGACTGATTTTAATTTCTATGCTATCGGATTTTTTAGTAATCAATTCAATCTCACGAACTGATACACCATTGAGAGTTAACCATCTATCCAATTTTCCATTGCATACTTCAGGATAGCTGTCAGCTCTGTTGTCTTTGACATCGGTATCTTTAATAAAATCCCAAAGCTTTTGATTGATATTGGAGTTATCTCTTCTTCCCTTCAGCTTACCCAATATTAGTTCATCTAGGTCAGCAGCAAATTTGTCGCCATCAGATTCTGAACGGAAGAATCCTTTTTCTACTAGCTGTTTGTGAATTGGATTTTCTTCATCTACGCGACCCATGGTGCTGATTCGTTGTTCAATTCTGCTTGAATAATAATGTCTGTCGAATTGCAGTTGAAAGTATGTGACTCTGTAATCCATGATAATAAATAGTTTAGTTTTAAAATAAATAGTTCTTCTACTGCCAATGCCCGACATCAGTTACGATGTCAGGCTATGGTTTTTTTGTTGGTCATCTTAACTCATTTGAACCTTACCTCCATGTGAGGAATAGATTACTATAAATAGATTGTCTAGAAAATCTCCCCAACCTTTATCATTAGCCAATACAGATTTTACATAATTTACATCTGCATCATTGTCTCCTGAAGGTGACCATTTGTCATCAAGTTTAAGCTCGAAGACCTTTGTGTGTGTAGCTACCAAATCTATTATTGTAGCTGAATATCCTTTACTCATAATAAATAGTTTTTAAATAAATAAATAGTTCTTCTACTGCCAATGCCCCAATCCCAAAAAGGAATCGAGGCTCGGCATCGCTATAGGTGAATTGTTGTTTCTTTAGACAAAGATAATACATTATTTAGACATATACAAATATTATTTTATCTAATATGTATGAATCACTAGGAATACAATTCCTCAATCGTAGCTCCTAGCAGGTAGCTGTTGTATTTCCATCTTGCATACCTTCTAGCTTGGTCTATACATGGGTATTCATCCATCGCTGCTCCTAAAGTTTGCTCTGCCATTTCCCATCCGACAAAATCATTATAGGTGAATATAACATCCTCCTTCGATGCCTTTCCCAAGGAAATAAAATGATATCCACTAGCTCCTGCATCTCTGCCCTGAAGCAAATCTAATATTGATACATGAGACAGCATGATTTCGTCACCTGAATCTAGCTTCAGCTCAACCCATAACTGCTCTCCAAATCTGCCTTCTTCGGTAATAAAGGTATCTCCTGAGAAGGATTCAATCTTACCTCCAACATGGAAATTGGAATCTAGAATCTCTCTACCTATAATCTTGTTTATGACCTCCATGGTCTGTATCTGATTGTAACTGCAAATAGATAACTCCATCAGCTTAGTCTCAGGATTCCTGCTCTTGATGAATACCCTATCATCCTCCATTCGCACGATAGCTCCTATCTTTTCAGGGTATTGGATTTCGCCTGATGCAAATCTGATTTCCTTCGTCTTAACTAATTGTCCTAATGTAAAGCTCATAATAAATAGTTTAAAGTATTAAAAAAATAGTTCTACTGCCAATGCCCGACATCAGTTACGATGTCAGGCTGTTGGTAGCTGTTGTGCTGTTGGTTATTCAACTATGGTTCTTAGATATTTGTTGAACAGATTCTTGGCATGATTCCATCCATTAGGCTGAATGTCCATTACCCAATTAGGGATAACCAATCTAGTCTTGTTTCCACTTTCCCAATGGATTGTATACCCATGGTATTTGTGATTAGAGCATTCTTCCACATCGCTGATGGTATGTAAGCTCCATTCCAAAACTCCTGCATACCAATCTCCTGCTGCTGCTTCAAAATAGAAATCTGAATCCTCACCTCTGAATCTGTTAAAGAATGCGATGTTCATCGCCATACCTCCATCTTCAGCTAAAAAATCTTTCATTGTTGACATAATAAATAGTTTTGATAGTAAAAAAATAGTTCTACTGCCAAAAGCCTTATCCAAATGGAATCAGGCTGTTGACAATCGGTAGTGATAGCTCCTAGCTTATTATTTCTTCATCAATTGGTGACGCCTCAAAGCACTCACCATCTCCATGCCAAGGATTCTCTGCCTGATGATTCTCGAAACGAATTTTTTGGATTTCTACCATGATAAAATCTTCAACTCGGCTTACTAATTCGTGACAATCATCTGCTGTCAGGTAACCTTGATTCGTGATGTAATCTGTCAGGCGATTGTAGTACGACTTATCCTGATTTTTGTCGTTACCAATGTTTGAGATGTCTAAAATGAAATTTTTCATAATAAATAGTTTTTAATTACATAAATAGTTCTACTACCAAATGCCCTATCCTTTGCAGGAATCGGGCTTGGTAGCTAGGTCTGTTGGTCTTACAGATTCAAGATGTGGTCTACAGCTTTTGTGCTTTGACTCATCGCATAATCTATAGCTCTTGCAGGAGCTTCCTTGATAGCTTTAATCCATCCGTTTACATATGCTTGGCTGTTGGTATCATCGCAATCTGAACAGATACCTGCCATACCTACTAACATCATTGCTCCTGATTCAGCGATTAGCTCTTCCATAGCATATTGCTCTGTGCCGAAGCCATCAATGTCTGTAACTCCTTTTCTCTTCAATCTAGTCTCATGACCTGTGCTATGTACTAGCTCATGGAACAATACTTTGTAGAAGTTATCTACCTTGAAGAACTGCTCCTTCTTAGGCATCACTACCTCATCTGTAGCAGGTCTGTAGAATGCTTGACCTTGGTTAATTTCAGCTATGCTTGGCTTGTTCAGATACCCTGCGATGATATCCTCTGCTGCTTGGATTGGTTCAACTTCAGCAATCTCAGTGGTGTAGTCTCTCTTTGGAGCTATACCTTCTGCATCAGTTATGTTGAATACTCGGTAATATTTAAGGCTCCATCTAGTCTCTAGTGCATCAGGATTAGCTCCTGCCTTTAGTGCAGTTTCCTCATCCTTATAAGCTTTGCGCTTTTCTGTATCTAGAACGAACTTATCTTTACGGAAAACTACCTCAGATTTAGCTCCTTTCTTTAGCTTACCTCCTCTGCTAGTAATATTATTAAAAGTTGTCCATTCGTTCATGGTATATCCTCTGTCATGCATCGCAGCATTCAGAATCCATACATTGATACCATTGTAACGCCTTCCTGATGCATTGTTGATTGGAGCATGAAACGCTCCTGCTTTCCATGGCTTAAACCATTGTAATCCTTTTTCTTCTAGTCCTTTAAGCAGTGCTTCTTTAACTAGGTTTTCAACTGCAAATTTTTTCTTAGTCATCATATTAGATTTTAATTAAATAAATAGTTCTTCTACTGCCAAAAGCCTTATCCTTTGCAGGAATCAGGCTGTGGGCATTGGTATGCTGTTGTCAGTATTTCAAAGAACTTTTTGGATGTAGCTAATTCCGTTGATTCAGCTTTTTATCCCTGCCATGATATACATGGACTTTTTCATAATATGTGAATTTTTGTTGGTTAATTAATTAATATAGTTCAAATATCGTCTAAATAATTTACAATTCCAAATACTGGAACAAGTATTTTCAAATTTTATTTCGTTTACCTTTGCCTATACTTCGCAAATCCCAATGTTCACTTATGGTTTCGCTGATTATTTTTTTTTGTAAAATCCTATGATTTGTTTGGTATTGGTTTACATGGTCGATTGGTTATAGAACATCTCTGTTCTTTTAATTACTTTGTTAGGTACAGCAGGAGCTACAGCAGGATAGCAAAGAAGAGCTAGTCATGTGGTATGATGCAGGTATGCAGTCAGGGTATACACAGACAGCTAGGTAGAAACAACATGGAGAAAACACAGCAGGTAAAAAAGGCAAAAAAATCTGATGCAGCATTTGAAATGACATACCCCATCTCGAAAAAAAATCGGTTTTCAGTTTGGGGTGTTTAGCGTGTAGGCTATATATAACCCAAATACTCCAAGTATCTAATATTTTTTTTTATATTTGTATATGTGGTAATTGGAATATTAAACACATAATTTCTCGTAGTGTTTGACAATGTTTTGTTTATTGGAGGAGCTAATTGTTCCTCCTTTTTTTTATTATTTATGTTATCTTTTACTATTTTATGTTGACTTTATGTTGACTTTATGTTAACTTTTAAAACTAAGAATCTATATTTTATAAGTGTTTTAGAACTATTATGTTAAGAATGTTAAGTTTAAAGCCTCGTATATAAGAAAAAAAATAAATCACATAGAAAAGGTAGTAGTAGTATAGGGAACATAAAACTCAACATACAGCATGGAATGGAAAATATTGATACAGTTTCACTACCCCCACGACAGATGTTTATTGGGGTGGGAGTTTATTAGACCTGATGAGACAGAAAATTATTATACCATAAAGTTATTTGTCTTCATAGCAACTCTTACGATAGATATTGGTTAAGAGTATTTCTTATGCCTGATGTAATCGTTTAGTTCTAAGATAAAGTTTCTGTACACCTTATCGGTGTATGACACATTCTTAGCGAACATAGGATTAGAAGATTGCGAAGTAGGTATCTCTTCACCACTAAGTTTCTTGTATAGGGATGTGAGCATCCTCTGTGCTTTGTATGACAGTTGGTATAATGCTCTGCGTTGTCCTGCTTTATTACCGACACGAAAGACTTCTATCCAACCTTCTTGCTTGAGCTTTTCAAATCTATTCTTATCCCAACTTAGCAGCTCATTAAACTCCTCGAACTTATCTTTAGAGAACTTGGGTTCACTCTTTAGGAATAGTAGCATATCGAGGTCGGCAGTTGTCAGGTCGTATTTGGCTTTTATAAAGTATCTAATCACTCGCCAATACTTCAGGTAATCTTCGCTCATTGATTTATTGAATTTAATTTTGTAACTTTATGCAAATTAAAAATAAAAAACAAAACTATGAACGACCAAACTAAATCATTAATCAGACATATGCTTACAGCGTTGGGTGTATTAATGGCAGCATTAGGATTAGGGAACGCATCAGGTTTAATTGAAGAGTTACTATCTAACCTCGATTTGATTTGGGATGCAGTTCTTGTTATTGTCGGTACTGTAGTAAGTATCGTTGGTTTCTTCAGAAATAAGGAGAGATTTACTAATTAGTAATTTTTTGATAATAGATAGTTTTAAATGGTTTGCATGGATAGGGGTCTTGGTTACCCCTATTTTTTTTTATACAAAAAATTATTACTTTTGAATAAAATCAAATTCAATGAAAAACAAAACAATTCAGTTTCACGAAGAGGGGAGGTCTAAGCTTCTCAGTGGTATCCACAAGATGGCAGGTGCTGTTAAGAGTACGCTCGGTCCGAGTGGCAACACCGTGCTTATCGAAAGTGAAAACCACACACGAGGAATTACAGTAACTAAGGATGGTGTAACCGTAGCGAAGTCCATTGCCCTTGCAGACCCTGCCGAAGACTTGGCAGTACGCATCATGCGTGAGGCTTCCGAAAGAACTGCGACACAGGCAGGCGATGGAACGACAACTGCTATAGTATTAGCTGAAGCTTTGGTAAATCATGGTACAGACGAATTAAATAAAAACGAAGTAAATCGAACAGAGGTATTGAGATGTATGGTCGAGCTTACGAAAGATGCTGTGTATACCATTGGGCAGAAGGCGAAAGATGTTACCGATAAGACTTTGAAAGATGTAGCTATCATTAGTGCCAATAACGATGAGGGGATAGGTAGCTTGATTGCTGATGCATTTATGGAAGTGGGGGATAGTGGAATCGTTACAGTGGAGTTGGCACAGGGAAGTGAGACCACCTATAGTGCTACGAATGGTATCAAGGTGGACAGAGGGTATACCTCTCCGTTGTTTGTAAACAATCGTAAGAAGGATGAGTGTATCTTTGAGGATGTGTATATCTTGGTCTCAGATGCAGAGATAAGTAACATCCTACAGATAGAGACCATATTAAAGCCAATCATACAGGAGCAGAAGAAGCTGCTAATCATTGCACCATGCAGTGCTAATGTTACCAACACATTGGCAGCGAATGTCATGAAGAATGGGTTGAAGATATGTAATATACCACCACCGAGTTTTGGGTACAAGCAGCACGAGTTGATGGAGGACATCGCCCTGAGTGTGGGTGCTACCTACTTCTCGGAGAAGACAGGAGACGACCTGAGTCTGATAGCATTCAACGACTTGGGGGTAGCATCTAAGGTAATTGTTGGTAGGGATAGCACTATCATCATCAAGGAGGACATCGAGGACAATGCAGAGATTACGGAGAGGGTTGCTCAGTTGAGGGAGGCTTTGGCTGACACAGTTAATGTAGCTGAACGCAGGCACATCGAGAACAGGATAGCATCGTTATGTGGGGGGATTGGTGTTATCAGTGTGGGTGGCGTTACCGACATCGAGCAGAAGGAGTTATACGACAGGGTTGACGATGCAGTGTGTGCAGTCAAGTCAGCTATGGAAGAGGGTATCCTCGCAGGGGGTGGTCTGATACTACACAGGATAGGGGAAGACTTTTACCATGATGGAGTAGAGAGAGTGCAGGTTGACGACAAGGAATATGGTCTAGCTAAGATGATACTTGGAGAAGCTATGATGACTCCGATGAGACAGATATGCATCAACGCAGGCAAGCCTCATCTAGTAACGGAGCTGCCTAATGATGTGGCTAATATTAAGAAGTGGGGATACGGTTATAATGTCAAGAATGAAAAGTATGGTAACCTGATAAAGATGGGTGTCATAGACCCTGCAAAGGTTACAAGGTGTGCATTGGAGAACGCAGTAAGCGTAGCAGTAACAATATTATCTACTAACGCAATAATTACATTCGATGAATTGTCCTAAATGTTCTAAGAAGCTTCTTAGGGGTGCTGACTTTAATTATGAGGATTATGGTCGAGAAGGGGAAGGTATAGTAGGTAACTACTCTTGTACCAACAAAGAATGTGATGTGCAAGATGTCATGATTTACACTGAATAATAATTTAAAAGAAATGAGAGCAATAGGTAGAAATATAGTTATTGATATTATCGAGGAAACCATAAAAACTGACTCAGGCATCCTGCTTAGTGCAGACGATGCCAAAGGTATGAGATATGGTAAGGGTGTGATAGTCACAGCAGGAACAGATGTTGTAAACATAAAAGAGGGTGACATCATCTACTACGATAAGAGAAATAGTTTTGGTATGGTGATAGAGGGAGAGCAGCGTACTATAATAAATGAATCCAATGTAGTAGTGGTAGTATAAAATTAATTTTCATATCTTCCTTTTATATTAAAATGGGTGGGCGAGTTTCGTCACATCCATTTCTTTTTTTTGTTTATCTTTGTACAAGATACAAATTACTTTATGCTATGGCAAAAAGCAGAACAAAGAAAAAGGGTAATAAGATATGTGCAGCAGGTATTGCATGGGCAAAGAGAACCTTT
>Ga0222719_10003931_pt1 | contig 13115 bp, 18 predicted proteins | sample C33_34DmetaG_FD_165039 | JGI IMG/M metagenome (GOLD analysis project Ga0222719, IMG submission 165039) | Estuarine water microbial communities from San Francisco Bay, California, United States - C33_34D | ecosystem: Environmental > Aquatic > Marine > Unclassified | place: USA: California...
CGCTTCTTAGCGAAGCATTTGCGGATTGCGTTAACAGCACCAACTGAGGTTACTGTACGTGATTCTGCTACTTGGGACATAGGGCTTATCCTTTGTTTGTGAATGTACTATTATAATAAGACAGGTTGAGGTTTAGGTCAACCTTTTTCTGGCGGATTTTCTGCGGTATCGCATGTGTTGCAACAATCATCTGTACCGCACTTGTCATGTACTGAAAATAGAAATGCTTCGCTCTGCATCATATCTTTTAGCAAGCCTTTCTTTTTAAAAATGTTGTCCCAGTTGCTTGCAAATTGCGTTTGACTAACACTGTATGGGCGCGATTTAGATCCTTTACCTGCCATATTTATTTCCTTGAAATATTGTTTTTATTACCATGCTTGTTTAGGTTGAATAATGCTGATCAACGGCACTTTAAATTCCTGATGCAAACACCAATATATAGTTTCTGCAATGGTGTCAGTATTTAACCATTCTGGATTAGACTCTGTGGCTATGCCTCCAAGTATGACATGAGTAGTTTGAAATCTGAAAGTATTATAGTGTAGACTTGCTTTTTTTAACTCAATTTTACTACGACTGTACTCTTTGCTACCTTCATCGGTGAGTTCGTGTGTACTGCCAATATTAACAACATCGCAGAATTTCACAGATTTATTGCAAATATCTAAAAGATTTTTTTGGACACCTGGTGCAATGTAACTATTGTTTATAAATGTGTTGTGTTGTTTAAAAATATCAATTAATTCTGTTTCATCAAAATTTGTTAAATCCCATCCTGAACTTTTAGATAAAAAAGTTGCATCTGGCCAAATTTTTTGCACTCCGTGTGCAATATTGTTTGGGTTATCTGGATTTCCAGTGCATAACACTTTTCTATCAGCCATTAACTTATTTCGTATTAGAGTTATTGAATCAGTCATGACATGAGACCTCTTTACGACATTTCATTTTGCACAGCACTTCGGCGTTTCCTTTTAGACCGCAACTTCTAACATGCTCACTCCAATCCTTGATAATTTTGTTTGCATTATCAAAATTTGTATTTTTGATGTGCAGTTGATCCAGCCAATATCTATCTTTCCAAAGTTGACTTGAATACAAAGTTCTTGGGTTTCTTATCCAATCACATGGATAAAATATTCCATCGCTTCCTACAGTTTTTATTCTGCAGCATTTAGGTTCAATCTCGAATGTTTCTTGATTTGTATATTCTGGCTTGAACAAATAATGTGTTTGTACATTCGATTCTTTGGTTGGGATCAAATTTGTATCTTCGTATCTGTGTGTTTTTAAGCTAAACCATCTTATGTTTTTACTTTCGGCAAGTTCTTGTATTTGTTCAAGTTGATTTTCGTTAAACTTAAAAATAATAGTTTGCCATGCTAGTTTTACACTGCTTTTAGACAGTATATCAACTGCTTGCATAATGCTTTTCCAGTTGCTATTTTTTCTATACAAATGATTTGTGTCTTCCAGACCGTCAATTGCAAGAACAATTTCGTCATCTTCAGTCAAAACTTTACATAAATCATTCCAAAATTTTGGTGAACCATGACTTCCATTTGTGTGCAGTCTAAATTTTTTATTTCGAAATGTTTTAATAAATTCGATTAAATCTGGATAATAAATGCAGTCTCCGTAATCGCCGCATAATTGCAAAAGTTCAACTTTTCTGCCACCTTCGCAATCCATAAATTTCACAAAATCATCAATATTTAAATCTTGTTTAGGAAAAGGAATTTTGGTTATTTCTTTCCAAGTGGTTCTAGGGCATGCTGCACATTTTAACGTACATCTCGACGTTACTTCTATGTGTAATTTTTTATTTTCTATGTCCATAGGTTTTCGAGATACCATATATGAAAAGGCTCATACCAAGATAAATGCCAATTGCCGTTATGACATAAATCTGTACAGGGTTTAATTGTATCGGGCAAGTGGTTTCCAAGATCGTTTTGCTCACTAGCCCAAGGCTCAGGATAACATGGAAAAAATGGAATATTATATATTATATTCCCTAAATCAATTTCGTTTATTTCGACTTTGGATATATGTATTATGCTATCTTTAATAATTTTATTGTTATCATCAATTTGAGTATCGTCGATGGTTTTTCCGTAACGTCTAATCACAAGATTATTTTCGTTACATAAAATATCAGTGCTGTATTTCAGTTCTATAAAATCATCTTTTTTTACTTCTGCGTCGTACAGACAATGATTGTTAAGTATGATTTGTATCGTTGGAGGATTTTCCCAATATTCAGCAGTTAGATAAAATTTTGATGTTTGTTTGGACATTTATTTCATTAACTCCTATGCTTTGAATTGCGTCCCGATTGTTGTAAAACTTTTAAATTCAGATCCCTTTCCGGACACTGTCTGCTCCTTTGAATGTAGATTTAACTTCAGGATATTTATTTGCGTCTACACATGCAAAACTGTATACACTTGACCGTTTGATTTCTTGCACACTTTCGCGGATGTTCCACTGATTAGCATGCAAGAATTCTTGACACTGTTGTTTGTTGGTCCACTGTGCTTGATCCCAAACATTACTGCCAAGAAAATCTCCGTTGAGTCCTGCATACCACAGGACTACAATAACCCACACTACGCTTCTGCTTCAGCTACCACAGGCTGGTTATACACCAAGCCCATTTTTATTTTACGAGCAATTTCTTTTCGTACTGCGTCTTTTTGCTTGTTCATCTGCACACTGCCAAGCCGCTCGTGTAATTGCTTTAGTGATAGAGGACGCAAACGAATTTTTTCTTTACGGTATGTCAGTGGCTTGCGTACATGGATAGGACGCTTGCGATTGTTATTGTTTAAAGTTGCCATTAGCCTTGTCCTCTATATTTCTTTTTACGTCCGTGTTTGCCTTTGTAACTGCTGTGCGGACTGTTACCAATGCTGGTACGTTTTTTTACTCTGCGCTCTGCAATGAGATCGCTTGCTGTTGCTTTTTTGCTGGCTGCCAATTATAGTTCCTCACGTTGGCGGAGAAGGTGGGATTCGAACCCACGGTACGCTTTAAAACGTACAACTCCTTAGCAGGGAGCCCCATTCGGCCTCTCTGGCACCTCTCCATTAACGTAATTATGGTAATTTTATGAATGATAAAAAATTAGGAGGCTCTTTTCTGTTGCCAGGGAGAGCCGACCCCCCGCATACTTAATTAAGCTGCAAGAGCGAACGTTTCATCGTTTGCGTTTACTTTAGGTTGCTTCTACGACCGGGCACTCCCAATCCTAACGGCTTTCACATTGCCGGTAACTCCACTTTCTTAATCATGTCGGCGTCGAGTCCAATACCTGCCCCATCAGAGGCACACTAGGATCGTATTGTTCCACTAACGGTCTTGATACGAACATCGTCCAATGTGCTTGTGGTGGAGCAGCCGGGATTCGAACCCGGGTCCGTCAACCTTTCGGTCTGCTTCAACATTACATGTATATTTAAACACAGGTTATAATTTTTGTCAACTTTTATGCCCAATATTGGTGTTGTTCTTGGCAAGAAATAGCAACTTCTATAGTGGGGTAAGACGTTGTGTGTAAGTTTTAAGATCACACACATGACCATACTTGTGATGCATATCCCATAAACTTATAGCATGGCTAATAGGGTTAGCATCAAACACACATTCTTCAATTAAAATTGGATTGTATCCGTAATTAAAGGCATCCACAGTGCTTGCTCGTACGCAACCACTGGTACTGACTCCAGCATATACCAAACTATCAATGCCTCTACTCCGTAAATATTCTTCTAAACCGGTGTCAAAAAAGATACTTGCCCGAGTTTTGTAAAATATCTTGTCACCTGATTCGGGTGCAAAATCCTTGCGTATAGCATAGTCATATGCTGTTGCTGGACGTCTTTTTCTTTGTGTGCTGTTCACGCCCTGATTGTATTGTTGCCAATTTCTTGTAAAATAGATCACTGGCATATTTTTCTTACGACAGTGTTTGATAAGTTTCTTTGTTGGTTCAATTGCATCTGCCGCATACTTTCCACAACTGCTTGGATAACGATCCATTAATAATGCAGGATCAAAACTTCCTCCATAATAACTTATGTTGTAGAGATCGATGCAAATTAAAGCAGGATTTGCTCCCAGGTGTGGACTAGTGTCGTAGTGCTTATATATTTCTCTTACGTTTGGTGGAATTAGTTTGTTCCAAGTTTCTTCTATCATGGTACTTTGTTGTTCTTGTGTAAACTTATTTTAGCTAGATTTTTTGGACTTAGTCTAAGTATTGCTGCCTTGCTGACTTCAGCATTTACAACCTGTTTGACGATTGTATCCGCATCAGCATATAGCATTTGTTCTATCAACCAAAGGTTCCTAAAAGGAGTAAATGTAATTGTTTCGTTGTAATGCCACATTTGAAAATCGTTTACAATCATATTAGCAACATGATTGAATGCACATTGGCGTGTAGCAAATTGAGGGTAAAGTGTTTGTAATTTTTTTCTATAATTTGCTTCAAAAAAACCTTTCATGTAAGAGTGTGATACTTTTGCAAACTCTTGCTTTAAATCCACGCCTTCACTTTGTAATAACCACTGACAGTATAAAGGGTTTCGTAAAAGCACTTCGTCGCCACAGTATCCGGTTATTTGTAAATGTGGTTGATCGCTGTAGTATAATTGCTTGTACCCCCAAAGATCAGACCCCACTGGTTGTTGAGTACGTTTTACAAAACGATAACTCTTACCAACATAATCAAATGCACTTGCTACCAAAAGACTATCTACTCCACCACTGTCAGCAGCAAACAAAGGCAAATTGGTGTTCAAATTTTCTACTATTGGTACCAGATAGCCGCAAATTGTGTCAACTACACCTTGAAAATTTAGTTGTTTGCGAGGTGTGTAGCGTATACGTTTTTCTTTTTTTGATTGATATGCAAACCTATCATCACTGTAGCAAACGCTTCCATCAATCCAAACCTCTTCTAGTGTTTGATCTATATTACTAACCGTGGTTGAATTGTAGTACAACGGATAGCTCCTACTGTCATCGGTATACAGATCAAAACCATTGGAAAAATCTAATATGGTATAATTACCCGGGCACTCATTAAAATTTTTTTCTCTGACCTTTATATCAAGATTCTGTCCAAGTGCATATCCCTTATACAATATTTGCTTATGTTGTGACCAACCGTTGTCAACAGTAACATAAAAACCGTTGACCTGGCAGTTTGCACCTGGCAGTATGGTCTTAGTTTGTTGTTTGCTAACATGGAAAAACATATTGTATGTATAAAAAAAGCACCCCGTGGGGTGCTTTTAATGCAATGATAGTTCTATTAGAACTTGAATGAAATACCTACCGCAGTAGTGTCTTCGCTTGGTGTTTTGTCGTCTGAAGTTTGTTCAGCAAACATTACAACATTCGAACCTAGGTCGTGATGAATACCATAAGTGATTTCATCACTGCTTACTGTACCAGCACTCTCTTGCTCGTATGTTTCAACTGCAAAAGTAGTAGCACCTAATGAATAGGTTGCTGAGATAAGTTTGTTGTCTGTGTCAACGCCAGCGGCTGTTGTGTCAGTGTACAACTCGTAAGCAAGCCCAAGGCCGCCAACGTTTCCAGAAACGTTCATAATTGTTGCTTCTGTGTTGTCATCGTTTTCCAACAAACCATAACCAACTTTGGCAATACCAAAGTCGTACTGTGCGGCGTATGCTGTACCAGCACTGTTGCTGTCATAGTTGGTGTCAGCGGCTGTAGATACATGAATTGTTAGTCCTTCAATTGCTGTTGGAAGTGTATAAAGCACAGCATGATCAGGTGCATCGCCAGATCCGTTTGTTAAAACATAACCCCAGTCTGTTACATCGTTGATTGCATCTACTGCACTTGAAGTGTCGCCAAGATCCAATTTACCAAAAGCACCTGATACCGTAAGGCTTGAACTTCCATCACCAGCACCGTCTTCTGCAATGTTGATATCAGCACTTACGCTCATACCATTTTCTAGTTCTTGTGTGGCTTTAACTGAAAAGTTACCGTCGAGTGCAGATGTAGTTGCACCATTACTTTCTTGCCAACTCCATTCCTGTGCACCAGAAACAGATACGTCAGCGGCAAAAGCTGATCCCGTAAACGCAGTTGCTACTGCGAGTGTCATTAGTTTTTTAGTCATTTAGTATATTTCCTTTATATAAAGATCTGAATTGTATTGCGCAATTCAGCGATATACTTATAAGTTACTAAACAGAGACTTGTAATAAGATTGCACAGAATCAGTGCAAATGCAGGCCTAAATCATTGAAAAGGTTAAATTGGTGCCCAGAAGAGGACTTGAACCTCCACGCATCTCTGCACTGGTACCTAAAACCAGCGTGTCTACCATTCCACCACCTGGGCATTTTTGACTGTGTATTTACTTGCTTATGGTTAAAAGCAATAAGTATTGTTGTGAGCATGTATGTGGTCGCTTTGAACAATTCTCAATTCAGCGTAACATACCTCGCTACATATCATCAGCATTGCTGACACTACATGTCTCACTCTAATCCTAAAAGTTCGGTGTCGTCTACTTGCACCAAGCATTCGTTGTCCATTCGCAAAACCGCTGGTATTCGATCAACAAAGTTAGGAATATAGAGTGTTTCCTGTGATCTTAAATCATTTGAAGGATACATAAATTTCTTTATTGATGCAAAACTTAGCCCGTATTCTACGCACTCGAGATTTTCTTTTACTTCCTTGCACCTGTCAATGTAACCTTCGATGATGTCCCATCTACCTTTATCAATAAGCATTTTCATACAGCGAACGTGTTTGTCGTTATGTGGATAACCTTTTCCGTATTTGCCTAATAAAATGTCTGTACTGAGTGCAGGTTCTCTACCAATCGTGCAATTATAATCTGCAACCATATCACTTGTGAGGAACCTAATTGCACTGTACCATCCATCCTTTTTTGGCAAATTTTTTTCTATCCAATTTTTTGCATGATATGCTTGAGATATAGCAACTTCAGGTACATAACCATCGCTATAAAAGTATTGAATTCCTTTTAGGTGCGCCGGTTGGTCATTGCCAGTAAGCCAAACCATATACCATGTATCATTTTTACGACATAAAATTGGTTTTGCCTGTCCTGTTACCTCACAGTCAGCCTCTACAGTGCAACTTTGCATAATGATATCTCTTTCGCTTATACCGAAGCCCATGTGCAAACCAGGTGTACTGTATGGATATTCAGGATCAAGCCAATTTTCGTACATTGATTCTGTGCAGTAACTTAGCTCTTGTTCTTTGAAAGTGTTTCTATTTTTTTCTAAAAATTCAAGCCCAAGACCAACTTCTTCATCCACCCAAGGTACAAATTCAGGAGACATTGCTCTGAGGTATGTCCATACACTTTCAAACTTTATACCAAGTTTTATTGCCCGTAGTAAAAGGGTTTGGCTGTCTGTACCGCCGCTGTAGTTTAATCGTTTTACTTTATAAGTGTCTGCTAGCCAGCACAGTTTCTTGTCAATCCAATATTCAATTGGTTTTTGCATGGTTGCTTCTACATCAACCTTTGACCATGCATCAATATGCCACTGAGGTATGATACCATGTGCAAAATTGCCTGTGTGTTTGCTTTCTCTGATTGCGGCAAAATAGTTGTTAAACTTTTTGTTGCCTACAAGAAAATGTTGTCCTTCCATAAGTCATAGAAAAAGGGTGCATTGCACACCCTTTTTATCTATCCTGCCAATTAACGATAGTTTGCTTCGTTAGCGATAGCATCAGCCGCTGAATAACTAGGAATGTCAGATCCAGGGATCATAATTGAATCCTTGATCCACTTACCCCATGTTGGGCTGTCTTTGCTTAGGTTAACTGCAACGTTACCCATAGTAGCCTTTTGCTCTGGTGACATGTTAACAACATACGCATACCAAGTTGCGCTCAACGTACCCATTTCATATCCTGGGAATGTATCGTTGATTGGTGCAATGCCGTTAACTGGTGTTGCACTGGTTACACCAAAGCAATCCAATTTGTCATTTTTTGCAACTTTAGCAACAAGACCTGTGTAGAGGAAGTCTGTATCGCCTGCGAGGATACCTTTAAGAGCACTTCCTGAACTCTTGTAAGGGACGTACTGCATCTTCTTGCCACTAGCAGTGCTAAGTGTTTCAAAAATGCGAGTTGGCCATGTGTTACTAGCCGCTACTGTGAATGTGTCTTTGCTAGCAAGGAACTTGCGAATGTCTGCAACTTCTCCCTTGCGAGTACACATTACGTTTACACGATTGTACAACGGACCTGCAAAGCCTTCGTTTGGATCAAACGCACAACCAGCCTTCTCGTTGTTGATACGAGTAAGCTCACTGTAGATGAACACAGTTGGCTTTTTGTTAAAGGTTTTCTTCAAATGTTTTTGCGCATTGAAGCAGTTACCTGTCGGAACAATATTTGTATCGTAACCAACTTCTTTGAGGCTGTCAGAGAAGATTTGACTGATACGCCAAGTATTACCCCCTTCTTTAGACTGGATGATAACGTCGACATTACCTTTGTCTCCAGCAAAACTAAATGAGCTCACAGCCAATGCAATGACTGCAATACCTTTTGAAAGTGTTTTTAACATATATAAACCTCTTTTTTTCTATGTTATATCTGCCTAAGCAGTGTTGTAATAGTAACTTCATTTGCAAGTGAAGTCAACTTATCTTTCAGCATCATGCTGTTGCAATTTGCCAAAATACCGTAAATGATTCAAAGAACTTTGCTTGTAGTACGAATCCAATAACCAACACAATTGGTTCTGTTTTTCTTAACAACCAGCCAATTGGAGCCAATGCTAAGAAAGTTGCAATATAATACAATCCATCCATTTCCCTGTTTCCTTGCCACCAAACAAGAAAAACTAGTACGGCCATTGTTACAGAGAATATGTATTTGAATGGAATTTGACCAATCCAAGTTACCAGTTTTACCAATGGCCAACTCAGCAACAAGCATATGATGTTTACCGCTATGAAAAACCCAACCAAGGTCATAAACATGCCGCTTTGCACCGTTTGCTCTAGTGTTACGCCGTAACTTGTTCTTTCTATTATACTGATCAAGATTGCTTCGCTTGTTGTAATTGGAATCCCTAATAACACCAAGGGCATTAACTGCATAAAAACAGCCGCGTTGTTGCTGGTTTCTGCACTGGTTAGGCTTTTGATATCACCCGTTGTGTCGTAGGTGCCATCTCTCTGGCCTTTTGTTTTTTCAATGCTGTAACTAACATTCGTTGCCAATGGTACACCCACGTGCGGAATAAGCCCACCAAAGATTCCAATTACCGTACCTCTTAAAGCACTTGGAATATTTTTTACAAAAACTTTACAATGGGTTAACATTGTATCCGTATCCTGGTATTTTTTGCTAGAGTCGGACATTTCATGATCGATATTCCAACTTTGCCAAAGTACTGGGATTACAAACAGTGCTACAACTACAGGAAAGAATGGTAAACCAAATCTTACACTGTCGTGTAGGTATTCGTATGGAAACCAACTTTCATACAGTATTCCATAAGGTATGTCATTCCAACCAATGCTGGCTAAAAACATTCCAAATAAGAATACAGCAATATTCTGAATCCAACTTTTTCCATATATAAAAATAATGATGCCGCTGGCTAGTGTAATTAATGCTAGTTGCAGTGTATGATTGTAATATTTTATTATAATCTCAACTGCATACGGCAACACCAATAAAACTCCGGCACAGGCTAGAAAAGCACCAAGGGTACTTCCCATCGCCGCACTGCTGATTGCAAAATGACCTCGCCCACTGTAAAACATTGCATTACCTTCTTTCACCGCCGGCAAACTTGAGCTTTCACCGGGTATTCCCATGGTGGTAGCGATAACGCTTCCGCTAAACTGTGCCGCACTTGCCGCGCTCATGTAAAACAATAGTAGGTGAAACAGTCCCCAGGTTAACAACAACGGATAACTAACCAATAAAAGTATAACCAATCCAATGCCAGGAATTAATCCTGTTAGGTAACCAAGAACCAATCCTATAATCATTACACTTACGTCTGGCAATAAAGTCGCTATGTCAATCATAGTGCTTTTGTCCTTAGAGTTTGTTTGATTATGTTAGTGCAGAATTGCACACACGGTGAGCGGCGTTATGAGATAACATCTCAGTAAAACAGTCAGAACCGTAAGCGTCACTTTGTATTTCCGACGTCAACATAATGTTGGCGCTACTAATCTCAAGTCTATTTAGCATCCAGATTTTTCTGCGTTGAATTTTCTGTTTCAATCCATACATTGTCAGCAAGTATTTTGTAGGCACCAACGAAGGTTTGTTTGCTCATATATTCAGTTCCCCATTCTACTGGGCTTATCATGCTGATAAAGTCTTTATCGTCTTTGTTGTAAAGGTAGTATATCTGTCCAATGATAGGTTTGAAGGCAATGTTTGCATTAAGTAGGCGATCATTGTACTGTGCTTGCGTCATCAACTCCTGCATTGCAGTTTCAAGTTCTTCATAACGCTGATGGAATCTATGACTTGCCTCTGCGGCTTGCGCTTTTTTGTAACCTTGTACGTCAGGAACTGTAAACGCAGGAGCGGCCACATCAGTGCCATAAGGCGTTGTCATTGGGCTGTCGGCTACTCGATCTGGTTTGCGTTTTGTCAATGGACACCTCTAAAACTGCTGACCCATTGCGGGCCAGCACTGTTGTTGTAGAGTTATTATGCGTTCTCTTCGCGGTATGCGTCAAGTGTTTTGGTAAACTTGTTTGCGTGTGAGCGTTCTGCTTTGGCTAGTGTTTCAAACCAGTCAGCAATCTCGTCGAATCCTTCCTCGCGGGCTGTTTTAGCCATTCCTGGGTACATATCCGTGTACTCATGTGTTTCACCTGCGATAGCACTAGATAGTGCTTCTTCTACTGTGCCTGCCGCCAGTCCAGTTTCTGGGTCTCCAGCACCGCCATCGATCAGATATTCCATGTGACCATGTGCGTGTCCAGTCTCACCTTCGGCAGTGTTACGGAATACGTTAGCAACTTCAGGAGCGCCTTCGATGTCCGCCATGTTTGCGAAGTAGAGGTAACGACGGTTAGCTTTTGACTCACCAGTAAATGCCGCTTTTAGAGCCTCTTCAGTTTTTGTACCTTTTACGTTCATATTCTCTCCAGTTATGCCGCTTGGGCTTGTACAAGATATGCCATTACCGATGATGGTGATGACACTCCATATGGATCTGGATCTTCTGCACTGCTGTCTGGTTCGACAAACAGTTGCTCAATGGTGCCATCGTTTACAATCATAGCATAACGACGACTGCGTGGCCCAAATCCTACCACACGCATGCAATTCAGCATGCCCATGCCTTCTGTGAACTCGCCATTTCCATCAGGAATAAACTTTACGTTTTCAACGCCCTGATCAATCATCCAACGACGCATTACAAAAGTATCATTAACACTTAGCACATAGATTTCATCTACGCCCAAGTCTTGAATAGTTGTGTAGTTTTCCTCAAAGCCAGGGAGCTGATATGTACTACATGTTGGTGTGTACGCTCCCGGCAATGAAAAGACTAAAACACGCTTGCCTGCAAAGATATCATCAGTTGTGATGTCCTTGAACTCGAATGGGTTCTCACCGCCATTGGTTGTGTCAACGTAGGTGATAGGATGTCCGTCGGTGCGAACACGATATTTAAAGGTTACTTGTGGTACCTTGTTTCCAATTTCCATTTATTAATCTCCGTGGTTTTAGACGTGTATATATGACAGTACATATTACAAATCTATTAAAATCTTGCATTTTCTGCAATTTTATCAATGGTATTTTTCTATGCATATCTTAGTATTTTTCTATTACCAAACTGGTAGCCAAATGCTTCAATGTCCAGTTTATACCTTTCACGTACTATCTCTATGCTTTCTTCATTGTAGTATTTTGTGTAATGAAATCTTTTTTTCTGCTTACCCGCAGTTTTAGTTAAATTTACATATGGCAATTTTAATGGTATCCTTGTTGGTTTACTTGTGATGTAATTTTCTGGAAACAGTTCGACCAATGCAAGTCTTTTAACAATGTAATTCCAGTCACTTTCTATGTTTTCAATCTTACCTATGAAATCAATAGGTTGATCTTGGTAGTAAAACCAATGGTACTGAGGCACAACATTAATCAGCATTTGCGGTGTATTCTTTAGCCAATCATTAAAATCTTCAGTGATTCTATTCCCTCTTTGAATCAAAACTCTATAACGGCTTACCATGCGATCCCAGGGATTTCTGGCAAACGCAAATTTAAAATAACTATCCCAAGTTTCTCTGCCATAGGTGGTAATGTACTCACTTGGCAATCTATGGTCTGCACTATGCCAAGCAGGTTCTTGGTTCCAAATTGCTAATTCAACACTTTTACCAGCACACCGTGGAGCATGCAAGAATATAAACTGTTTTTTATGATGTATCATTGTATGTACTTATTTTACACAAAAAATAGCTAGTAAATACTAGATGTGGATACTATTATTAACCTGGATGAGCTTGCAATCCAGTGGAACAGCTCAATTACACACTGAAATTCTCTACAGCTACGATACCAGAGAAGACTGTGAGTGGGCTCGCGAGTGGGTTTTAGAAAACAACGAGCCAAGTAAGAATCCAACTATGCGGGCAATTTGTGTTACTCGTCGGGAAGCCACGGAACAGGTTCCCAACCAAGAGCAAGCAGATCGGCCTTAATCTCATCAGTTACAGTGCCTTCATTGCCGCCAGCATAGTAGTCCATGTAATCACCTGATCCTACTATATCAGCAACTATGCCGCCAGCATACCGCCATGAACAACTCCAACGCTCGTCACGCAGAAAAGGCATTACTTCTCGCTTGATCCACTGCATGTTGCTCAACGCACCGTATAGTTCTTGTGCATAGTGCGGCCGTGTTTGCACCTTTTCGCATACTGTAGGATCGTTGCGCAGTTCGTCTGCTAAGTTATAATCTATCTGGTGCATATCTAAATTGGCCTCCCCTGCTCGACTCGAACGAGCGACCTACTGCTTAGAAGGCAGTTGTTCTATCCAACTGAACTAAGGGGAGAAAAGTG